>JAABUK010000884.1_pt1 | contig 60332 bp, 54 predicted proteins | sample 5559141 | NCBI WGS metagenome assembly JAABUK01 (sample SAMN10711869, study PRJNA513367) | rock metagenome | isolation source: Antarctica rocks | place: Antarctica: Victoria Land, Pudding Butte nord | collected 2016-01-03
GCCTCGATGTCCAGCACCACGGCCGGCACCGCCCTGCTCAGGCAAGGTCCGGCGCGTGTTCAGGATCACCGGATTGAGTGTTCACGATGGACCGGATTGGCCGTTCAAGATCACCGGAATACGCACGTATTGACGGCTGCAGCCCTCGCATCGTCGTAGGGCGCCCTGGCAGGAGCGGCGGATTTGAGCGGAGTGGCTTCGAAGAATAGTTCGTGGTCGTTCGCCCCGAACGTTTCTTTCACGCGCGACGAATGGGCCGCGCTGGGGGATGGTACATTGCCGCGGCTGCCGGATGCCGAACTTGCAATGCTCGGAGGGCTGAACGAGCGAGCATCGAGGGAGGACGTGGCCGACATCTACATGCCGCTCGCCCGGCTGCTGGGCATGCACATCGACGGTGCCCGCAATCTCAGGAACGTCGGAAGTGCGTTTTTCGGACGTCAAGCGGCAAGCGCCCCGTTCATCATCGGGGTAGCGGGCAGCGTAGCCGTGGGAAAGAGCACCTTCGCGCGCCTGCTTCGGGCGGTGCTTGCGCTCTCCCCAAACCATCCCCGGGTCGACCTCATCACGACCGACGGTTTTTTGTACCCGACGCGGGTGCTCGAAGAGCGAGGGCTGCTGCGGCGCAAGGGCTTCCCGGAAAGCTACGATCGCCGCCTGATGCTTTCGTTCCTGGCGGACGCGAAGGCTGGCATCCCGAACCTTCAGGTGCCCCTCTACTCGCACGAAACCTACGACATCCTGGACGGCCGGTTCGACGTGGTGAACCGGCCGGAGGTCATCGTTTTCGAAGGCCTGAACGTGCTTCAGACGTCGTCGTCCGCCCCGGTGGTAGCTTCCGACTACTTCGACTTTTCCATTTACCTGGACGCCTATCCGCTGCTCATAGAGCACTGGTATGTCCAGCGATTCCTGCTGCTGCAGCGCACGGTCTTCCAGAGGCCGTCATCCTACTTCCATCGTTATAGGAATCTGAGCCAAGCGGAGGCGGAGGCCGTTGCCGCAGAACTCTGGCACGGCATTAATCTCCCTAACCTTGCCAGCAACATCCAGCCGACCCGAGAGCGGGCGCGCCTGGTCGTGCGCAAGGGCGTCGGCCACGTGATCGAGGAAGTCCGCGTGCGGCTGGTGTGACCCTCGGCGCCTAACCCGCCGAGACGTCCGCTCCCGCCTCCGGCGCTGCGACTGACTGCTGCCGTGCGCCGGAGACCTCCAGCATGGGTGCAAACCCGGGCCGCGATCATGAGCCCTCCGACGTTCGCATTGCGCTGGTTAACTTCCTCGCGCGAACGAGGAGGACATGGGATGGCATCCGGACTCGGACTTTACGACCTTGAGCAAGCCCTTAGGCCAGAGTGGCGCGAATCTCCGGATTTCGATCCGGCCGTTCTGGATAATCTCGGGAGCTTCCTGGCCCGTTCGCATCGGGACCCGGCATGACGCTCAAGGTCTGGAGGCCAGGTGCCCATGACAACCGGTCAATCCAGGTGGCCGGGCTGGAAAATTGTTCGATCGTTCCGAACGTTCCCGGTATTAAGAAGGGTGTGCGGTGACAGCGTCAGAATCTCGCATTCCTCGCTCTCGGCAATAGGCATGTGCTCCACCCCCCATGGAACGACGATGAATTCCCCAGCCGCCAGCCTCACTTCTCCATCCCGGAAGCGCATGAGCAGGCGTCCCTTGTTGACGAGAAACAGCTCATCCTCGTGCTCGTGGTAGTGCCAGACGAACTCGCCGCGGAACTTGGCGAGGCGGATGTCCATGCCGTTGACTGATCCTGCAACCTTGGGGCTCCAAGCGTCGCTGAACCGCCCGAATGCCTCCGCTAAGTTCACCTTGGAATTCATGCGACGGCCCCAGTGGCTGGCCACGGATCGTATTCGGCATTGGATGCCCCCACTACAGGAAAACGCGCCGACACGCTTCTCGCAATTGCATGAAGCCGGTTCGATCGCCCCTTGTGAGCCGTCGGCCGCGCAGAACTGGAACGCTGCCGGGCTCTATTAAGGCACTGCCGCAACCAACCCTTTTTCGCCGGTTCGCGTGATGAGAGGAGACTTGATCTTCTTCGCAAACGAGCAGGTCGGGAAGTTAGCAGAACCGACCCGAGCTCTTCCCAAGTAAGCCAGGAATCGGAACGGTATTGGACCTACTTGGGACAGATATTCTGTCAGCCTACAGCAGCAGCTACACATCCAGGTTTGCGACCTTTAGGGCATTTCCTACGATGAAATCCCGACGCGGCTCGACCACGTCGCCCATCAAGGTCGAGAAGACCTGCGCCGCGTCCTCCACATCGCCCACCCGTACCTGCAGCAAGGTGCGAACCACGGGGTCCAGCGTGGTCTTCCAAAGCTGGTCGGGATTCATCTCGCCCAGGCCCTTGAAGCGCTGGATCGACAGGCCCTTGCGGCCTTGCGCCAGGATGCGGTCGAACGCGGTAGCAGGGCCCGGAACGCGGACCTCGGCCCTGTCCAGCGCCAAGGTCGCCGGCTCAGCGAAACGCCCAGCGAGCGCTTCGGTCCGGGCCGCCAACCACCGGGCCTCGACACTGCGCAGACTGCCGCTATCGACGCTGTAACGCTCGGCGACTCCGCGGACCGTGCGGGCCAGATGCAGGCCGCGGTCGTCCGCCCAGACCTTCCATGTGCGCTCATGCACCAGCGATACGGCGTTCAGCCGCTGCACAAGGTCGTTGCTGACTGCCATGATACGCGTGACGTCGGCCGTCAGCGCGCCCACGATGGCGGCCTGCTCCAGCAGCCAGGTCGGCACGGAGGTCGCCAACCGGCGGAGGTTGCCCGCCGCCTCGCGCAGCCAAGCCAGCTCCGCCGCCATCTCGTCGCCCTGGAACACCCGGCCGTCGGCATAGACCAGCCGAGCCTCAGCCAGCGCCTTGTCCAGCAAGAAATCCTCGAGCGCTTGGTCGTTCTTCAAGTAGCGCTCGTCATTGCCGCGCTTGGCCCGGTACAGCGGCGGCTGGGCAATGTACAGATGGCCACGTTCGATCAGTTCCGGCATCTGGCGGAAGAAGAACGTCAGCAGCAATGTGCGGATATGGCTGCCGTCAACATCGGCGTCCGTCATGATGTTGATGCGGTGATAGCGCAGCTTCTTCACGTCGAAGCCGCCCTGTTCGGGCTCGCCCCGGCCGATCCCGGTCCCCAGCGCCGTGATCAGCGTGCCGATCTCGGCGCTGCCCAGCATGCGGTCGAACCGGGCGCGCTCGACGTTCAGGATTTTGCCCTTCAGCGGCAGGATCGCTTGGAACTTGCGATCGCGGCCTTGTTTTGCCGACCCGCCGGCGCTGTCGCCCTCGACGATGAAGATCTCGCACTTGCTGGGGTCGCGCTCCTGGCAGTCCGCCAGCTTACCGGGCAAGGTGCTGACGTCCAGCACGCCCTTGCGCCGGGTCAGCTCGCGTGCTTTCCGCGCCGCCTCCCGCGCCGAGGCCGCGTCCATCACTTTCTGGATGATCGACTTGGCCTCCTTCGGATGCGTCTCGAACCAATGGGACACGGTATCCGCCACCGCCGCCTGCACCACCGGCTGCACCTCGGAGCTGACCAGCTTGTCCTTGGTCTGGCTGCTGAACTTCGGGTCCGGCACCTTCACCGACAGCACCGCCGTCATGCCCTCCCGCATGTCGTCGCCCACCAGATCGAGCTTTTCCTTCTTACCCATTCCCTCGGCATACTTGGTCACCACACGGGTCAGCGCCTGGCGGAAGCCGGCCAGATGCGTGCCGCCGTCGCGCTGCGGGATGTTGTTGGTGAAGCACAGCATCGTCTCATGGAAGCTGTCGTTCCAGGTCAGCGCGAACTCGACACGAATGCCGACCTGGGCCTCGTCGGTCACGACCGAGATCGGCTGCGACACCACGGGCGTCTTGCTGCGGTCGAGCCAGGCCACGAACGCCTCCAGCCCGCCGTCGTACTTGAACTGCGTCTCCTGCGCCGGTGCGTGTCGCTCGTCCCGCAACACAATCGCCAGGCCGGAGTTGAGGAACGCGAGCTCCCGCAGCCGGCGCTCCAGGATGGCATAGTCGAACTCGACTTTTGTAAATGTGCCGGTGCTGGGCTTGAAGCAGACCTCGGTGCCGCTCGGCTTGCCGGAGGGGCCGATAACGCGCAATGGCTCCGTCGTCTCGCCGTGCTCGAACCGGATGAAGTGTTCCAGCCCGTTGCGCCAGATGCGCACTTCCATCCATTGCGACAGCGCGTTCACCACCGCCGCGCCGACGCCGTGCAGGCCGCCCGAGACCTTGTAGCTGTTCTGATTGAACTTCCCGCCGGCGTGCAGCCGGGTCAGCACGACCTCGGCGGCGCTCACGCCCTCTTCGAGGTGGATGTCCGTTGGGATGCCCCGGCCGTCATCCCGCACGGTTACGCTGCCGTCGCCGTTCAAGGTCAGCTCACAGCGTGTAGCGTATCCGGCCTGCGCCTCGTCCACGGCATTATCGATGATCTCGAACGCCATGTGGTGCAGGCCGGAGCCGTCGTCGGTGTCGCCGATATACATGCCAGGACGCTTGCGCACCGCCTCCAGCCCTTTCAGGACAGAGATGGATGCGGCGTCATAGGCCTCGGGCTCGGGATGCAGCGCGGCGTTTTCGGACATGCCGACGGGAGACTCCAAAGGGGGCGGTGAGAGAGATGAATATAGCGATTGAAGGCCTGAAAAGACAGGGCCGAGCGCCGGTTAAACCACTGAAAAAGCCGGGTCCGGGCGTAGAGTGCCGCCGCCGGTTTGCAGGCCCTCGGCCAGGCCGCGCAACGCTGCGAACGGCTCCGGATCGGTGCCGGTCAGCAGCACCTGGGCAGACAGCCCGGCCAGCGCATCCCACAGCGCCGCGCGGCGGTCCGCATCCAGGTGCACCGCCGGTTCGTCGAGCAGCAGCAAGGGCGCGTCGCCGCGGGCGTTGGCCATCAACGCCGCGTGCCCCAGCACCACGCCGATCAGCAGCGCCTTCTGCTGTCCGGTGCTGGCCAGCGCCGCCGACATACCGCTCGCGGCGTCGGACAGCAGCATGTCCGCCCGGTGCGCGCCCTGGGCCGCCGATCCGGCCGCCGCGTCCCGTCCGCGGTCATCGGCCAGCGCGGCCCGCAGCCCGTCCTCCACCGCAAGCGCCGGCTGTGCGGTCAGACGGTCCGCGATCGCGTCCAGCAGCGTCAAACGTCCGACGGGGAACCGTCCGGCCGCGCCGTCCGCCAGCACGCCGTTGAGCCGCGTCACCAAAGCGGCGCGTGCCGCCGTCACCGCGACGGCATGCCGCGCCATGCTGTCCTCCACACCGGCCAGCCATGCCGGGTCGGCACCCCCGCCGGCGAGCAGCCGGTTCCGGCTCGACATCGCGGTCTCATAGGCGGAGACCTCCCGCGCATGGCCGGGCTCCAATGCCCAGACCAGCCGATCGAGGAACCGCCGGCGGCCCGACGCGCCCTCCTGGAACAGGCGGTCCATCTGCGGCGTCAGCCAGACCGCCGCCATCACGGCGGCGACCTCCGCCTGGTTGCGGGGAGGGGCGCCGTTCAGGCGGAACACGCGGCGGTCGGACGGGCCGTCGGGCGGGGTGCCGGTGCCGAGATCGGCCTCCGTTCCATCGCGCAGCACGCGGGCGGCCACACCCCAGCGACCCGGCGCATCCAGGCCCTGACGCGCCAAGTCTGCCATTCGGGCACCACGCAGGCCGCGACCGGGTTGCAGCAATGACACGGCCTCGAGCAGGTTGGTCTTGCCGGACCCGTTCGGACCGGTAAACACCGCGATGCGCGCCGCCGGGCGCCACGTCAGGCCCGGATAGTTGCGGAACTGCGTGAGCGTCAGGCGGGTGAGCCGCAGCAACCGCTACCCAGACCGCTTCCTAGACACGCATCGGCATCAGCACATAAAGCGCGCTGGCGTCGCCTGCGTCGCGCACGATCGTGGGCGCCGAGCCGTCCGAGAAGTAGAACTCGACGTGGTCCGAGATCTGATCGGTGATGTCGTTAAGGTAGCGCGCCTGGAACCCGATCTCGAGCGGGCCGGAGGAATACTGCACCCGGTCCCCGTCCAGCTCCTCGCTCGCCGTGCCCTGCTCGGGGCTTGCGGCCGAAAGTGTCAGCACGTCGCGGTCCAACGCCATCTTCACCGGACGCGACCGCTCGCTGCTGATGGCCGCCACCCGGGCGACAGCGTCAGAAAAATCCTTTTTGCCGACGCGCAGCACCTTGTCGTTGTCCCGCGGGATCACCCGCTCGTATTCCGGGAAGGTGCCGTCGATCAGCTTGCTCGTAAGGGTGATCGTCCCTGCCTTGAACTGGATGCGCGTGTCGGATAGGCCGACCTCGACCTCCCCGCTCTCCTCGTCCAGCAATTTACGCAGCTCGGCCACCGTCTTGCGCGGGATGATTACGCCCGGCATGCCGGCGGCTCCGTCGGGGATAGGCTCCTCGACCCGTGCCAGCCGGTGTCCGTCGGTGGCGACCGCGCGCAGAACCGGGCCGCTGTCGCCCTCGGCGGCGTGCAGGTAGATGCCGTTCAGGTAGTAACGCGTCTCCTCGGTGCTGATCGCGAACCGGGTGCGGTCGATCAGGCCGCGCAGCGCCAGGCCCGAAAGCTGAAAGCGATGCGGCAACTGCCCGGCTGTCATGCTAGGAAAATCGTCGGTCGGCAGGGTCACCAGGCTGGTGCTGTATCGCCCGGCCCGAAGCGTAAGCTGCGCGCCCTCGCTCGCCATCTCGAATTCCAGCTCCGCAGCCTCTGGCAGCTTGCGCACGATCTCATACAGCGTCGCGGCCGGGGCCGTGGTGGCGCCGTCGCGGGACACGCTGGCCGCGATCTCCTCGACGATGGCGATCTCCATGTCCGTCGCGGTGAAGCTGAGCGTGCCGCCCTTCGCGACGATCAAGGCATTCGCCAGAATGGGAATGGTGTTGCGCTTCTCGGCAACGCTCTGGATATGGGCCAGCGCCTTCATCAGCGTGGCGCGTTCGGCCTTGAACTTCATGGAACCATTCCTGTTAGGCGCCGGACCCGGCGCCGCGGCAGGCAAGTGTAGCCGATACGGCTCCGGTAGCAAACGGGAGATACGCTAGCTTTCCAGCATCCGCCGCAATAGCTCGACGCGCTCACCGAAATCCGCATCCTGCTCGATCAGCTCTGTGACGCGGCTGACGGCGTGCATGACGGTCGTGTGGTCGCGGTTGCCGAACTTGCGGCCGATCTCCGGCAGGGAGCGGCTGGTGAGCTGTTTCGCCAAGTACATCGCGACCTGCCGGGGACGTGCCACCGCACGGGCCCGGCGCGCGCTGCTCATGTCGGCTAGACGAATATTCCAGTGCTCGGCGACGCGTTTCTGGATTTCCTCGATCGTGACCCGGCGGTCATGCGCCTTCAGGATGTCGTGCAGCACCTCCTGAGTGCTTTCCAAGGTGATCGGCCGGCCGAACAGGTTCGCGTGGGCGATCAGCCGGTTGAGGCTGCCCTCCAGTTCACGAACGTTGCTGGTAATCTTGTGGGCCAGGAACTCCAGCACTTTAGGCGGTACCTCGGCCTCCGCCCGCGTCGCCTTCGCCTCCAGGATCGAGATTCGCAATTCAAACGTCGTCGCATGCAGGTCGGCGACCATGCCGCAGCCCAGCCGGGTGCGCAGCCTGTCCTCCAACCCCGAAAGGTCCGACGGCGACTTGTCGGCCGACACCACGATCTGCTTGCCGACATCGACCAGGGCATTGAAGGTATGGAAGAACTCTTCTTGCGTGTTGTCCTTGCCGATCAGGAACTGAAGGTCGTCCACCATCAGCACGTCTACGCTGCGCAGCTGCTCCTTGAACTCCATGGTGGACTGGCTACGGATGGCCGCGATGAAGCGGTACATGAATTTTTCGGCCGACATGTAGGCGACCTGGATCGGCGCCGTGTCGCGGCGGGACAACTCGAGCCCGATCGCGTGCATCAGATGCGTCTTGCCCAGGCCCACGCCGCCATACAGGAACAACGGATTGAAGCCGGGGCTCGACGGCCGCTCGGCGACCCGGCGCGCGCAGGCATAGGCGAACTCATTCGGCTTGCCGACGACGAAGCTGTCGAATTCGAACCGGGTGTCGAGCGGGGCGGCCATCTCGGGCCGGGCGACCTCGGGCCGGGCTTCCGGGAATTTCGGCGCGATAGAAGTGAGGTCGGGACCGGCAGGAAGGACAGCGTCGTCCGAGTCCCCGAGCGAGGAGGGCGCCACGCCAGCAACCCCGCCAACCCGGATGTCCACCCGGCGGATGCGCTTGTTCTCCGATTGCCACAGGGCGTTCAACTTATCCGCGTAATGGCCGCGCACCCAATCCCGCAGGAACCGGGTCGGCAGGTGTACCGTTACTTCGTCGCCGTCAACGCCGCCTAGCGCGATCTGGCGCAGCCAAGTGCGATACTCGACGTCGCCCACCTCCTGTTGCAGGCGATTGCGGACGCGGGTCCATTGTCCGGCAAGTTGCTCGGCCGTGTTGTCGCGCAATGCTTGATCCATATCGGGCGGAAGGTCATCCAGGGCGGCCGTCTCGGTATTCGCGCTGCCCCGATTGGATTCCATCGATACCTGCCTGAATTCGACGGCACACGGCCGCCGCGAGAACAAAAATGTCCCTGTTGCCGCAGAGAAAGCCGCGAGGGTCCGGATGGGTAGTGGCTCTGCGACGGCCACTTCCAAGGTCTAGGTCAGACTAGCCTCCAAAGCAATATAAAACTATATCGTGACCAAACGACAAAGTGAAAATAAGAAAAGCGGACACGCATACGTGTCCGCTCTTGCAAAACTAATGCCGAATATTGCACGAGTATCACCCGTGCAGCGGGAATTAGGCGCTGGCGAGCGCCTTAATCCGTGCAGACAAGCGCGAAATCTTGCGCGACACCGTATTCATGTGGATAACGCCCTTGCCAGCAGCCCGTTGCATTTCCGGCTGAGCGGCCCGCAACGCCTCAGTAGCAGCAGCCTTGTCGCCAGCCGCGCAAGCAACTTCGACCTTCTTAACAAAGGTTCGCATCCGACTCTTACGAGCCTGGTTGCGCTCGGTGCGCTTGGCTGTTTGACGGATGCGCTTACGCGCCGATGCGGTATTCGCCATGAAATCTCTTTACTCAGGACAATGTGATGTGGAGGAGCGCCGGGAGGCAGTCTTTTTATGAAGCCGAACTGTTCAAGTCAAGTGTAGCTCGTCCTTGGACAGGGCTCCGACCGCCTCCGGATCTGAATCTGCGATCAACTGTTGCCGTTAAACACCGGCTTACGTTTTTCGGCGAATGCCGCCATGCCCTCCCGCTGGTCCGGAGTGCCGAACAGCGACAAGAACAAGGCGCGCTCGGCCCGGACGCCCTCGATGAGCGTCGTCTCGAACGCCGCATTCACCGCGCGCTTGGCCATCGCCGTGGCAACTGGGGACAGGGCTGCGATTTTATCGGCGATCTTCAGCGCCTCGGTCACCAGATCGGCCGCAGGAAAGATGCGGCTGACCAGGCTGCAACGTTCGGCCTCGGCCGCATCCATCATGCGGCCCGTCAGGCACAGGTCCATCGCCTTCGACTTGCCGACCGCCCGGGTCAGGCGTTGGGTGCCGCCGGCGCCGGGGATCACCCCCAAATTGATCTCCGGCTGGCCAAACCGGGCGCCGTCGCCGGCCACGATCATGTCGCACATCATGGCGAGCTCACAGCCGCCACCCAGCGCGAAGCCGTTCACCGCCGCGATGACCGGCTTCCGGACCCGCAGCACCGTCTCCCACCGCGCGCCGATGAAGTCGTGCAGGAACACCTCGGGATAGCTGCGGTCCTTCATTTCCTTGATATCGGCGCCCGCGGCGAATGCCTTGTCCGACCCGGTCAGCACGATGGCCCCGATGGCCGGGTCGGCGTCGAACGCCAGCAGCTGGCGGCCTAGCTCGTCCATCAATTCGTCGCATAGCGCATTCAACGCCTGCGGCCGGTTCAGCCGGATCAGACCCACACGGCCATGCGTTTCAACCAGGATCATCTCGGGCATGAACGTCTCCTTGGAGCCTGGGGTGTAGCTCACGCCTGCAACCGCGGGCAATAGAACGTGCTGCGGCCGGATTGCACGATGCGGGCGACGCCGGGGCAGGGCGGGCCCGGGCACTGGTCGCACCGCTCGCCCTCCCGCCCATAGACCCGCCAGGCATGCTGGAAATAGCCGAGCTCGCCGTTCGGCTGCACGTAGTCCCGCAGTGAGGACCCGCCGGCGGCAATCGCCTCCAGCAGGGTCGCCTTGATCTCCGACACCAGCCGGGCTGCCTGCGCACCGGACACGTCGGCCGCCAGGCGGCTGGGCGCGATGCCGGCCCGGAACATCGCCTCGCATACGTAGATGTTGCCGACGCCCGCCACCACGCGCTGATCCAGCAACGCCGCCTTGATCGGGGTGCGCCGTCCGGCCAGCGCTGCGGAAAGGGCCGCCGCGTCGAATGCGTCGTCCAACGGCTCCGGCCCCAGCCCAGCCAGCAGGCGGTGCGTGTCCTCCGCCGCGGTGGGCATCAGGTCGACCGAGCCGAACCGCCGGGGATCGACGAAGCCGACCAGCCAGCCGTCATCCGTCTCCATCTCGATATGCTCGTGCAGAACCGCCTCGTTCGCGCCGTGTTTCCGGATCAGCATGCGACCGGACATGCCGAGATGCAGCAGCACGCTCGTGCCGTCCTCCCCGCCCAGCGGGGCCAGCCGCATCAGGATATATTTGGCCCGGCGCCGGAACTCCAGCACCCGGGCGCCGGTCAGGCATGCCGCCAGGTCCACCGGCAGCGGCCAGCGCAGGTCCGGCCGCCGCACCTCCGCCCGGCGGATCACACGCCCCTCCATCCTGGCCCGCAGGCCGCGCATCACGGTTTCGACTTCAGGGAGTTCCGGCATCGCTGCCAGGCACGCTATATGCTGGCCCCATGAGCAGCAATCCCGAGACCGACTTCGGCTTCCGCAATGTGCCCGTGGCCGAGAAGAAACCCCTGGTCCGCGCGGTGTTCGACAGCGTGGCGCCGCGCTATGACCTGATGAACGACCTGATGTCGCTCGGCGTCCACCGCCTGTGGAAGCGCGAGTTCATCGCCGGGCTAGGGCCTCGGCCGGACCGCACGCTGCTCGATCTCGCGGGCGGCACCGGGGACATCGCGTTCGGCTGGCACGCCCGGGGCGGCGGGACGGCATGGCTCACCGACATCAATCCCTCCATGCTCGCCGAGGCGCGCAAGCGGGTGCGCAGCCCTGGCAGCAGGAAAGACGGCGTGGCGTTCCTGGTGGTGGACGCGGAGGCGATCCCGCTGGCAGACCGCTCCGTGGACCGGGTCAGCATCGCGTTCGGCCTGCGCAACTGCACGGACAAGCCCGCCGTGCTGACCGAGGCGCGCCGCGTGCTCAAGCCCGGCGGGCAGTTCCACTGCCTCGAGTTCTCCCGTGTCCAGGTTGCCGCCCTCTCGCCGGCCTACGACGCCTGGTCGTTCCAGGTGCTGCCCCGGCTGGGCCGCGCCGTGGCGGGGGACGCCGAAAGCTACCAGTACCTCGCGGAAAGCATTCGCACGTTCCCGGACCAGGAGGCGCTGGCGGCCATGATGCGCGAGGCCGGCCTGTCGCGGGTGCGTTACCGCAATCTCACTGGCGGGATCGCCGCGATCCACACGGGCTGGCGGCTGTGACCCGCGTCCTGCTGATCGTCAGTGGCGGCATCGCGGCCTACAAGGCATTGGAGCTGGTGCGCCTGCTGCGTCGGGATGGGGTGGGGGTCACCTCCGTGCTGACCGAAGGGGGCGCGCAGTTCGTAACGCCGCTCAGCCTCCAGGCGCTGACCGAGGAAAAGGTCTATTCCAGCCTGTGGTCGCTGACGGATGAGAGCGAGATGGGGCACATCCAGCTCTCCCGCGCCGCCGACCTGCTGGTGGTGGCGCCGGCCAGCGCCAACATGCTGGCCAAGATGGCGGCGGGCCTGGCGGACGACCTGGCCAGCACCGTGCTGCTGGCCACCGATAAGCCGGTGCTGGTCGCCCCCGCCATGAACGTCCGGATGTGGACGCACCCGGCGACCGTCGCCGCCATGGGCACACTGCGCGCCCGTGGCGTGCACGTGGTGGGACCGGACGAGGGCGCCATGGCCTGCAACGAGTATGGTTTTGGCCGTTTGGCAGAGCCTCCTGTCATCCTGGCCGCCATCCACGCCCTATTGCACCCGTCCCGTCCGCTGATGGGCCGGCACGCTCTGGTCACCAGCGGGCCGACGCACGAACCGATTGACCCGGTCCGCTATCTCGCCAACCGCAGCAGTGGGCGCCAGGGCCATGCCGTGGCCGCCGCTTTGGCCCGGCTGGGCGCGCGCGTGACCCTGGTGAGCGGCCCGGTCAGCATTCCGGACCCGCCCGGCGTCACGATGCACCGGGTCGAGACCGCGGAGCAGATGCTGGCAGCGTGCACCGCAGCGCTCCCGGCGGATGTGGCGGTCTGCGCTGCCGCGGTCGCCGACTGGCGCGTGGCGGCGTCGTCCCATGCCAAGCTCAAGAAGGCGCCCGGCGGCCCGCCGCCGGCCTTGGCGCTGGTGCCCAATCCGGACATCCTGTCCACGCTTGCCGCCGCTGGTCCGGCGCGTCCGCGCCTCGTAATCGGCTTTGCCGCCGAAACCAATGACATGCTGGACCATGCCCAAGCCAAGCGCACGAGCAAAGGCTGCGATTGGATCGTCGCGAACGACGTGCGGCCGGAGACTGGCATCATGGGCGGCGACACGAACGAGGTGCACCTGGTCACAGCCGCGGGGATCGAGGCCTGGCCCCGGTTGCCCAAATCCGACGTTGCCGGGCGGCTCGCCCAACGGATCGCGGACGCGCTGGCATGACCGCTCCCGCCGTGCGGTTCCGCCGGCTGGAGGGCAACGCCGACCTGCCCATTCCCGCCTATGCGACGGCAGGGGCGGCCGGGTTCGATCTGCGTGCTGCCGTCCCGGAGGGTGCGCCTGCCGTGCTCGCGCCGGGTGAGCGCGTGCTGGTGCCCACCGGCTTTGCCTGCGCCGTGCCGCATGGCTATGAGATGCAGGTCCGGCCGCGGTCGGGCCTCGCGGTCAAGCATGGCGTCTCCATCGTGAACAGCCCCGGCACGGTCGACAGCGACTACCGCGGGCCGCTCATGGTCTGCCTGATCAATCTTGGCAGCGAGCCTTTTGCCATCAGCCGTGGCGACCGCATCGCACAGGCCGTCATTGCCCCGGCGCCGCAACTGGAGCTGATCGAGGCCGATACGCTGGACGAGACAATGCGCGGGGAGGGCGGCTTCGGCTCGACCGGGGTTAAATAGCTCCGCTCAGGTATCGAAGCTGCCTGGCGAGCGATGGCTGATCATCGCCAGCAGCTCGCGCCGGGTCGAGGGGTCGTCACGGAACGCGCCGAGCATCCGGCTGGTCACCATGCTGATGCCGGGCTTGTGCACGCCACGGGTGGTCATGCACTGGTGCCCGGCCTCGATCACCACCCCGACGCCGAGCGGTTGCAGCACTTGGTCGATCGTGCTGGCGATCTGCACCGTCAGCTTCTCCTGGATTTGCAGGCGCTTGGAATAGGCGTCCACCACGCGGGCCAGCTTGCTGATCCCTACCAGCCGCCGGTTGGGCAGATAGGCCACGTGGCAGCGGCCGATGATGGGCACCATGTGGTGCTCGCAATAGCTTTCCAGCCGGATATCGCGCAGCAGGACGATCTCGTCGTAGCCCTCTACCTCCTCGAACGTGCGTTCCAGCAAGGATACGGGGTCGATGGCATAGCCGCCGAACAGCTCCTTATACGACTTCACGACGCGCTTCGGCGTATCCCGCAGTCCCTCGCGCGTCGGATCATCGCCGGCCCAGCGTAGCAGGGTACGGACCGCAGCCTCGGCCTCCTCCACGGTGGGACGGCCGTCGCTGACCGATGCAGGGGAGGCAGTAGCGGGGGTGACGCTGTTCAAGGTGCAATATTCCTAGAGGTCGCCCCAAACACGGCTAAGCGGGCATTTCGTATATTACAGTGCGTCGCCGGCCCCTGGGCGCAGCAAGCCAGGAGTTCGCCGGGTCAGTGGACGCTCCTGAGCTGGGTCGGGCTGTCCAGGCTGAAAGTCGGGATCTCGGCGTCAAACGCCTCCCCGGTATCTGACACCACCATGTGGTAAACGCCTGACATGAAGCCCGATGGGGTGCCAAGCGGCGTACCGGAGGTGTATTCAAAAGCCTCCCCCGCAGCAAGCGTCGGCTGTTTCCCTATCACGCCCGGTCCCTCGACCATTTGCATGCGGCCGCGGGCGTCGGTGATGCGCCAGGTGCGGCGCAAGAGCTGGACGGTGTTCGTCCCCTGGTTCTCGATCCGCACCTGGTAGGCCCAAACCCAGGTGCCGGCGTCGGGATCGGACTGCTCGGCCAGATAGGCGGTCTGCACGCTGACGACGACGCCCCGGGTGGTCGCGCTGTAATGCGGCGCCATGCTGCGCGCTACTCCGCCGCCGCGCGGACGATTCCGTCCTGCAGCCGGTCCAGGGACTGGGTGAGGTCGTCCGTGAGGTCAGCCACGTCCTCGAGCCCGACCGACAGCCGGACCACGCCGTCGGTGATGCCCAGACGGGCGCGCTCATCCGCGCCGATCCGCATATGCGTGGTCGTGGCGGGATGGGTCACCAGCGACTTGGAGTCGCCGAGGTTGTTCGAGACCGCAATCAGCCGGAACGCGTTCATCGCGCCGAACGCCGCCGGCTTGCCGCCCGCCAGCTCGAACGCGACCAGGGTACCGCCTGCGCTCATCTGCGACATGGCCAGCGCGTGCTGCGGATGGTCGGGCCGGCTTGGGAACCAGACGCGGGACACGGCCGGGTGCCGGGCCAGCATGTCGGCGATGGTGGCGGCCGATGCGCTGGCGGCCTGCACACGCAGATGCAGCGTCTCCAGCCCTTTCAGCAGCAGCCAGGCGTTGAACGGCGACAGGCTCGGCCCGGTGTTGCGGAGGAACGGCTGCAAAGTGCCCTCGACCCAGGCCTTGCGGCCCAGCACGGCGCCGCCGAGAACGCGGCCCTGGCCGTCGATGTGCTTGGTGCAGGAATACACAACGACATCGGCGCCGAGCTCGATCGGCTTCTGCAGCAAAGGCGTCGCGAACACGTTGTCCACTACGACGATCGCGCCTGCCGCATGCGCCATACGCGACACGGCGCGCAGGTCCACCATCTCCAGCATCGGGTTGGACGGGCTCTCGACCAACACGAGCGCGGTGGGACGGGACAGCGCCTTGCGCCAGGCGTCGAGGTCGGTGCCGTCCACGAACTCCGAGCTGATGCCATAGCGCGGCAGCAGCGTCGAGACGATCCAGTGGCACGACCCGAATAGCGCCCGAGACGCGACCACATGGTCGCCAGATTTCAGGTGGGACAGCATTGCCCCATGCACGGCGGCCATGCCGGTGGCGGTGGCGCGGCAAGCCTCTGCCCCCTCGATGCCAGCAAGCCGCTTCTCCAGCATGTCGACGGTGGGGTTGCCGAACCGGGAATACTGGTAGTGGCTGACAGCGCCGGTGAAGGTATCCTCGGCCTGCTCGGCGCTATCGTAGACGAAGCCGGAGGTGAGGAACAACGCCTCCGACGTCTCGCCATACGGCGAGCGGGCGATACCGCCGTGAACGAGCTGCGTGGCAGGGCGAAAAACAGGTGACGGCATAGGGCACGGGCCTCCAAACGGGACCGTAGATGCGGCCGGCGCCAGTGGGGTACTGGGGATGCCGAGGGCCTCTTTAGCGCGTTTCTTTAACCTCGCCGCAATCCGGCCGGACAAATCACGAGGGGCGCCGTAGTGACGCCAGCAGGCAGATTAGGAGCGTGGGCGTTGCATGGTCAACGGCGAATTCGTATAACGGTGCTGCCGCGGGTGTAGTTCAATGGTAGAACGGCAGCTTCCCAAGCTGCATACGAGGGTTCGATTCCCTTCACCCGCTCCACGGCCGTCCCATTTAGCAAGCCTGACGGATCGTGAGGAGCTGTGGCGGAAACCCGATCGACGCTCCTGGCTACAGTGCGTGAAGGCAATATCATCCACGCAACGCGTGACAGTGGCCTAAGTGCAATCTGCCTCGTTCTTGCAACGAATAAAAAATCCATATCGGCCAGGACCGTGACGACTCGAATCCATTTTAAGTTTGATCGCCTCTGCGGTCAGTGCCGTAGCTGTTTGATTGAATCGATTACTAATATCCCAAAAAGACAGCTAACGCGTTGGCCGCGGCGGGGTCACAGTGTAATCGTAGAACCCGCGCCCGGTTTTGCGGCCCAGCCATCCGGCCTCGACATACTTCACCAACAGCGGGCAAGGCCGGTACTTGCTGTCCGATAGCCCCTCATACAGCACCTGCATGATGCTGAGGCACGTATCGAGCCCAATGAAGTCCGCAAGCTCGAGCGGCCCCATCGGATGGTTAGCGCCGAGCCGCATCGCGGTGTCGATCGCGGCCACGCTGCCAACGCCCTCATACAAGGCATAGACCGCCTCGTTGATCATCGGTACCAGAACCCGGTTCACGATGAAGGCCGGAAAATCCTCTGAGACCGACGTCGTCTTGTCGAGCCTCACGGCCAGCGCCTGCACGGCCTGGAACGTCGGCTCATCGGTCGCGATGCCGCGGATGACCTCGACCAGCTTCATGACCGGAACCGGGTTCATGAAATGCATGCCGATGAACTTCTCCGGCCGGTCGGTGCTGGCACCCAGCCGGGTGATGCTGATGCTGCTGGTGTTGCTGGCCAGCATGCAGGACGGCTTCAGATGCGGGGTCAGCGCGCGATAGATAGCGCGCTTGACCTCCTCCTTCTCTGTTGCCGCCTCGATCACCAGGTCGGCGCCGGCAAAGCTGGCATAGTCGCTGCTAGTGGTGATCAGCGCCACTCCAGCCGATTTCTGCTCGGCAGTGATGGCGCCCCTGGCGACCTGGCGGTCCATGTTGCGGGACATCGTCGCCATCGCCTTGTCCAACGCATCCGGCTTCATGTCCAGCATCGTCACCGGCAGGCCAGATAGCGCGCAGACATGGGCGATGCCGCTGCCCATCTGCCCGGCGCCGACAACCCCGACGACCTGGACGGCCGGCGCCGCAACCTGCAGGTCCGTCGTGCCCGGCGTCGCGAGCACATCGATGTTCAAGATGGGCGTCCCAGCTCGGCCTCAAGCTCCGGCAACGCAGTGAACAGGTCGCCGACGAAGCCGTAATCCGCCACCTGGAAGATCGGCGCGTCCTCGTCCTTGTTGATTGCGACGATGACCTTGCTGTCCTTCATGCCCGCCAGATGCTGGATGGCGCCGCTGATGCCAATCGCGAGATAAAGGTCGGGTGCCACGATCTTGCCGGTTTGGCCAACCTGATAGTCGTTCGGCACATAACCTGCATCCACCGCCGCGCGGGACGCGCCGACGGCGGCGCCCAGCTTGTCGGCAATCGGGTTCAGCATCTTGAAATTCTCGCCGTTCTGCATGCCGCGGCCGCCGGAGATCACGATGCGCGCTGCGGTCAGCTCCGGCCGCTCGCTTTTCGACAGCTCGGCCGACACGAAGCGCGAAGTGGCTGGCGCGTCCGGGGCCGATACAGCCTCGATCGTGGCGGAGCCACCCTCGGTCGCCACCGGGTCGAAGCTCGCGGCGCGGATCGTCATCACCTTCTTGCTGTCGGACGATACGACGGTCGCCAGCGCGTTGCCCGCATAGATCGGACGGATGAAGGTGTCGGCGTCCACGATCCCAGCCACGTCGCTGATCGGCTGCAGGTCCAGCAACGCGGCAACCCGGGGCATCACGTTCTTGCCAGTCGCCGTGCTGGCCGCCATCAGGTGGTCGTGGTGCCCGGCCATCGAGACCAGCAGCGCCGCCAGGGGCTCCGCCAGGCTGTGCGCATAGGCTGGGCTGTCCGCCACGTGTACCTTGATAACGCCGGGCAGTTTCGCGGCGGCGGCGGCGGCGGCGGCGGCATCGATGCCCTCGCCGGCCACTAGCACATGCACCTCGCCCAGTTTGGCCGCGGCAGCAACGGCGCTGCGGGACGGCTGCTTGATCAGGCCGTTCTCATGGTCGAGCAGGACAAGGGACGCCATGTCAGATCACCTTCGCTTCGGTTCGCAGTTTCTGCACGAGCTCGGCGACCGAGGCCACCTTCACTCCGGCCACGCGGCGCGGCGGCTCGGCGACCTTCACCAGGCGCAGCCGGGGGGCTGGGTCCACGCCGAGGTCGGCGGGCTTGATGGTCTCGATCGGCTTTTTACGCGCCTTCATGATGTTCGGCAGGCTGGCATAGCGCGGTTCGTTCAGGCGCAGGTCGGTCGTGATGATGCAGGGCATGTTGAGCTCAAGCGTCTCAAGCCCGCCATCGATTTCCCGGGTCACCACCAGCTTATCACCCTCGATCGTGACACGGCTTGCGAAAGTGCCCTGCGGCCAGCCCAGCAAAGCGGCCAGCATCTGCCCGGTCGCGTTCATATCGTCGTCGATGGCCTGCTTGCCCATGATGATCAGGCCGGGCTGCTCCTTGTCGGCCAGCGCCTTGAGCAGCTTGGCGACCGCCAGCGGCTGCAGTTCCACGTCCGTCTCGACCAGGATGCCGCGGTCGGCGCCCATGGCCAGCGCCGTGCGGATCGTCTCGGCGCAGGCGGGGATGCCCATGGAGACGGCGACGATCTCGGTCGCGATGCCCTTCTCCTTCAGGCGCACCGCCTCCTCAACGGCGATCTCGTCAAAGGGGTTCATCGACATCTTGACGCCCGCCGTCTCGACGCCGGTGCCGTCCGATTTGACGCGCACCTTCACGTTATAGTCGACGACGCGCTTCACAGGGACAAGGAGCTTCATGGGATTGCCATCGGGTTATGAATGTTGCGAATGCACGCCGGACCCGGCGGCCCTACGAAAACCACGAAAAATCGGCCGGACCTTATGGGGCAGCCGGTCGCGATGTCAAACTTGGCGCGGCTGGCCAATCAGTGCCGCATCAGCGAAAGCAGGATGACGAACAGGACGAGCGCCACGGCCTGCAGCACGACGCGCCACCGCATCAGCGTATTGGACAGCCGGGCGTTCTCTCCACCGCGCGCCAGGCCAATCAGCCCGGCGAACAGGACCCCCACCGTGCCGAGCATCGCCAAACCGACAAGCACCGTTAATAAAGTCGTCATGCAAGCCACCTGAATACACGCATGACCTAAGCCGTTCCATGAGAATGTCACCCCCGCCTGTGCCGCGACCGCGGGACATGCGGCATTGACACGTATTCTGCACAGGTGTTGGACCCCGTGCATGCCTCTCCGAATTCCGTTGATCCTCCTGTTGCTCATGCTCGGTCTAAGCCTGCCATTGGCCGGGCATGCTCAAGTACCAGCAACCACACCGGCGACCCAGCCGCCCCCGGCTGCCCCGGTCCTGGCGCCCGCACAGGCGCAACCGGTGCTGGACCTGCTGCGGGACGACAAGCGCCGGGCGGAGTTCACCTCCGTGCTGGAAAATCTAGTCAAGGCGGCGCCCGCCGTTGCGGGAGCGGCGCCCACCGCTCCGGCTGCAACGCCCGCCCCGAGCCAGGTCCTGCCGCTCGTGCCCAATAGCCTGGGCGCCCAGGTCATCGACCACACCGCGGCGGCACTGGCCAACACCGGGACGCAGTTGGTTGCCGCCGTGCACTCGGTGAATGACCTGCCGCTGCTGTGGCGCTGGATCGCCACGCAGGCCGGCGACCCGGATTTCCGCGCCCGCGCGCTGGATGCCTTGTGGCGGCTCGCGGTCGTCATCGGGTGTGGGCTGATCGCGGAGTGGGCCGTCACCCGCCTGCTGCGCCGCATGCGCACCGCACTTTGCGCCTGGTCGCCCGCCACCACCGACGCGGACGATCCGCCCCCATCCAGGCCGGAAACCGGCCTCGCCGCGGCCGAAGCCGGCGAGACCGAGCACTTTGAGCTTCGCAAGCAGCTCAATCGGGCGATGGGAACCCTCCGGCGCCTGCCCTATCTGATCGGCCTGCTGCTGCTTGACCTGCTGCCCATAGCCGCCTTCGCCGCCGTCGCCACTCTCCTGCTCGGCACCCGCATCGGCGAGGCCGCGATAACCCGGCTCGTCATCCAGCTGGTGCTCGATGCCTACGTCGTGACCCGGGTGGTATTAAGCGTCGCAGCCATGCTGGTCTCCCCGACTACCCCTCGGCTGCGGCTGCTGCACGTGTCGGACTGGGCGGCGGCCTTCCTGACCCGTTGGGTCCGCCGTATCCTGATCTTGGCGGTGACCGGCTACGTGATGGCCGAGGCCGGGCTGCTGTTCGGCATGTATCAAACCGCGCATGACGCCCTGCTGAAGCTGTTCGCGCTCGCTGTGCACTGCTGTTTGATCGCCGCGGTGCTGCAATCCCGGCCGTACGTGGCCGCCCGGCTTCGTGCGCCCAGCCGCATGCATGGCGTTTGGGCGTCGCTGCTGAACCGCTTGGCCGACATCTGGCACCTGATCGCCATCTTCTACATTGTCGCAGTTTGGCTGGTCTGGGCGGGTGAGCTGCGCAACGGCTACGTCCGGCTCATCCAGTTCTGCCTGGTCACCTTCGGCATCCTGATCGCCGCCCGGCTGGCCGGGGTCGTGCTGATCGGCGGCCTCGACCGCGCGTTGCGCCTCAGCCCTGCGCTGTCGGTCCGGCATCCAGGATTGGCGGAGCGGGCCAGGTTCTATCAGCCCTTGCTGCGCACCGTCATCACGACCGTGCTAACGGTGCTCACGATCATCGCGCTGCTCCAGGCCTGGGACTTCGGCCCGGTCGATTGGCTGGTGCGCAACGGCCTGGGCGGACGCGTGGCGTCGGCCATCACGGTCATCGTCGTCACCGTCGTGCTCGCGGTGCTGGTGTGGGAGGGGGTGAACGCCGCGATCGAGCAGCACCTCGCGCGTCTGGCAGCGGAGGCGCACCTGGCCCGCGCCGGACGGCTCCGCACGCTGCTGCCGATGCTGCGCACGACGCTGCTGGTCGCCATCCTGCTCGTTGTCGGGTTGATGGTGCTCAGCGAGCTTGGCATCAACATTGCGCCGTTGCTGGCCGGCGCCGGGGTGATCGGCATCGCGGTGGGCTTCGGGTCGCAGAAACTGGTGCAGGACCTGATCACCGGGCTGTTCCTGTTGCTGGAGAACGCGATGCAGGTCGGCGATGTCGTGACGCTGGGCGGCCTGTCGGGCACGGTCGAGGCGCTGTCGATCCGCACCATCCGCTTGCGGGCACTAGACGGCTCCGTGCACATCATCCCGTTCAGCGCCGTCACCACCGTCACTAACCAGACCCGCGACTATGGCTACGCCCTGCTCGACATCAGCGTGGGCCTGAACGAGGAGCCGGTCCAGGTCATTCCCGTGGTGCGCGACCTTGCGGCCGAGATGCGGAGCGATCCAAAATGGGCCTCTCTAGTGCTGGATGAACTGGATGTGATGGGTGTCGAGAAGTTCATCGACACGGCCTGGGTGCTGCGCGTGCGGATGAAGACGCAGCCGGCCAGCCGCTGGTCGGTCGGGCGAGAGCTGAACCGCCGCGTGAAGCTGCGCTTCGATGAGCTTGCGATCGAGAGCCCGCTGACCTCCTACCGCGCGCTGAGTGCGCCGCCCGTGCCGGAACCTGTCCCAGCCCCAGCCGAGGAGAAAGCGGCATGACAGTTCTCGATGCCTGGACCGCGGCGTTGCGGGACGGCGGCTTCGTCTTCGTGCAGGCGCCGGCAATGAAAGAGGCGCTGGATCGGGCCGGGATGTCCGACTGGGACGTTTTCGCCCGCACCTGGAACGATCTGGGGCTCGATACCTACATGGCCGATGGCGGCCGATACCGGAAGCGCCGGCACGCCGCGTTTGCGGTCAGCACGGCAGGAGCGGTGCGCAAGCCGGATCAGCCGCACTACCAAAGCCGGGACTTCAACGCGCTGAATGGCGGGATCGCCCGCTGGTTTGACCCGGTCACGGAGGCCGCTGCGAGCTCCGCCGCGTTCCAGTCCATCCTGCGCACCTGCCACACCCTGTTCGATGGCCTGACCCCCGCACCCGCTTGGCATGTCGAGGCGCACCAGTTCCGCATCGAGGCCCGGCCCGGCCAAAGCGGTCAGCCCACCCCCGAAGGCATGCACCAGGACGGCGTGGATTGGGTGCTGGTGCTGATGATCGGCCGGGTCAACATCGCGTCGGGCACCACCAGCATCCACGGCCTGGACCGCACGCTGCTGGGCAGCTTCACCCTCGAAGCGCCCATGGATGCGGCATTGGTGGACGATCACCGCGTGTTCCATGGGGTCACGCCCGTCCAGCCGCTTGACCCGGCTCGGCCCGCGCACCGCGACGTGCTGGTGGTCACCTTCCGGCGGGAGACCGTGCTGCCGAGTCCCTGACGTGTTCGTAGAGGGCAGGCAGATCACACACTCCTCTGCGCCTACTCGCTCCGCAACATGTAGCCGGCGTTGCGGACCGTCCGGATAAGGGCGGTGCCGAACGGCTTGTCGATCTTCTGGCGAAGGCGGGACACGTGCACGTCGATCACGTTGGTCTGCGGGTCGAAGTGGTAGTCCCAGACGCCCTCCAGCAGCATGGTGCGCGTCACGACCTGCCCGGCGTGGCGCATCAGGAATTCCAGGAGCCGGAACTCCAGCGGTTGCAGGTCGATCCGCCGGTTGCGGCGCCGCACCGTGCGGGACAGCAGGTCCATCTCCAGGTCGCCGACCACCAGCCGCGTCGGCGGTCCGGCGGCGCGGCCCCGGCGTAGCAGCGCCTCGACCCGGGCCAGTAATTCCCTGAAGACAAAAGGCTTCGTCAAGTAGTCGTCGCCGCCCGCTTTCAATCCCCGCACGCGGTCATCCACCCCGGCCATCGCCGACAGGAACAACACCGGGGTCTGATTGTCCTGGGCGCGAAGCGATTCCAGCACTCGCAGGCCGTCCAGCCCGCCGGGCAGCATGCGGTCCAGGATGATGGCATCGAACGCCTCGCGGCTCGCGACCGATAGGCCGTCGCGGCCATTGCCGGCGTGCTCCACCACGTGCCCGGCCTCCTGCAGGCCCGTCAGCACGAGGCCCGCAACGTCCGCATCGTCCTCGACCACCAGAATGCGCATCGGTTAGCTCGGCGCTTCCTGCTGGCGGCGGCCGACGGTGACCGGGAGGTCGAAACTCTGCACGCCGCGCCGGACCGACAGCTTCACGGCACTGCCGGGCTGTGCGGCGGCAACGGCGCGGATCAAGCCGCGGGCGCTGTCCACGCGGTCCCCGTTCACGGCCGTCACTACGTCCCCTGGCCTCAATCCGGCGCGCGCCGCCGGTCCGGTGCGGTCGATCCCCGCGATCGACACGCCATTATTCGCCACCCGGCCGCCCTGCACGTCCTGCACCGACACACCGAGCCAGCCGCGGTCGATCCGCCCCTTGTCGCGCAGATCCGACACGATCCGCATCGCGATCTCGCTGGGCACCGCGAAGCCGATGCCGACCGAGCCGCCGGTCGGCGAGACGATGGCGGTGTTCACCGCGATCACCTGGCCGTCCAGGTTGAAGGTCGGTCCGCCGGAGTTGCCGGGGTTGATCGGCGCGTCGATCTGGATGAAGTCGTCGAACGGCCCGGCGCCGATGTCCCGTCCGCGCGCCGACACGATCCCCGCCGTGACCGAACTGCCCAACCCGAACGGGTTGCCCGCTGCCATGATCCAATCGCCCACCTCGACCGCGCGGCTGTCGCCCCAGGTCACGAAGGGCAGGGGGGTCGGGCTGCTGACCCGGATCACCGCAATATCGGTCAGGTCGTCCGACCCGATCAGCCGTGCCGGAAGCTCCGTTCCGTCCGCCAGTGCCACGACGATGCGGTCGGCGCGGCCGACGACGTGGTTGTTGGTCACGATCAGCCCGCTTGGGTCGATGATGAAGCCCGATCCCGCGCCCAGCACCTGCTCCCGGCGGCCACGGAACCGCTCGCGGAACTGCCTTTCGAACGGGGTGCCCCGCAGCTCCGGCGGGATTGCGGCGGCCTCGGTGGGGCTGCGGCCCTCGGTGACTGAGATGTTGACCACGGCTGGCACCACGCGCTTCACCAGGGGCGCGAAGCTGAACGGCGCGGCGCCCCCGGCGTGCAGCGGTCCGGCCGTTTGTGCCGAGGCCGGGAAGTTGGCGCATCCGGACAGCATGAGCGCCGTCGCGGTCAGGGCGGCGCGGATGCTGGGGTTCATTGATTGAGGCTCCTGTACGGCTGCGGTGCAGCTAAGATGGGGTGTAAAGGTTTGTGGCGAAAGCTCAATCGCTTCCGGGATGCTCCGGCCAGTCGTGCCGGGGATAGCGGCCGCGCATATCCTTGCGCGCATCGGCCCACGCGCCCCGCCAGAAGCCCGCCAGGTCGGCGGTGATCGCGATTGGCCGGCCCGCCGGCGACAACAGCGCAAGCTGCAACGGCACCCGCCCGCCCGCCAGGCTGGGAGTCGCTGCCATGCCATAGAACGCCTGCGCCCGCGCGCTGGCGAGCGGCACCGGCTGCGCATAGTCCACCGGGGCCCGCCCGCCGGGCAACGTCAGGTGCGTCGGCAGATCCCGGTCCAGCCGTGCCGCGTGCTGCCATCCCAGCACGCCGCGCAGGATGCCGTGCAGGTCGAGCCCCGCCACGTCGGCCAGGCGCGACAGCCCCATCAAATGCGGCGCGAGCCACTGCGCGACGCTGGCGGCCAACCCCGTGTCGGACAAGTCGGGCGTGTCCGGGTCCAGCTCCCGCAGCCGAGCGGCGCGGGCCTGCAACTGGCGGGCGGCGTCGGTCCAGGGCAGCGCGTCCATACGGCGGCCGACGACGCCGGCCAGCGCCGTGGCGGTCGCCGCGGGGTCGGCGGCGACGGTCCGGTCTTCCAGCACCAGCGCGCCCAGCCGGCGGCGCCGGCGGGACAGCACCGCGCCGGATGCCGGGTCGAAGCCGCTCTCGATGGTCTCGGTCACCTGGGCCTCGACGCTTGCGGGCAGGGCAGCGGGATCGATCGGCGCGGCCAGGCGGATGCGGGCGGACGCCTTCAGGTCCAGGCTGGCCACCACCAGCAGCGGCGCGTTGGCCAGGCGGTCGGTGCGCGGCAGCCGGGCGCCGCCGCCGCCGGAAAGGCGGAACGAACCTGGCTCGCCCCGCCGCTGCGCGATGCGGTCCGGGAACGCCGCCGCCAGCAGCGGGCCGGGGTCGCCTGCTGCTGCCGCCTTCGTGCCCAAGCGGCGGCGATAGGCGATGGATTGCTGCCGGATGCGGCTGATGGCGCCACGGTCCACGTCCCCGGCCCCGCCCGTCAGCGCGTCGAGCCGTAATTGCAGGTCTGCAGGCGCATCGCGGCCACGCAGCGGGTCGCGCTCTTCCAGCAACGCGGCGAGGTCCGCCGCCAGCGCGGCCTGACCGGGCCCTTCGGCCGACAGCATCATCGCAGCCAGCCGTGGATGCGCGCCCAGCCCGGCCATCCGGTGCCCCTGCGGCGTAATGCGCCCGGCCGCGTCGATCGCGCCCAAACCCGCCAGCAACGCCGCGGCGGCGGCCAGCGCCCCAAGCGGCGGCGGGTCCGGGAACGGCAGGTCCGCGGGCGCCGTGCCCCACGCGGCGCAGTCGAGCAGCAGTCCGGACAGCTCGGCCTCCAAAATTGCCAGCCGGTCGTAGAGCGGCAGGCCGCGATGCAGCGCCGTGGTCCACAGCCGGATCGCCACCCCTGGCGCCTCCCGCCCGGCGCGGCCAGAGCGCTGGTCGGCGGCGGCACGGCTGACGCGCAGCGTCGCGAGCCGGGTGAGCCCCGTTGCCGAGTCGAGCCGGGGCGAGCGCCGCCAGCCGCCGTCCACCACGATGCGCACGCCCGGCACGGTCAGCGACGTCTCGGCGATGCTGGTGGCCAGCACCACCCGGCGGCCCTCGGCGGGACGCAGCGCCAGATCCTGCTGCGCCGGCGGGAGGTCGCCGTGCAGCGGCAGCACCAGGGCGCCGCATCCGGTCAGCGCTGCCTCCGTCCGGCGAATCTCGCCCATGCCGGGCAGGAAGGCGAGGATGTCGCCCTCGTGCTCCAGCAGCGCGGCGCGGATCGCGCGGGCCATCGCGTCCGGCAGGTCGCGCGCGTCCGTCACGTCCCGGGCAGCGTGGCGCACGTCGACCGGGAACATGCGGCCGGCGCTCTCGATGACCGGGCCGTCCAGCAGGGCAGACAAGCGGGCGCCGTCGAGCGTCGCCGACATGGCCAGCAGCCGCAGCTCCGGCCGCAGCATGCGTTGCAGGTCGAGGCACAGCGCCATCGCCAGGTCGGCCTCCAGCGCCCGCTCGTGCACCTCGTCCAGCAGCACGGCGGCGACGCCGTCCAGCGTGGGGTCGCCGTGCAGGCGGCGGACCAGCAGGCCCTCGGTGACGACCTCGATCCGCGTGGCGGGGGAGACGGCGCTGTCCAGCCGGGTGCGGTAGCCGACGGTCTGGCCGACGGACTCGTTGATCAGCGAGGCCATGCGCGTGGCGGCGGCACGGGCGGCGAGGCGGCGGGGCTCCAGCACCAGGATGCGCCCGTCCCCGCGCCAGGCGGCACCCAGCAGCACGAGCGGCACGATCGTGGTCTTGCCCGCACCGGGGGGCGCGACCAGCACGGCGTTGGGCCGGCGCTCCAGCGCGTCCAGCAGGGCCGGCAGCGCCTCGGTGACGGGGAGGGTGGGGAGCATGGGCGTAACCTTGTGGCGGATTGGACGCTGCACTCCTTATAAGAGGCGCTGCGCGATAGCGATGGAGGCTGGATGATCCGTGCCGGAGTGATGCTGGCAGTTTTGGCCCTGATGGCGGCCTCGCCGGTGCAGGCGCTGGAGAGCGCGGCTGTCGTAAGCTCGCGGCTGACCGCCACGCTGGTGTCCGACACGGATGCCGTCGCGCCGGGCACGCCGTTGCATTTGGGGCTGCGGCTACGGATCGCGCCGGGCTGGCATACCTATTGGCAGAACCCCGGGGATGCCGGGGCGTCGCCCGAGCTGACGCTGACCTTGCCGGACGGCGCCACTGCCGGCCCTATCGAGTGGCCGGCGCCGCACCGCATGCCGGAGGGTCCGTTGATGACCTACGGCTACACGGGCGACGTCCTGCTGCCGCTCACCGTGACGCCCGGCCCCGGGCCGCTGCGGGTCGAGGCCGCTGCCACCTGGCTGGTGTGCGAGCGCATCTGCGTGCCGGAGGAGGGCCGCTTCACCCTGGACCTGCCGCCCGGTCGCCCGGCCCCGTCCATCGAGGCGCCGCTGTTCGCCGCCGCCGCTGCCCAAGCTCCGCGCCCGTCCCCGTTCGAGGCGCGGATCGCGCCGGATGGCACGCTCTCGCTGTCCGGGGCCGGTCTGTCGCCGGCTACGGTGCGGGATGCCTGGTTTTTTCCGGCCGCCGCGGGCGTGATCGAGCCTGCGGCGTCCCAGGCGCTGGCCGTTGGGAACGGCGTGGTCGCGCTGGCCCTGAAGCCGGGGTCAGCGTTCAACGAGCCGTCGAACCTGGCCGGAGTCGTCGTTCTGCAGGACCCCGGTGGGCAGGAGAGCGTCCTGCAAGTGGATGCGGCGCCCGGCCCGGCAGCGGCACCCGCTGCGTCGCTGCCTGCTGCCTCGCTAATCGAGACACTCTTGCTGGCGGCACTCGGCGGGCTGATCCTGAACCTGATGCCCTGCGTGTTCCCGGTGCTGGCGATGAAGGCGATGGCGGTCGCCCGCTTGTCTGGCGCGGCACGCGGGGCGGTGCGGGCGCATGCGCTGTCCTATACGCTGGGAGTGCTGGTGGCCTTCGGGGCGCTCGGCGCGGTCCTCGCCGGCCTGCGGGCGGCGGGAGGCGCCGTAGGTTGGGGGTTCCAGTTCCAGTCGCCGGTGTTCGTGACCGCGCTGGCGTGGGTGCTGTTCGGCGTTGGGCTGAACCTGTCGGGCGTGTTCGGCGTCGGCGCCCGTCTGGCCGGGGCGGGGCAGGGGCTGGCGGGGCAGGGCGGTCACGCCGGCAGCTTCTTCACCGGGCTGCTGGCGGTCGTGGTGGCGACGCCGTGCACCGCGCCGTTCATGGGAGCAGCGATCGCGGCCGCGCTGGCGGCTCCCGTGGGAGTGACGCTTGCGGTGTTCCTGGCGATGGGGCTTGGCCTCGCGGCGCCCTATGTCGCGCTCGCCGTGCTGCCCGGCGTGGCGCGAGCGCTGCCGCGGCCCGGTCCATGGATGGACGTGCTGCGGGGGGCGCTGGCGTTTCCGATGTATGGCGCCGCCGCATGGTTGGTCTGGGTCATCAGCCTGCAGGCCGGGTCCGCCGGTGTTTTGGCGGCGGTCGCCGGCATGGTGCTGCTGGCGTTCGCCGCCTGGTCGCTCGGCCTGGCGCAGGCTGCCGGCCGGCACGGGCGGCGGCTGGGCGGCGGCGTGGCCCTTGTTGCAGCGCTCGCCGCGGTCGCCATCCTGGCCGGCACCACCTCCGCCCCCCTCGCCACCGCGCAGGCGGCGACCGAGGCCGCGCCCGAAGGCACGGAGCCGTTTTCCGCCGCACGCCTGGCCGCGCTCCGCGACGAGGGCCGGCCGGTGTTCGTGAACATGACCGCCGCCTGGTGCGTGACCTGCCTGGTGAACGAGCGTCTGGCGTTGGCGCCGTCAGCCGTCCGCCACGCCTTCGCCGAACACCACGTCGCCTATCTGAAGGGCGACTGGACGCGTGGGAACCCGGAGGTCACTGCCTTCCTGCGCGGCTACGCGCGGGATGGCGTGCCGCTCTATGTGCTGTATCCCCCAAGCCCGGCAGTCCCGACGGTGCTGCCGCAGATTCTGACGGAGGGCGCCATGCTGGACCAGCTCGGCAAGCTCGGCAGCTAGGACGTCAACCCTGCCTTAAATTCGCCATGCCCCACACCTAAGTATAGGGGTGTTGGGGCCCAGAAGCCCTGTCATGAACTTCAGGTGTTATAATGACCTGCACCGGTCGCATTCTCACAGCACTCCCCGTTCTAGCGGTTATGGCGCTCGCGCCCGCAGCGGCGAACGCCCAGTATTTTAATCGCGGCTATGGCGGCTATCATGGTGGCTATGGCGGTTATCGCGGCGGCTATGGTTACGGACATCGCGGCTTCGGTGCCGGCCCGATCATCGGCGGCGCCCTGTTGGGCCTTGGTCTGGGCGCGGTTATTGCGAGCACACCGCGCTACTACGCGCCACCGCCGGTCGTCTATGCGCCCCCTCCGGTCTACTACCCGGCGCCCTACTACGCCGCGCCAGTCTATGCCCCGCCGGTCTATGCCCCGCCGGCTTACTACGCGCCGGGCTACTACCCTCGCTAAATTAGCCGGCCGGGCCTCACAGCCCGGCCGTTTCCATTAGACGACGCGAACCCGGACGGTACCGACGCCTTCCACCGTGCCCTCCAGCAGGTCGCCGCGTTGCACGGCGGCCACTCCCTCCGGTGTACCAGTGAAGATCAGGTCTCCGGCCGAGAGTTCCACCAGTTTGGACAAGTAGGCGATCGTCTCCGGAATGCTCCAGATCAGCTTCGACACATCGCTGGACTGACGGACCGCACCATTCACCTTCAGCTCGAGGCGCCCCGGTGTCACGCCCTCCGCCGGCACCAAATCGCCGATCGGCGCCGAATGGTCGAAGCCCTTCCCCATATCCCACGGCCGCCCAGCCTTCTTCGCCTCCCCCTGCAAGTCGCGCCGGGTCATGTCGAGCCCGGCCGCATAGCCCCACACATGGCCCATCGCATCGGCCTCGCTGATGTCCGAGCCGCCGGACCTCAACGCCACGACCAGCTCCATCTCGTGATGCAGGTCCTTGGTCATGCTGGGATACGGCATGTCGGCGCCGCTGGTCACCAAGGCGTCCGCGGGCTTCATGAAGAAGAACGGCAGCTCGCGGTTCGGATCGTGCCCCATCTCCCGCGCATGCTCGGCGTAGTTGCGGCCCACGCAGAAGATGCGCCGGACCGGGAAGGTGCCGCCCCCAGTAACGGGCACCACGGCCTGAGGGGGTGGGGTGATGACGTGACTGGGCATGGATGGCATCCTGTTTCTGTGCCGCCAAAGCCTACTCGCCTGCGCCACCGCTAAAAAGGGGTCGCCAACCCGGGCGGTATCCGGTATCGCCGGACCAGAGACATGGGAACGTCGAATGGTCGTCACAGGCTCCAAATCACTCTATATCCAGGTCCTGGTCGCCGTCGCCGCCGGTATCGCGCTGGGATACCTTTACCCGGCGATCGCGGTGCAGATGCAGCCCCTGGGCGACGCGTTCGTCCGCCTGGTTAAGATGGTCATCGCGCCGATCGTCTTCATCACCGTCGTCGTCGGCATCGCCAAGCTGACCAGCACCGCGGGCGTAGGCCGCATCGGGCTGAAGGCGATCCTTTACTTCGAGGTTCTGACCACCGCCGCCATGGTGATCGGCCTGATCGTCGGCCACTTGTTCCACCCCGGCCTCGGCGTGAACGCCGATCCCAAGACCCTCAGCGCGGGCGCGGTCGCGCGCTACATCGATCCCAAGGCCAGCCAAACCACCACCGAGTTCCTGATCGCCATCATCCCGGACCAGATCGTCAATGCCTTCGCCAAGGGCGACATCCTGCCGGTGCTGTTCTTCGCGGTGCTGTTCGGCGTGGCGCTCGCCAAGGTGGGCGAACGCGCATCCGGCCTGGTGAAGGTGCTGGATCAAGCGGGGGCGGCGTTCTTCGGCGTGGTCTCGCTGATCATGCGGGTGGCGCCGCTCGGCGCGTTCGGCGCCATGGCGTTCGCGATCGGGCGCTACGGCATCGGCACACTTGGCAACCTGCTCTATCTGATGCTGGCCTTCTACGCGACCTGCATCGTCTTCGTGTTCGTCGTGCTGACGGCGGTCATGGCGTATTGCCGCCTCAGCCTGTTCCAGTTGCTGCGTTACCTGAAAGAGGAGTTCTTCATCGTCCTCGGCACCTCCTCGTCCGAGGCGGCGCTGCCGACCCTGATGGAGAAATTGGAGAACCTCGGCTGCTCCCGCCCGCTGGTCGGACTCGTCGTGCCGCTCGGCTATGCCTTCAACCTCGACGGCACCAGCATCTACTTCACGATGGCCATCGCCTACATCTCGCAGGCGCTCAACATCCCGCTCAGCCTTTATGAGTGGGCCGGCATCCTCGGCGTGCTGCTGCTGACGTCCAAGGGCGCCGCGGCGGTGACGGGCGGTGGCTTCATCACGCTGGCCGCGACGCTCGGCACCCTGGCCGGCAAGCTCCCGGTCGAGGCCATCGTGCTGGTGTTCCCGATCGACCGCTTCATGTCCGAGGCCCGGGCCATCACCAACCTGTTCGGCAACGCCGTCGCCACGATCGTGGTCGCCAAGTGGGAGGGGGAACTCGACTATGACCGCGCCCGCACGGTGCTCGCCGGGCACACCGCGCCCGAGGTCCTCAGCCGCGCCTAGTTACCCAAGGACCTGAACGCGACCAGCAGGTTGTTGGCCGGCATCGCCGTAATGTTCGGCGGCCCGAATCCGGCCGCCGTTGCCAGCGCTGCTACCTCCTCCAGCCCGCGCATGCCCCAGGGCCGGGTTGCGCGCGCGGAGGTCCGCGTCGAACGCGGCGTTGCTCGGAGCGGTATGGGTGCCATTCCTCAGGAACGGGCCATAGAGCGCCAGCAGCCCGCCAGCGGGCAGCACGCGCGCGGCGCCCTCCACCAAACCCTGCGCCGCCGCCCAGGGCGCGATGTGGATCATGTTCACGCACAGCACGGCGTCGGCCCGCAAGGGTGGCCAGTCTGGCCGGGCCGCGTCCAGGTCGAGCGCCGGGCGCACGTTGGGCAGGCCGCCGCACCAGGCCTCGATGCTGGCCCGCGCCTCCGGGCTGGGATCGCTGGGCTGGAACTCCAGCCCCGGCATCGCAGCCGCAAAGTGGGCTATGTGCTCGCCGCTGCCGCTCGCCACCTCCAGCACCGTTCCGGCAAGCGGCAGAAGCGGGCGCAGCGCGGCCAGGATGGGATCGCGGTTGCGCTCCACGCTCGGCGACGACAGCCTGGCGTCCATGGGGATGATCCTCGGCATTGGGCGCCAGACCTTGTGTCCGCCTCACGCCCCGTGTCAAACCTCGCGCCATGAGCCCTGTTCTCGCCATCCATGGCGGCGCCGGCACCGTGCGGCCCAGCAGCATGGGCCCGGACGCCGAGCGCGCCTATCGCGCCGGGTTATCCCGCTCGCTGATGGCCGGGCACGAGGTCCTGGCCGCCGGCGGCCCGGCGATCGAGGCCGTGACCGCGGCCGTCATCGCGCTCGAGGACGATCCGCTGTTCAATGCCGGCCATGGCGCGGTCTTCACCCGTGACGGCCGGCATGAGATGGACGCCGCAGTGATGGACGGCGCCACCCTGCGCGTCGGCGCCGTGGCCAATGTTTGTGGCCCCCGCAACCCCGTGCTGGCCGCCCGCGCCGTGATGGAGCGCTCGCCGCATATCCTGCTGGCCGGTCCCGGCGCGCTCGACTTCCTGCATGCCCAGGGCATGACGGTAGTGGAGTCGGAGTATTTCGATACGCCTGGCCGCTGGGACGCCCTGCAGGCAATGCTGGCCGCCGAAGCGACGTTCAGCGCCGATCTGGACGACGCCGACCGGCACGGCACGGTGGGCGCGGTGGCGCTGGATCATTTCGGAAACCTCGCCGCCGCAACCAGCACCGGCGGCATGACCGGCAAGCTGCCCGGCCGCATCGGCGACACGCCGATCCCGGGCGCCGGCACCTGGGCGGATGCGGCCTGCGCCATTTCGGCGACCGGCCATGGCGAGAGCTTCATCCGGATCGCCGCTGGGCACGAGCTGTCGGCGCGGATGCGGCTGGCGCATGAGGACCTCGACACCGCCGCCACCGCGGTCATGGCGGCGCTGGCGTCCGCCGGCGGCACAGGTGGGTTCGTGGCGCTCGACCGCACAGGGCGCGTGGCGCTGCCGTTCAACACGCGCGGCATGTATCGCGGCGTGGTGAACGCGGAGGGCATAGCGCGCACCGGCCTGTATCAGGAGCCATTGCAAGTCTCCGACTAATCAGACGGGCAGGGCTGGCCCGATCGGTCTGCGCTTGTGCGATCCCCACCAAATCGTTAACTCCCAGTCTGTGCATTTTGCACGGCAGTGGAGCAGGAACATGGGTTACAGGGTCGCGGTTGTCGGCGCCACGGGTGCGGTCGGGCGCGAGATTCTGAAGACCTTGGCCGAGCGGGACTTCCCAGTCACCGAGGTCGCCGCGGTCGCCTCCGCCCGGTCCACCGGACAGGAGGTCAGCTTTGGCGACAAGTCCGTGCTCAAGGTCAAGAACCTGGACACGTTCGACTTCGCCGGCTGGGACTTCGGGCTGTTCAGCCCCGGCGCCAGCGTGTCCGCCGTGCACGCCCCCCGCGCCGCCGCCGCCGGGTGCCTGGTGATCGACAACACCAGCGAGTTCCGCATGGAGCACGACGTGCCGCTGGTGGTGCCCGAGGTGAACCCCGAGGCGCTGCATCGCATCCGGCGCGGCATCGTCGCCAATCCCAACTGCTCGACGATCCAGATGGTCGTCGCGTTGAAGCCGCTGCACGACCGGTTCCGCATCAAGCGCGTGGTGGTCTCGACCTACCAATCCGTCTCCGGCGCCGGGAAGGAGGGCATGGACGAGCTGTGGGCGCAGTCCCGCGCCATGTACGTGAACGACCCGGTGACCGCGCAGGAGTTCACCAAGCCCATCGCCTTCAACTGCATCCCGCACATCGACAAGTTCATGGAGGACGGCTCCACCAAGGAAGAGTGGAAGATGGCGGTCGAAACGCGGAAGATCCTGGGGTCCGACATCCTTGTGCAGGCGACGTGCGTGCGCGTGCCGGTGTTCATCGGCCATAGCGAGGCCGTGACCGTCGAGTTCCACGAACCGGTGACCGCGTCCGACGCCCGCGCCATCCTGCGCGACGCGCCGGGCGTGGTGGTTATGGATACCCGGGACGCCGGCGGATACATGACGCCGGCGGACTGCGTGGGTGAGGACGCGGTGTTCGTAAGCCGCATTCGCCGCGATCCGACGGTGGAGCATGGCCTGTCGTTCTGGTGCGTGTCGGACAACCTCCGCAAGGGCGCCGCGCTGAACGCGGTGCAGATCGCCGAGGTGGTGGTGGCGCAAGGCTTGCTGAGAAAAGCTGCCTGATTTTCAGTGAGGGGGCCGGTCTTGGGTTAGGGTCGTGATTGGGACGCCGCACCACAGTTGACCATTCGTTGACCCTGCCCACCTCAGAGCATACCAACGCGCGGTGACTCACCGCTTGGAGCATTCAACCCCATGGCTGCTGTATGAAGGATGTTCGGGACGCGTTGATGGTGGCCTACACCAGCGACGGCAAGACCGTGCGGCGCCCGCTATCGCCGCATCTGCAGATCTACACGCCGCAGATGACGTCGATTCTATCGATCATGAACCGCGTGACGGGGATCGCCGTTTCGGTGGGGACACTTCTGCTGGTCTGGTGGCTGGTGGCCGCCGCTAGCGGGCCGAGCGCCTTCAATACGGCGCAGGGCTTCATCGCTTCGCCGCTCGGGCTGTTCATGCTGTTTGGCTGGACGGTTTCGCTGCTCTTCCATTTCTTCAACGGCATCCGGCACTTGGGGTGGGACGCCGGGTTCGGCTTCGACCTGCCGCAGACCTATGCCACCGGCTGGGCGGTGTTGATTGCCACCGCGGCCAGCAGCGTGCTGGTGTGGGCGGTCGGCCTCTGGCTGCTGAGGGGCTGACGCATGCGCGAGGACATCACCATCAACGTGCGCCGTAGCCAGCTTGGGCGCGCACGCGGCGTCGGTGCCGGGCATTCGGGGGTGGGGCACTGGCGTGTGGAGCGCATCACGAGCATCGCGCTGGTCCCGCTCACGCTGTGGTTCATCTATGCAATGCTGCATCTGGTGGGTGCCCCGCAAGCGACCGTGGCGGCCTGGGTTAGCCATCCCGTAAACACTGTCCTTTTACTGGTGCTGATTGCGGTCACGTTCCAGCACATGCATCTGGGCTTGCAAGTCGTGTGCGAAGACTATGTTGCTAACAAGTGGCAGATGACCTTGATGATCCTGGGCGCCAAGGCCGCGTCACTGTTGCTTGGCCTGATGGCCAGCGTTGCAGTGCTGAAATTGGCCTTATCTTAGTCACCGGCTGCCGCCATATATGTTGCTACTCCTCTTGAGGCGAGCGAAATGAACGCGATCACTATGCCGTCGGCCCGGGCCTACAACGTCATCGACCACACCTACGACGTCATCGTGGTGGGCGCGGGCGGCGCCGGGTTGCGGTCGACGCTCGGTATGGGCGCGGCCGGGTTGCGGACCGCGTGCCTGACCAAGGTGTTCCCAACCCGCAGCCATACGGTCGCGGCGCAGGGTGGCATCGGCGCGGCGCTGGGCAACATGGGCGAGGACGACTGGCGCTGGCACATGTACGACACTGTGAAGGGGTCGGACTGGCTGGGCGACCAAGACGCCATCGAATACATGTGCCGTGAGGCGATCCCAGCGGTCTATGAGCTCGAGCACTACGGCGTGCCGTTCAGCCGGACCGAGGACGGGCGCATCTATCAACGCCCGTTCGGCGGCCATATGAAGGACTACGGCAAGACGCCTGCCATGCGTGCCTGCGCCGCTGCGGACCGCACTGGCCATGCCATCCTGCACACGCTGTATCAGCAGAGCCTGAAGCACGAGGTCGAGTTCTTCGTCGAGTACATCGCGCTCGACCTCATCATGGACGAGGAGGGCGCCTGCCGCGGCGTGATGGCCTGGTGCCTGGAGGACGGGTCCATGCACCGCTTCCGCGCGCAGACCGTCGTGCTCGCCACCGGCGGCTACGGCCGTGCCTACTTCAGTTGCACCAGCGCCCATACCTGCACCGGGGACGGCAACGGCATGGCGATCCGCGCCGGCATCCCCATGCAGGATATGGAGTTCGTGCAGTTCCACCCGACGGGCATCTACGGCTCCGGCTGCTTGATTACCGAAGGCTCACGCGGCGAGGGCGGCTATCTCACCAACTCCGAGGGCGAGCGCTTCATGGAGCGCTATGCGCCGACGGCCAAAGACCTTGCCAGCCGCGACGTGGTTTCACGCTCGATGACATTGGAAATAAATGCCGACCGCGGCGTCGGTGCCAATAAGGACCACATTCATCTTCACCTCGAGCACCTGGGCGCCGAGCTGCTGCACGAGCGTCTGCCCGGCATTAGCGAAACCGCGAAGGTGTTTGCCGGGGTGGACGTGACGAAGGAGCCGATCCCGGTGCTGCCGACCGTGCACTACAACATGGGCGGCATCCCTACGAACTACCGGACCGAGGTCCTGCGCCCCACCGCCCGCGATCCGGATGCCGTCGTGCCCGGCTTGTTTGCAGTTGGCGAGGCCGCCTGCGTTTCCGTCCACGGCGCCAACCGGCTCGGCACCAATTCGCTCCTGGACCTTGTGGTGTTCGGCCGTGCTGCCGCCCACCGTGCGGCGGAGATCATCAAGCCGGGCTCCAGCCAGGCGCCATTGCCGCCCCACGCCGGCGAGGCATCGCTTGAGCGCTTCGACCGCGTTCGCAACGCGAAGGGCGATACCAGGGTCGCCGCCATGCGGTTCGAGCTGCAGAAGGTCATGCAGTCGCACGCTGCCGTCTATCGCAACAGCGAGAGCCTGAAGGAGGGCGTGGCGAAGATGAAAGGGCTGTGGTCCGGCATGGCCGACATGCAGGTCAGCGACCGCAGCCTGATCTGGAACAGCGACCTAGTGGAGGCGCTGGAGTTCGAAAACCTGATGGGCAACGCGATGACGACGATGGTCAGCGCCGAGAATCGCCACGAGAGCCGCGGCGCGCACGCCCATGACGACTTTCCTGACCGCGACGACAACGAGTGGATGAAGCATACGCTGGCGTGGTGCGACGCCCGGGGCAAGGTGGACCTGGGCTACCGCGAGGTGAAGATGCAGACTCTGACCAACGAGGTCTCGGTTTTTCCGCCCAAGAAGCGGGTCTATTAGGCGAAAGAAGCAAACGAGATGGCCACCTTCACGCTTCCCAAGAATAGCAAGATCGGGCAGGGGCAGACCTATAAGGCTGCACCCGGCGCCACCCGGACCAAGCAGTTCAAGGTCTATCGCTGGAACCCCGATGACGGCGCCAACCCGCACATCGACACCTACGAGCTCGACCTCGACAAGATCGGGCCCATGGTGCTGGACGCGCTGATCTACATCAAGAACGAGGTCGATCCGACGCTGACGTTCCGCCGGTCCTGCCGGGAGGGCATCTGCGGCAGTTGCTCGATGAACATCGACGGCGGCAACACCCTGGCCTGCCTCAAGGCGCATGACGAGGTGAACGGTGCCGTTCGTATCTATCCGCTGCCGCATATGGCCGTGGTAAAGGACCTAGTGCCCGACCTGTCGCAGGCTTACGCCCAGCTTCGCAGCATCGAGCCCTGGCTGAAGTCCGACACCTTGCCGCCGCCAGACGCCGAGCGCCTGCAGAGCAAGGAGGAGCGTGCCCAGCTCGACGGCATGTGGGAGTGCATCCTATGCTTCTGCTGCACCACGTCCTGCCCGAGCTATTGGTGGAACGGCGACCGCTATCTGGGCCCGGCCGTGCTGCTGCAGGCCTATCGCTGGATCGCCGATAGCCGGGACGAGTACACCGGGGACCGGCTGGACGCGCTGGAGGACCCCTACAAGCTCTATCGCTGCCACACGATCATGAACTGCACCCAAACCTGTCCCAAGGGCCTGAACCCCGCCAAGGCGATCGGGGAGATCAAGCAGCTCCTGGTGGACCGCAAGGGGTGATTCTCTACGTGGGTGCGTGATGGCGTTCAGCGGTACGCTGAATACTGGACTCGGTCGTGCTGATGCCTGGCGCGATAGCCTTCTGGTCGATCATGCCGTGTTCCGCGCGGTGTGGACGAACTTTGCGACTGTCATCCCCGGGCGGCTCTATCGGTCAAACCATCCGACGCCGGGCCACTTGGCCGCCGCAACGCGGCGCCTTGGCTTGCGTACCCTGATAAACCTGCGCGGCCAGCGGAAGTGCGGGTCGGACGCGTTGTCGCGAGAGGCTGCGGCGCGGCTGGGCCTCGTGCATATCGACATGGCGTTCGAGAGCCGCGGTGCGCCGCATCGCGACCGCATCCTGCGCTTTGCCGAGATCTACCGTTCGCTGGAGACCCCAGCGCTGATGCACTGCAAATCGGGCGCCGACCGGGCTGGCCTCGCCTCGGGCCTCGCCATCATGTTCGAGGGCGGCACGGCGGCCGAGGCGCTGAAGCAGCTCTCCTGGCGTTTCGGCCACTGGACCCGCGCCCGCACGGGGGTGCTGGACGCCTTCTTCGTGCGTTACGCCGCGCAGGCAGAGGGCCGGGTGCCGTTCCTGGACTGGGTCAGGACCGAATACGACGAGGCGGCGCTGAAGCGCGACTTCGTGGCCGGTGGGCTCAGCAGTTTCATCACCGACCAGGTGCTGCGGCGGGAGTAGGTCAGGCTGCCCGGGTCAACCGCTTCAGGAAAGCCGAAACCTTGTGCCGTCGCATCTCGTAGCGTGCCTTGTCATCCGTCGTCATCCAGTTCAACTGGACGACGTAGCGTCGCCCGACGAATTGCTTATGCCCGTGCCAGGTTGTCGGGCCGTTCGGGAATACCAGCAAGGTGCCGTTCACCGGCGGCACCTCAACGGCGTAGTCCTCCAGGTCATCCGGACGGCGCAACAGGCGCAGGCAGCCCTCTTGCTTTGCCCAGGCCTCGGTGTGCGGATTGAGATACAAGAGGACCGTCACCCGTTTTGCCGTGCTGTCACGATGGATGCGGCCATCCTTCTCCCGCGATTGACCGCGTAGGGTCACCATCGTAGGTGCATCATCCAACGCCAATCCGAATTTCCCGTTAATTGCGGTGCGGAACCTGTAACTCTCCATTTCGTCGAGCAAGCCTTTGGCGGAGTCGCCCAGCCGCAGGCTGCCGGTTGGAAAGGACCCGCCCTTGCTCAATGCCGGCAATCCCTGAACCACCTGGGCGAGCAACGGCGCCGGGACGAATTGTGGAACCACGACATGGGGGAATGGGTCGGTGGCAATGGGAGTGGCCGCCAGGGCCGCGTAGTCGAGCTCGGTCATGCCATCAAACTAGGCGGCCGGACCTGGCTGATCAACCGTTAGGTGCGAGGGTCGCGGATCGATTTCAGCACTCCCGTCGTGGAAAGGAACTGTGCGCATTTCAGTTGCCCATCGCAGCAGGGCGCCGACATCGCCTGCGCTGCGACGCGCGACACGCTTTCGGCGGCGCAGGTGAACAGTTGCTTTGTCACAGGAGTGCGGTATTCGACCGACATCGCCGAACTGCCAGAGAATAGGATCAATGCAAATGCCGCCAACGTCGTCCTCATGGACCGTCTCTCCACCGGTGCGCAACCCTCTGGCAAAACAACGTGTCAATCAATAGTTTAATTACGCACTCGCAATTTGTTGATATGTGGCGCATATGCGACACTCAACTATCGAGCGGATTAGTCATATGAGCGTGAGTCTTGACGCCGTACAGGCAACCGGACCGCTCGCAGCGTACCGCGTCCGGCTCGCAGCGGGAGAGCTTGTCACCGATCCATCGCAAGCTCTGGTTGCCGAGCGGTTGCAGGCGCTTTGGGGGCAGCTCCGCGGCTACACGGCGGGGCAGCCAGCCGAGCCCGGCCTTTTTGGCTGGTTGCTGGGCCGTAAGCGCCGGGATGACATGCCCGGCGACTTCCCGCACGGCCTCTATTTAGTGGGCGAGGTCGGCCGCGGCAAAAGCATGCTGATGGACCTGTTCTTCGACGCCGCCGACGTGCCGCGCAAGCGCCGCATCCATTTCCACCAGTTTATGCAGGAGGCGCACCAGCGCATCTATGCCTGGCGCCGCGCTCCGCATCGCCTGGCCGATCCGCACTCGGACGACCCGATCCCGCCGCTCGCCGACACGATCGCGGCCGAAGCGTCCCTACTGTGTTTCGACGAGTTCCAGGTGAACGACGTCGCCGACGCCATGATCCTGGGCCGGCTGTTCAAGGCGTTGTTCGCCCGCGGCGTCGTGGTGGTCGCCACCAGCAACACCCCGCCGGACGACCTGTTCGCCGGGCAGCCCGGGCGCGACGCCTTCCTGCCGTTCATCGCGTTGCTGAAGCAGCATCTGGACGTGCTGGTCATGGCGGGCAGCCGCGATTGGCGCCGCCAGCGGCTTCGTGGCGTGCCCACCTGGCACGTGCCCGCGGACGACCGCGCTGACCGCGCGCTGGATGCCGCGTTCCATGAGTTGACCGCTGGCGCCAAGGCCCGGTCCGAGCGGCTGATGGTCATGGGCCACGTCCTCGCCGTGCCGCTCGCGGCGCAAGGGGTCGCACGGTTCGACTTCGACGCGCTGTGCGGGCAACCGCTGGGCGCCGGGGACTACCTGGCGCTGGCAACGCACTACCAGGCCGTGGTGCTGGACGGCGTGCCCCGGCTGTCGCCGGACAACTACGACCTGGCTCGGCGCTTCATCGTGCTGATCGACGCGCTGTACGACCACCGGGTCAAGCTGGTCGCCAGCGCCGCGGCGATGCCGGACCAGCTCTATGAACGCGGCGAGGGCGCGCGTGCCTTCGAACGTACGGCGTCGCGGCTGGAGGAGATGCAGAGCCGTGAATACCTGGGGTTGCCGCATTTGACTTGACCCAGTGTGGCGGGTCGATCCCAGTGGATCCACATCATGACGATAACACCAAACCTGTATTGTTTGAACGCGGCGGGTACGACGCAGGTGAGTTCGGCGCGACCATGCGGCGTTGCGGGTAGACGCCGCCCTCTCGCGCACTATACCGCGGGTTCGCCCGCTGCCTCCTGCCTTGCTCCCCTGCACGGGATGGGTTATCGCAGCGGCACTCTCGGGTCGCCGGGCAACTTGGCTGGCGCTGCCCGGCCACTCCCTGCTTGCACCCCTTCCAACCAGGAACCCCTCCCATGGCACGCAACAAGATCGCCCTGATCGGCGCCGGCAACATCGGCGGCACGCTCGCCCACCTGATCGGCCTGAAAGAGCTCGGCGACGTCTCCCTGTTCGACGTGTTCGGCGGCGTGGCGGCCGGCAAGGCGCTGGATATCATGCAGTCCGGACCCGTCGACGGCTTCGACAGCCACATGGTGGGCGGCAGCGACTATGCGGCCATCGCCGGCTCGGATGTGGTGATCGTGACCGCCGGGTTCCCGCGGCAGCCCGGCATGAGCCGCGACGACCTGGTCGCCAAGAACGCCGGCGTCATCGCGACGGTGGCTGAGGGCATCAAGGCCTACTGCCCCTGCGCCTTCGTGATCGTCATCACCAATCCGCTCGACGCCATGGTGTGGGTCATGCAGCAGAAATCCGGCCTGCCGCCGAACATGGTGGTGGGCATGGCCGGCGTGCTGGACAGCAGCCGCTTCCGCCTGTTCCTGGCGCATGAGTTCAACGTTTCGGTCGAGGACGTGACCGCCTTCGTGCTGGGCGGCCACGGCGACACCATGGTCCCGCTGGTGCGCTACAGCACCGTCGCCGGCATTCCGGTGCCCGATTTGATCAAGATGGGCTGGACGACGCAGGAGAAGATCGACGCGATCGTCACCCGAACCGCCAACGGCGGCGGTGAGATCGTGAAGCTGCTGGAAAAGGGCAGCGCATTCTACGCCCCGGCCGCCAGCGCCATCGCCATGGCCGAGAGCTACCTGCGCGACAAGAAGCGCGTGCTGCCGGCGGCAGCGCATTTGTCCGGCCAGTATGGCGTGAAGGACCTGTATGTCGGGGTCCCCGTCGTGATCGGCGCCGGCGGTGTCGAGCGGGTGATCGAGATCGCGTTGCAGGCCGAGGAGCAGGCAGCGTTCGACAAAAGCTGCGCCTCGGTCCAGGAACTGATCGACGCCAGCCGCAAGCTGGTGGGCTGAACGCCGCTCGTCTATGCATTCAGGGCAACCCAGCCGGCATGCTATGATCGGTTAACCGTGCCCATTTATCGACAAGCCGGCCGTCTAGTGCCGGCACCCGATGCCCGAAGGAAACAGCCATGCCTGGCGTAGATCTGCTCGCCCAAGCGTTCAACGGCGCCAATGCCGCGTTCATCGCCGACCTGTATGCCAGGTGGGCGACCGATCCGGCCAACGTCGACGAGAGCTTTGCCGAGCTTTTCTCTGCCTTGAACGACGAGGCCCGCGGCGTGTTGATGGACGCCAGCGGCGCCTCTTGGGCCCCCCGCCATTTCGACGTCGCAGAGGCCGAGCCGCCAGTCAAGCCTGCCGCCAAGGGCGCCAGGACCGCTTCCCAAGTTGCCCCGGCCATACAGGGCGCCACTCCTGAGCAGGTCCGTGCGACGGCGCTCGATAGCCTGCGCGCGCTGATGATGATCCGCGCCTACCGCGTGCGCGGCCATCTCGAGGCGACGCTCGACCCGCTGGGCCTACAGGTGCCCAAGTCGCATGCCGAGCTCGACCCGGCCAGCTACGGCTTCGGCCCCGGCGACATGGACCGCCCGATCTTCATCGACAACGTGCTCGGGCGCGAGAGCGCCACGATGCGGGAGATCGTGGCCATCGTCCGCGCCAGCTATTGTGGGTCGATCGGCGTCGAGTTCATGCACATCCAGGACCCCGACCAGAAGACCTGGATTCAGCGCCGGATCGAGGGCGCGCCCTGGACCCGGGGCTTCGACCCCGCCACGAAGCGCACGATCCTGTCCCAGCTGACCGAGGCCGAGGGCTTCGAGACATTCTGCCAGAAGCGCTACGTCGGCACGAAGCGCTTCGGGCTGGAGGGCGGCGAAGTCACGATCCCCGCGCTGCACGCGATCATCGATGTGGCCGCGCAGGCCGGAGTGGGGGAGATCGCGATCGGCATGCCGCATCGCGGGCGGCTCAACACCCTGGTCAACATCGTCCGCAAGCCGTTCACCGCGATCTTCAGCGAGTTCGGCGGCAACAGCTTCAAGCCGGACGACGTGCAGGGCTCTGGCGACGTGAAGTATCACCTGGGCACCAGCACGGACGTGGATATCGCCGGGCACAACGTGCACATCTCGTTGCAGCCCAACCCGTCGCATCTGGAGGCCGTCGATCCCGTGGTGATCGGCAAGGTGCGGGCCTGGCAGGACATGGCGGGCGACACCAAGGCCCGGCGACGCGTCATGGGCATCCTGATGCACGGCGACGCCGCGTTCGCCGGCCAGGGCCTGGTCTATGAGACGCTGGCGATGAGCCAGTTGATCGGCTACCGCACCGGCGGCACCATCCACCTGATTGTCAACAACCAGATCGGCTTCACGACCGTCCCTGCGCACGCCTATTCCGGCCTGTATTGCACCGACGTCGCCAAGGCCGTGCAGTGCCCGATCCTGCACGTGAACGGCGACGAGCCCGAGGCGGTGATCTTCTGCGCCCGCCTGGCGGCCGAGTTCCGCCAGACGTTCGCCACCGATTTCGTACTCGACATCGTGTGCTACCGTCGCCACGGCCACAACGAAACGGACGAGCCCGCCTTCACCCAGCCGATCATGTATCGCGCGATCAAGGACCGGCCAACCACGCGCACGCTTTACGCCGAGCGTCTGGCTGCCGAGGGCAGCGTGCCGGCCGAAGAGGCCCGCGCGATCTGGGACGATTTTCAGAACACGCTGGAGGACGCCTTCAAGGCGGCGCAGGCCTACAAGCCGAACAAGGCCGATTGGCTGGAGGGGCATTGGGCCGGGCTGTCGCGGTCCGACCGGCAAGACGAGCGGCAGGAGGAGACGACCGAGCTGTCGTCCGAGCAGCTCGCCCGCGTCGGCCGTGCGCTGTACACCGCGCCGGAGAACTTCGACCTCAACCCCAAGATCGCCCGGCAGCTCGAGGCCAAGCGCGCCATGATCGAGACCGGGGCGGGCATCGATTGGTCGACCGGCGAGGCTCTGGCGTTCGGCGGCCTGCTGATCGAGGGCAGCCGCGTCCGCCTGTCGGGCGAGGACTCGCAGCGTGGCACCTTCAGCCAGCGCCACGCGGTGCTGACCGACCAGACCAACCAGAACGAGTACGTGCCGCTCAACAACATCCAGCCCGACCAGGCCAAGATCGAGATCTACAACTCGCTGCTGTCGGAGCAGGGAGTGCTGGGCTTCGAGTATGGCTACACCCTGGCAGACCCGAAGGTGCTGGTGCTTTGGGAGGCGCAGTTCGGGGATTTTGCCAACGGGGCCCAGGTCATCATCGACCAGTTCCTGGCGAGCGGCGAAACCAAGTGGCTGAGGATGAGCGGCCTGACGCTGCTGCTGCCGCATGGCTATGAGGGGCAGGGGCCGGAGCATAGCTCGGCGCGCCTCGAACGCTATTTGCAGCTTTGCGCCGAACGCAACATGACGGTGTGCAACCTGACCACGCCGGCCAACTACTTCCACGCGCTGCGCCGACAACTGAAGCGCAACTTCCGCAAGCCGCTGGTCATCATGACGCCCAAGTCGCTGCTGCGGCACAAGCTCGCGGTCAGCAAGCTGGCCGACATGGCCGAGGGCAGCCATTTCAGCTTCGTCCTCGGTGAGACCGACACGCTGGTGGCTCCCGAGCAGGTCAAGCGCGTGGTGATCTGTTCCGGCAAGGTCTACTACGACCTGCTGGCGGAACGGCGGGAGAAGGGCGTGAAGGACGTGGCGATCGTGCGTCTGGAGCAGATCTACCCGTTCCCGGAGCGTGCCTTGAGGGCCATTCTGAGGCCCTACGTGAACGCCGATGTGGTGTGGTGCCAGGAGGAGCCGGAGAACATGGGCGCCTGGTGTTTCGTCGATCGCCGGATCGAGAGGGTGCTGGCGGCCAACGGCAGCAGCGCGGCCCGGCCCGTCTACGCCGGTCGGGTCGAGGCTGCGAGCCCGGCCACCGGCCTCGCCAAGGTCCATGCCGCGGAGCAGATGGCGCTGGTGCGCGATGCGCTCGGCATGAATTCTTAAGGACACGAAGCAGATGGCCACCGAGATCAAGGTCCCGACCCTGGGCGAGAGCGTCACCACCGCGACGGTGGCGCGCTGGCTGAAGAAGGCCGGGGAGAGCGTGGCGGCGGATGAGCCCTTGGTGGAGCTGGAGACGGATAAGGTGACCGTCGAGGTCAACGCGCCAGGGGCCGGCACGCTCGGCGCCATCTCGGCCGAGGAGGGCGCAGAGGTCGAGGTCGGCGCAGTGCTGGCGATGCTGGAGGCCGCCGGCGCTGCGCCTGCGCCGAAGCCGGCGCCCGCTCCCACGGCGCCCGCTCCCACGGCGACTGCCTCCTCCACCGCTTCCAATCCGAGCCCCGGCGTGAATCCGCCGCCGCGTGCGCTGGGCCCGGTGTCCCGCCCGGCGACGCCCAAGGAGGTCGTGGCCACACCGATGGCGCCGCCCCAAGCGGCTCCCGCGCACGCCCCCATGCCGTCGGCGGCTAAACTGATGGAGGAGAAGGGCCTGGCTCCCGCCTCCATTTACGGCACCGGCAAGGACGAGCGCGTCACCAAGGGCGATGTGCTGCAGTTCCTGGCCCGCCCGGCCACGACGCCCGCAACCCCCGCTCCAAAGCAGCCCCGCACGGCCGAGTCTGGCGAGGAGCGGGTCAAGATGACCCGGCTGCGCAAGACCATCGCCCAGCGGCTCAAGGACGCGCAGAACAACGCCGCCATGCTGACCACCTTCAACGAGGTGGACATGACGGCGGCGATGGCGATGCGGGCCGAGTATCGCGACGCGTTCGAGAAGCGGCACAACGGCGTGCGGCTGGGCTTCATGTCGTTCTTCGTCCGCGCCTGCGTGGCCGCGTTGAAGGAGTTTCCGGCGGTCAATGCCGAGATCGACGGCGACGAAATCGTCTACAAGAACTTCGTCCACATGGGCATCGCGGTCGGCGGCCCGAATGGGCTGGTGGTGCCCGTGCTGCGCGATGCGGACCGGCTGGGTTTCGCTGGGATCGAGAAGGGCATCGGCGATTTTGGCCGCCGGGCTCGTGATGGTGCGCTGAAGGTCGATGAGCTGTCGGGCGGCACCTTCACCATCACCAATGGCGGCGTATACGGCAGCCTGATGAGCACGCCCATCCTGAATGCCCCGCAATCCGGCATCCTGGGCATGCACAAGATCCAGGACCGTCCGATGGCTGTCGCCGGCAAGGTCGAGATTCGCCCGATGATGTATTTGGCGCTGTCGTACGACCATCGCATCGTCGATGGCAAGGAGGCGGTGTCGTTCCTGGTTCGCGTGAAGGAAGGCGTCGAGGACCCGCGGCGCCTCCTGCTGGACCTATGAGCGTGGCACGCCATATCAGCGGTCGAATACCAAGGACCCAACATGGCTGAATCCTACGACGTCATCGTTATCGGCGGCGGACCCGGTGGCTACGTGTGCGCCATCCGCGCGGCCCAGCTCGGCCTTCGCACCGCCTGTGTCGAGCGGCGGGCGACGCTTGGCGGCACGTGCCTCAACATCGGCTGCATCCCCAGCAAGGCGCTGCTGCAATCGAGCGAGAACTTCGAGGAGGCAGGCCACGAGTTTGCCGACCACGGCGTGATGATCGAGGGTGTAAAGCTCGATCTGGCCCGCATGATGGCCCGCAAAGACAGCGTGGTCAGCGCCAACGTGAAAGGCGTGGAGTTCCTGTTCAAGAAGAACAAGATCGACTGGCTGAAGGGCAGCGGCCGCATCGCCGGGCCCGGCCTGGTCGAGGTGGACGGCACGCAGTATGCGGCCAAGCACATCGTTATCGCTACCGGCAGCGAGAGCATCACCCTGGACGGCGTCGAGTTGGATGAGACCGCGATCGTCAGCAGCACTGGCGCGCTGGAGCTTGATCACGTGCCGGAGCACCTCGTGGTGATCGGCGGTGGCTATATCGGGCTTGAGCTCGGCAGCGTCTGGAAGCGGCTGGGCGCCGAGGTCACCGTCATCGAGTACCTCGACCGCTTGGTGCCCGGCATGGACGCGGAGATCGCCAAGACGTTCGAGCGCGTGCTGGGCAAGCAGGGCATCAAGTTCCGGCTGTCGACCAAGGTCACCGGCGCGGTCCGCGGCAATGACGGCGTTACGCTCACGGTCGAGCCTGCGAAGGGTGGCGAGGCCGAGCAGATCAAGGCCGACGTCGTCCTGGTCGCCATCGGCCGCCGTGCCTACACCGAGCATCTCGGCTTGCAGGAGGCGGGGGTGACGCTGGATGACCGCGGCCGCGTGCAGGTGGATGCGCACTACGCCACTAATGTCGCCGGAATCTATGCCATCGGCGACGTGATCGCCGGCCCCATGCTGGCCCACAAGGCGGAAGAGGAGGGCGTGGCCCTCGCCGAACGCATCGCCGGGCAGGCCGGCTATGTGAACTACGATGTCATTCCTGGCGTCGTGTATACCTGGCCCGAGGTCGCCAGCATCGGCAAGACTGAGGATGACCTCAAGCGGCAGGGTGTCGCCTACAAAATCGGCAAGTTTCCCTTCACCGCCAATGCCCGCGCGCGCGCCATGGGCAGCACGGATGGGTTCGTGAAACTGCTTGCCGACAAGGAGACCGACCGTCTGCTGGGCGCCCACATCATCGGCCCCGACGCCGGCACCCTGATCGCCGAGCTCGCCACCGCCATGGAGTTCGGCGCCAGCAGCGAGGACGTGGCGCGCACCTGCCACGCTCATCCGAGCCTGAGCGAGGCGGTGAAGGAAGCAGCGATGGCCGTCGATGGCCGTGCGCTGCACATCTGAGCCGCCCGCATGACCATCGAGCCGCCCCGCGACCACGCCTATGTCGTTACCGTCACCTGGACGGGCAACCGCGGCACCGGCACGTCCGGCTACCGGGCCTATGCGCGGGCGCATGACGTGACGGCGCCGGGCAAGCCGGCCATCCCGGGCTCCTCCGACCCGGCGTTCCAGGGCGACCGGCTGCGCTACAACCCGGAGGAGATGCTGGTTGCCTCGCTCTCGTCCTGCCACATGCTTTGGTACCTGCATCTGTGCTCCACCGAGGGCATCGTGGTGCAGGCCTACGAGGATATCGCCGAGGGCGTCATGACCGAACAGCCCGATGGCAGCGGCACGTTCGTCGAGGTCGTGCTCGCGCCAGAGGTCACCTTGAGCTCCGGCGCCGACCTCGACCGCGCTCGCGCATTGCACGCCGAGGCTCACCGGAAGTGCTTCATCGCCAATTCGGTGAACTTTCCCGTATCGCACGAACCCGTGTTCCATGTCGGGTAGCGCATGCTGGCGCTGACGATGGGCGATCCGGCCGGCATTGGCGGGGAACTGACCATCAAGGCATGGCGAGAGCTTCGCTATAGCGGCCCGGCCTTCGCGGCGATCGACGACCCGGTGCGCCTTTCCGGCATTCCGGTCCGGATCGTGGAAAGCCTGGCCGAGGCCAGCGCGGTGTTCTCCGAGGCGCTGCCGGTCCTGCCGCTGCCGCTTGCCGTGCCCGCAGTACCAGGCCGCCCCGACAGCGCCAATGCCGACGCCACCATCGCCAGCATCGAGCGTGCCGTGCGGTTGGCTCAGGCAGGCGAGGCTGCGGCTGTCGTCACCAATCCGATCAGCAAGGCCGTGCTGTATGCCGCCGGGTTCCCGCACCCCGGCCATACCGAGTTCCTGGGCGTCCTGACCCAAAGCCCGCATCCGGTCATGATGCTGGCGAACGATTTCCTCCGCGTGGTCCCCGTCACGATCCACGTCAGCCTGCGTGCGGCGCTGGACGGCCTGACCACCGCTGCCATCATCGCCGTGGCCCGTATTACCGCCACGGCGCTCCGCACCCAGTTCGGCATCGGGTCGCCGCGGCTGGCGGCAGCCGGGCTCAACCCGCATGCCGGGGAGGGCGGCGCCATGGGGGACGAGGAGGCGCGGCTGATCGCCCCGGCTATCGCGGCGCTGCGGGCCGAAGGCATCGCCGTCACCGGTCCGCACCCGCCGGATACGATGTTCACCCCGGCTGCCCGCGCGGGCTACGACGCGGCAATCTGCATGTATCACGACCAGGCGCTGATCCCGCTGAAGACGCTGGATATGGCCAGCGGCGTGAACGTGACGCTGGGCTTGCCGATCATCCGCACGTCGCCGGACCACGGCACGGCGTTCGACATCGCGGGACAGGGCCGCGCCGACCCGGCCAGCCTGATCGCGGCGCTGCGGCTCGCGGCAACCCTCGCAGAAAGGCGCAGCGCATGAGCAGTCCCCGGCTTGGGGTCAACGTCGATCACGTCGCGACCATCCGCAACGCCCGTGGCGGCCCGCATCCCGATCCCTTCGCCGCCGCGCTGATCGCGGTCGGCGCCGGCGCGGACGGCATCACGGTCCATTTGCGGGAGGACCGGCGCCACATCCGCGACGCCGACCTGGAACGCATCGCCGGCGCCTCCGAAATTCGGCTTAACTTCGAAATGGCCGCGACGGACGAGATGGTTGGCATCGCGTCGCGCCTGCGCCCTGCAGCCTGTTGCCTGGTACCCGAACGGCGGACGGAGGTTACGACAGAGGGCGGCCTGGATGCGGCCGGACAGGCGGCAACGCTCGGGCCGCGCATCCGGGCGCTGCGCGACGCCGGCATCCGGGTGTCCCTGTTCCTCGATCCGGACGCCGCGCAGCTGCGCGCGGCGCATGCTCTTGGGGCGGAGGTCGTCGAACTGCATACCGGCGCCTATGCCGAGGGCCGCCCGGGCGAGTTGGACCGCCTGCGGGCCGCGGCGGCGCTCACGGCGGAGATCGGGCTGGAATGCCACGCCGGCCATGGCCTGACCTACGCGAACGTCCGGGCGGTGGCGGCCCTGCCGCAGGTCGAAGAGCTGAACATCGGCCATTTCCTGATCGGGCAGGCGATTTTCGATGGCTTGGCGAACGTCGTCGCCACGATGCGGACCCTCATCGCACGGGGCTGAACACCGGCTAGCCGGCTAGTCCTGTGCCCGCGGATGGGTATGGCGCCAGACCGTCCGGAGCTGGGCGGGATCGACGCTGGTGTAACGCTGCGTGGTGGACAGGCTGGCATGGCCCAGCAGTTCCTGGATCGACCGCAGGTCGGCGCCGCCGGCCAGCAGGTGGGTCGCGAAGCTGTGGCGCAGCGCGTGCGGCGTGGCGTGGGCTGGCAGGCCGACCATGGCCCGGAACGTCTCCATGGTGCGCTGGGCCACCCGTGCAACGAGCCGTCCACCCTTTACGCCCAGGAACAGCGGCGCGGCCGGTTGCAGGTCCGGGTGCAGCAGCAGCCAGGCGGCCAAGGCCTGCCGCACTGCCGGCAGCAGCGGAACCAAACGTTCCTTGCCGCCCTTGCCCTGGACAAGAAGCGTGTCCGCACCGGCTCGCACGCTGCCGACATCGAGCGACAGCGCCTCGTTGATCCGCAGCCCGGCGCCATACAGCAAGGTGAACAGCGCCGTGTCGCGGGCCTGGATCAGCGCCGTGTCCGTCGCCTCGCCGATATCGTTCACCACCGCCAGAGCCTGCGGAGCCGTCAAGGCGCGTGGGATCGGCGGACGCGCGCGGGGCGTGCCGAGCAGGCCCGGTGCCGGATTGGCGATCCCACGATGCCGGGCCAGGAAGCGGAACAGGCTGCGGACCGCGGAAAGGTGACGGGCGCGGGTCGCGTTTACCGTGCCCAGCCCGGCCTCATGCGCCAGCCAGGCCCGCAGATCGGCCTGGGTCAGCGCGCCGAGGTCCACGAGGCAGGGTTCTGCCCCCAAATGGCCAGTAAGAAATACGAGGAAGGCGCCGAGGTCACGGCCGTACGCCTCGATCGTGAGCGGCGAGGCCTGCCGCGCCCGCGCCAGCCAGTCGAGGAACGCCGCAACGGAGTCGGTCGCCCGCTCCGATTGCATCATCTCCGCGCCAGCGCGACGGCGATCGCCTGGCCGAGGAACGCCAGCACCGGGGTCGCCGCGCCAGCCAGCGCCCGCCCGTCGCGGCAAGCCAGCGCCAGCAGGGCCGGGGCGTCGGCCAGCGGAACCCGCACCAGCGCCTCCCGTCCGGCCAGGGCCGCGGCCTCCCCATGCAGCAACGGCGTGCGGATGGCGTCCCGCACCAGGGCCCGGCGGCGGCCGAGCGTCTCGGCCACCGTGCCGGGCGGCACCCGGATCGCGCCGGGAACGGCGGTCGTGACGCCGCGCTGGCTGGCCTCGGCGCAAAGGCGGACGCTGTCCAGCTGCAGCAGGCCAGGCAGGTCATGTTGCAGGCACCATGCCAGGTCCCGCGCACCCATCATCGCCAGCACGGCGTCCTGCACCCGCTTGGAAAAGCCGTCCGCTGCGCGGCGCTCGACCGTCGTATGCGCCAGCGCCGCCGCACCGGCACGGGCGCGGTCCAGCATGGCCGCCATGTGGTCGGCCAGCCGGTCGCCATGCACGCGGGCCGGCGGGTCGAGCACGGCGTACAGCTCGGGATGGGCTGCGAGCCAACCGGGGTTCGCCCGTAGGAACGCCGCAACGTCTGTTGCGTCCGGTTCGCCGGGCCCTGCCAGGACTGGTTGCATTCCGGGACGTGGTGCCTCATCTCGCAATATGTTCACTCTCCGTTCATCAGCCGATCGGGATCGACCACCATCGCGAAGTTTGGATACATGCGGACAAACCAGCGTTCTATCGAGCATGACGGCCTCGCTCTGGGCCTGACAACCCTACTCCCGGTTGCAGCCGTCAGGAAGCGGGTTGCAGTGCTTCTTCCGCGACCGTTTCAAGGCACCTTCGACTACGCGGTTCCCGACGAGCTCGATCCTCGGCCCGGCGACGTCGTGCTGGTCCCGCTCAACCGGCGGGAGGAGGTCGGCGTGGTGTGGGACCTGCCCGCCGGTCCCTCGGTCACGGATGCCAAGCTGAAGCCGGTGACCGCCGTATTGGACACCGCGCCGATCCCCGCGGCACTCCGCCGCTTCATTGACTGGGTTGCCGGCTACACCCTCGCCACTCCCGGCGAGGTCCTGGCCATGGCGCTTCGGGTCAACGCGTTGCAGCCGGAGACGCCGGCGGCCGGGTGGCGCTTGGCGGACGCGGCGTCCGGCAAACCCCTCACCGAGGCGCGGGCCCGCGTGTCGGCGCTGCTGACCGATGGCGCTCCGCAGACGACCACCGCGATCGCGCGGGGCGCCGCGGTCAGCTCTGGTGTCGTGCGCGGCATGGCGCAGGCCGGGCTGCTGGTCCCCGTGGCCCTGCCGGCGCGCGCACCCTTTGCGACGCCCGACCCGGACCATCCCGGCCCCGTCCTGTCCGGCGCGCAGGCCGCGGCCAGCGAAACGCTGCGGGGTGCCGTAGCCAGCCGCCGGTTCAGCGTCACGTTGCTGGACGGCGTGACGGGATCTGGCAAGACCGAGGTCTATTTGGAAGCCGTCGCCGAATGCATGGCGCAGGGCCGCCAGGCGCTGGTGCTGCTGCCGGAGATCGCGCTGTCCTCCCAGTGGCTGGAACGCTTCGAAGCCCGGTTCGGCGTATTGCCGGCGGTTTGGCACTCCGACCTCGCATCGCGCACCCGGCGGCTCACCTGGCGGGCGGTGGCCGACGGCGCGGCCCCGGTCGTGGTCGGCGCAAGGTCGGCGCTGTTCCTGCCATTTCCCGACCTGGGCCTGGTGATCGTGGACGAGGAGCACGAGACGGCATTCAAGCAGGAGGACGGCGTCGTTTATCACGCGCGCGACATGGCCGTGGTGCGCGCCCGCCTGGCCGAGGCGCCGGCCGTCCTGGTATCCGCGACGCCGAGCCTGGAGACGCTGGCGAACGTCGAGGCCGGGCGCTACCGCCGCATGACGCTCGAAACGCGGCATGGCGGCGCGAAACTGCCCGAAGTGGCGGCCATCGACCTCCGCATTGCGCCTCCCGAACGCGGCCGGTTCCTGTCGCCGCCGCTGGTCGAGGCGGTGCAGGAGACGCTGGCACGCGGCGAGCAGGCCATGCTGTTCCTGAACCGCCGGGGCTATGCGCCCCTCACGCTCTGCCGGGCCTGCGGCCACCGCATGCAGTGCCCGAACTGCACGGCCTGGCTGGTCGAGCACCGGGCGCGGCGCGTGCTGACCTGCCACCATTGCGCGCACACCGAGCCGATCCCCATGGTCTGCCCGCATTGCGCCGCCGAGAACAGCCTGGTGCCCATCGGCCCCGGGGTGGAGCGCATCACCGAGGAGGTCGCCGCCGTCTTCCCCGAGGCGCGCCGCCTGGTGATGGCCAGCGACACCCTGCCCGGTCCGCACGCCGCCGCCGAGGCCGCGCACGCGATCGAGCAGCGCGAGGTGGATTTGATCATCGGCACGCAGATCGTCGCCAAGGGGTGGCATTTCCCGCATTTGACCTTGGTGGGCGTGGTGGACGCCGACCTTGGCCTCGCCGGCGGCGACCTGCGTGCGGCGGAGCGGACCGTGCAGCTCCTGCATCAGGTCGCGGGCCGCGCGGGCCGGGCGGAGGCGCCGGGCCGGGTGCTGCTGCAGACCTTCAGCCCCGAGCACCCCGTGATGCAGGCCCTGGTCGGCGGCAACCTGCAGGCGTTCATGGAGGCCGAGGCGGAGGGCCGCAAACCCGGCCATTGGCCGCCCTATGGTCGCCTAGCCGCCCTGATCGTCAGCGCCGATACGGCCCAGGTGGCGGACGAGGTCGCGCGCGACCTGGGCCAAGCCGCTCCGCGTGCCGACGGCGTGCTGGTTCTCGGCCCGGCGCCAGCGCCGCTCGCCATCCTGCGCGGCCGGCACCGCCGCCGGCTTTTGCTGAAGACCCGGCGCGACATTGCCGTGCAGCCGCTGCTGCGGGATTGGCTGGACCAGGTGCGCGTGCCGGGCTCCGCCCGAGTGGATGTCGATGTGGACCCGGTGTCGTTTCTTTAAAGGGTGCCGTGCCGCCGTGCCCCTGTTGCAGCACGCGGGACCCCATGGTAGACGCCCGGCCTACAAGAGATTCCCTGACAACTTCAGCGAAAGTGGACGCGTGGCTTCTGGTTCCAATTCCTCCGGCGGCACTCTTGCCGGCCGTTACGCGGCCGCGCTGTATGCACAGGCCGAGGAGACCCGTTCGCTCGACGCGACAGTGGGCGAGATGGATGCGCTGGGCCGCTTGATCGACCAGAGCCCCGAGTTGCGCCGCCTGCTGGGCAGTCCGCTGATCGATGTGACGCAGGCGCGCACCGCGGCCACCGCCGTGCTGGCCGAGCAGGGTTTCAGCAAGCTGGTGCAGGATTTCGTGGGCGTGGTGGCCAACAACCGCCGGCTGAACGCTTTGCGGGGCATCGTCGCCGCCTTCGCCGCTCTCGTGGCCAGCAAGCGTGGCGTCGTCGTGGCGCAGGTCGCGAGCGCCCATCCGCTGTCGGACGTGCAGCGCGAGCAACTGCGCGCCCGCATGATCGAGGCCGGATACGGCACCGTGAACATCGAAGACAGCGTCGATCCCAGCCTGCTGGGGGGCCTCGTGGTCCGCATAGGCGCGCGCCTGTATGATACCAGCTTGAAATCCCGCCTGCAGAGACTGCAGTACGCCATGAAGGGTGCCGCCTAGATGGAAATCCGCCCCGCCGAGATCTCGGAGATTCTGAAGAAGCAGATCGCCGCGTTCGACACCGAGCAGAATGTCGCCGAAACCGGCCAGGTGCTGTCGGTCGGCGATGGCATCGCCCGCGTCTTCGGCCTGCAGAACGTGATGGCCGGTGAGCTCGTTGAGTTCCCGTCCGCCGGGATCAAGGGCATGGCGCTGAACCTCGAGACCGACAACGTCGGGATCGTGGTGTTCGGTGACGACACGCGCATCCGCGAGGGCGACACCGTGACCCGCACGCGGGACATCGTCGACGTCCCGGTGGGCCGCGGCCTGCTGGGCCGCGTGGTGGACGGCCTCGGCAACCCGATCGACGGCAAGGGGCCGCTGGTTGACGTGAAGCGCAGCCGGGTCGAGGTGAAAGCGCCCGGCATCATCCCGCGCCAGTCGGTGAACGAGCCGATGCAGACCGGGCTCAAGGCGATCGACGCCCTGATCCCCATCGGCCGCGGCCAGCGTGAGCTGGTGATCGGCGATCGCCAGACCGGCAAGACGGCGGTGATCATCGATACGATCCTCAATCAGAAAGGCGTCAACTCCGGAATAGAGGAGGGCGGCAAGCTCTACTGCATCTATGTCGCGATCGGCCAGAAGCGCTCGACCGTGGCGCAGTTGGTCCGCACCTTGGAAGAGAACGGCGCGCTGGATTACTCCATCGTGGTCGCCGCCACCGCCAGCGACCCAGCGCCGATGCAGTTCCTGGCGCCCTATACCGGCTGCACCATGGGCGAGTACTTCCGCGATAACGGGATGCACGCGATGATCTGCTACGACGACTTGTCGAAGCAGGCCGTGGCCTATCGCCAAATGTCGCTTTTGCTGCGTCGCCCGCCGGGACGCGAGGCCTATCCGGGCGACGTGTTCTACCTGCATAGCCGTTTGCTGGAGCGGGCGGCGAAGATGTCGGACGCGAATGGCGGCGGCAGCCTGACAGCGCTTCCAGTCATCGAGACGCAGGCTGGCGACGTGTCGGCCTACATTCCGACGAACGTGATTTCGATCACCGACGGCCAGATCTTCTTGGAAACCGAGCTGTTCTTCCGCGGTATCCGCCCGGCGGTGAACGTCGGCCTTTCAGTGTCCCGCGTTGGCTCCTCGGCGCAGATCAAGGCGATGAAGAAGGTCTCAGGCTCGATCAAGCTGGAGTTGGCGCAATACCGCGAGATGGCGGCGTTCGCGCAGTTCGCCAGCGACCTCGACGCATCGACGCAGAAGCTGCTGGCCCGCGGTGCCCGGCTGACCGAGCTGCTGAAGCAGCCGCAGTATAGCCCGATGCCCGTCGAAGAGCAGGTGATCAGCCTGTATGCCGGCACGAAGGGCTATCTGGACGGTATCCCCGTCGGCAAGGTCGGCGAGTTTGAGCGCCGGATGATCTCCGACCTGAAGGCGCGGGAGCCCAGCGTGCTGGACAGCATTCGTGAGACCCGCGAGATGAAGCCGGATGTGGAGAAGGCCCTGGCGTCCTTCATGGACGGCTTTGCCAAGTCGTTTGCCTGATGGCCAGCCTTAAGGCGCTCCGGGCGCGTATCAACAGCGTCAAGTCGACCCGCAAGATCACCTCGGCCATGAAGATGGTCGCGGCAAGCAAGCTGAAGCGCTCGCAGACGCAGGCGGAGGCCGCCCGGCCGTACGCCGAACGGATGCAGCGCATGCTGGCGGCCTTGGCGGTCAGTGCGGCCGGGTCGCCCAATGCGCCGCAGATGCTGATCGGCACTGGGCGGGATCAGGTGCAATTGCTGATTGTCGTGACCGCGGATCGTGGCTTGGCCGGGGCGTTCAACACCAACGTCGGCCGAGCGGCCCGCCTGGCCATCCAGCGACTGGAGCGTGAGGGCAAGACCGTTCGTGTCATCACGGTGGGCCGCAAGGGTCGCGACTACCTGCGTCGCGAGTATGCGAGCCGGCTGATTGGCGAATACAGCTTCGCCGGCAAGAAGCGCGTCGAGTTCTCCGACGTGGACGAGGTTGCGGCCCGTATCACGGCCATGCTGAAGGCCGGCGAGTTCGACGTCTGCACGGTCATCTACAACCAGTTCAAGTCCGTCATCAGCCAGGTCCCGACCGAGGCGCGGCTGATCCCGCTGCCGCTGCCGGAAGCCGCGGCGGCCGATACGTCGGGACCGCAAGCCCAGTATGAGTTCGAGCCGGACGAGGAGACCATTCTTGCGGCGCTTTTGCCGCGCAACATGGCGATCCAGCTGTTTCGCGCCCTGATCGAGAGCGCTGCTGGCGAGCAGGGGGCGCGCATGTCCGCCATGGACAACGCGACCCGTAACGCCGGCGATATGATCAACCGGCTGACGTTGAACTACAACCGTACGCGTCAGGCGAACATCACCAGGGAACTGATCGAGATCATCTCGGGCGCGGAAGCGATCTAGGGTTGGTCGGGAAAGGGATACGATAATGGCGAAGAACAACGTCGGCCGAGTGACGCAGGTGCTGGGTGCGGTCGTGGACGTGCAGTTCGAGGGGGAACTGCCCTTCATCCAGAACGCGCTCAACGCCAAGAACGGGGATGCCACGCTGGTTTTGGAAGTGGCGCTGGAACTGGGCGAGAAGACCGTCCGCTGCATCGCCATGGACAGCACCGACGGCATGGTCCGCGGCAGCGAGGTGATCGACACTGGCGGACCGATCAGCGTTCCCGTGGGGCCGGCGACGCTGGGCCGCATCCTGAACGTCATCGGCGATCCCATCGATGAGCGCGGCCCGGTGAACGCCAAGATGCGCTACCCGATCCATCGCAGCGCGCCGTCCTTCGAGGACCAGGCGACGAGTTCGGAGATCCTGGTGACGGGCATCAAGGTCGTGGACCTGCTGGCGCCCTACCTCAAGGGTGGTAAGATCGGCCTGTTCGGCGGTGCCGGCGTCGGCAAGACCGTGCTGATCCAGGAGCTGATCAACAACATCGCCAAGGCGCATGGCGGCGTGTCGGTGTTCGCCGGCGTGGGCGAGCGCACCCGCGAGGGCAACGACCTGTATCATGAGATGATCGATGCGGGGGTGATCAAGCTGGGCGAGGGCACGACCGAGGGCAGCAAGGTCGCGCTCGTATATGGTCAGATGAACGAGCCGCCAGGGGCCCGCGCCCGCGTGGCGTTGTCCGGCCTGACGCTCGCAGAATACTTCCGCGACGAGGAAGGACAGGACGTGCTGTTCTTCGTCGACAACATCTTCCGCTTCACCCAAGCCGGCGCGGAAGTGTCCGCGCTGCTAGGCCGCATCCCGTCGGCGGTAGGCTATCAGCCGACGCTCGCCACCGACATGGGCGCGTTGCAGGAGCGGATCACGAGCACGAAAAAGGGGTCGATCACCTCGGTGCAGGCGATCTATGTGCCGGCAGACGACCTGACGGACCCGGCGCCCGCCACGAGCTTCGCTCACCTGGATGCGACGACGACGCTCAACCGCGCCATCTCGGAGAAGGGCATCTACCCGGCGGTCGACCCGCTCGACTCCACATCACGCAGCCTCGACCCGCGCATCGTCGGCGAGGAGCATTATAACGTCGCGCGCGAGGTCCAACGCGTGCTGCAGACCTATAAAAGCCTACAGGACATCATCGCCATTCTTGGCATGGACGAATTGAGCGAGGACGACAAGCTGGTCGTGGCCCGGGCCCGTCGCATCGAGCGGTTCCTGTCGCAGCCGTTCCACGTCGCCGAGGTATTTACCGGCAGCCCCGGCATCTTCGTGCCCGTCGCCGATACGGTGCGCAGCTTCAAGGCGATCGTCAATGGCGAGTACGATCACCTGCCCGAGTCCGCATTCTACATGGTCGGCACGATTGAGGACGCCGTTAAGAAGGCCGAGGGCATGAAGGTGGCCGCCTGATGCCGACGCTGCTGGAGATCGTCAGCCCCGACCGGCTGCTGCTGTCGCAGCCGGTCGACATGGCCGTGATCCCGGCAGCCGAGGGCGAGATGGGCGTCCTGCCGGGCCACGCGCCGATGATCGTGCTGCTGCAGGGGGGCACGATCACCCTGCACGAGGGCGGGCGTGCGACCAGCCGGCTGTATGTCAGCGGGGGTTTTGCCGAGATCACGCCGGAGCGCTGCACCGTGCTGGCCGACGAGGCTGTTCCAGTATCCGAAGTCTCCCGCCAAGTTGCCGAAGCCCGGTTGGCTGAGGCCGACGCCGCCTATGCGGCCGCAGACAAGACGGACATCGCAGCGCTGGACACGATTATGGGACGCCAGCAGGCCGCTCGGGCCATGGTGGCTGCGGCCGAGGCAGCTTGATCCTGTAATCCTATTGCAACAGTGTTTTGGAAGTGCGGGCGGGCCCGCAACTTAGGGTATCGCCCCTTGTTGGGGATCGCTACCACAGCGCCGCTGTCGGTGCTTGAACCATATAAAGATAACTCTCCGGATGAAACATTGGCGGATTGAGGACGTTGCCTGGGACCGGTTTGATCCGGCACGGGTCGATGCCGGCATCATTCCGCTCGTCAAAGCCGCTGCAATGGTCGAGCGGAACGGCTTGGACTACGCGGTCTATCTCGGCCGTGTTTTCCAGGATGACCCGGATTTTCGCGGCGCCACCGATAATTGGGCGGTTGAGGAGGTTCAGCATGGGGATGCGCTGGGCAAATGGGCGATGCTGGCCGACCCCGGCTGGGATTTTGAGGCGGCATTTGCCCGATATCGCGCCGGTTATAAGCTGCCGCTTGATGCCGATGCTTCGGTCCGTGGCTCTCGCACCGGCGAGTTGATCGCTCGATGCATGGTGGAAACCGGAACGAGCAGCTACTACACAGCCCTGGCTGATGCCGCGGACGAGCCGGTGCTGCAGCAGGTCTGCACGCTGATCGCCGCGGACGAATACCGGCATTTCAAGCTGTTCTACGATCATATGCGGCGCTATTTAGTCCGGGAGAAACTTAGCTTGCTCGTCCGTTTGCGCATTGCCGCCGGACGGATCACCGAGAGTGAAGACGACGAACTGGCCTATGCCTTCCATTGCGGGAACGAGCCGGAAAGCGTGGCCTATGTGCATCAGCGCTGCATCGCAGCCTATATGGGACGGGCAATGGGCTTCTACCGCCTTCGCCACATCGAGCGCAGCATCGCGATGGTTCTTAAATCTGTAGGCTTGCCTCCTCGGGGAAGGCTGTCAGTGCTTGGCACGAAGCTGGCCTGGAGCTTGATGCAACGCAGGAAACGCAAGTTCTCAAGGGGCGTCGCGTTGCCTGCTTAGTGATCCGATCCTAACGCTTGGCTCTTGAGCGTTCGGTGAACCGGTCCATCCATGGTAAAACTACATGCGCCGATATCGCGGCGCGCTGCAGAGTTGGCATGGTCCCGCTGGCTTGTGGTTGGGGATTACGATTCGAGGCTTTTTCAGAGGCACAAGACAAGTGGCGCGAAACAATCAGCACCGGAATGGAGGTCCTAACCTGCATTTTCCTCGCCAGGCTCTTATGGATACCAGATTCTCATCGGTTGTTGGCATGCCATCTTTCGATTGCTACATAGCACATGACGCCGGGTTAGCTCAGCTGGTAGAGCACCTGATTTGTAATCAGGGGGTCGCGGGTTCGATCCCTGCACCCGGCACCAGCCTTCCTCCTGATCCCATAAGGGTTTGCGGCCCAAAGATGCTTAACCGAATACTTGATCAAGCGATCCTATATCCTGCTGATTACGAATTTTGCCCTTTGAACTAAGCCGGGCGTAACGTGTGCGCTCTCAATAAGATTCCAGTTTTTAATGCGTCGTCGTTTCGGCCTTAATCATGGTCTGGAAAACGTCACGCTATATGATCTATCAAAATGGGTAACAGCCTAGGTCCCGCCTTGATGGGGGCCATTGACAGGTCACGGGCGAGTACGAGTCAACGTGTCGATGGCACTGCCCGACGACACACTCTTCCGAGATGACGCCGCGACCGCCGCCGATGCG
>JAABUK010000886.1_pt1 | contig 60317 bp, 92 predicted proteins | sample 5559141 | NCBI WGS metagenome assembly JAABUK01 (sample SAMN10711869, study PRJNA513367) | rock metagenome | isolation source: Antarctica rocks | place: Antarctica: Victoria Land, Pudding Butte nord | collected 2016-01-03
CTTGCGAACCGACATGCTTCTCTTCGCCGACTAGCACGTATGCTGTACTTTTGTCAGCGAGTACCCCCTTGCTCTTTGGCGCGGTACGTACCTAAACCCCGGAAATGCTCTCGCTCGAGCTGAGGGCATCCATGAGGACGACATACAGACAGGGGAAATCCGGCGTACCTCTGCTAGGAACTGCCCGAGGATGTCCGCCCCTTCACTCCCATGCAACGTGTGCAAATCCAAAAGACACTCCGTCCTCTCATCCGCCGAAAGCTGCTCTCCGCCAAGTACCGATCTCGCCGACGTGACGCCCATGATAACCCCCAGCCCTTCAGCACACTCCCGCCCGCGTCGAGCTCGATCGCCAGGATCGTCGCTCCATGAAGGATCTCGTTCCCGGACTGCTTTCTGCGCCTCCTGCCGCCGTTCCCGGACCAAAGCCTGCGCCGCATCGGCCGACTCGTTGAGCATCCGTTCATTCAATGATTTGCCTTCTCTAGAGAATCGCTTGGCAGCTGCCCCGTCTCCACGCCGGAAGGCGTCAGCTGCGCGAGCGAGACATGCGTTCCGGGCCTGACCCAATCGAATGGAGGTCGCACGCGTGGACATATATTGCTCGTTGACGCTGGAACCGGTCCGTAGAGTAGGCAGAAGCATCGGCGGACGTAACTTGATCCGCTGCGATGGTCTCGGGACGACGAGAGCCGAAGTGCGGGATTCCATCTCTGGCGAATGTGGACCCTGATTTATGCCGGATGACTGGCGGGCACCTGTGACGTGCACAGTGGGGATGGCAGCGGGTGCAGCACGCTTGACAGCATTGGCGAAGCGGTTGCGCGAGGGATCGAAGCGGGAAGGCCTCCCCAGACGAGCAGCGTAAAGATCAGGGAAGTCGTCAACAGGCTGGGGAGTAAGCCTTCCAGGGGAATATTGCGCGGACCCATCGGAGGAGAGCTCGACGTGAGACATCGCGCTGGCGAGAGCGCCGGGATCGACGTTTTGAGGGAAATGATGCAAGAACCTGGCTAGGATCAGACTGTATGCGAAGAAAGAATACCAGCTACCTACTCGCAGTTTGGGCCCTTTGCGCAATGGCCTCTCAGCCAGAAGCGACACAAAGCTCGATCCAGGTCGTGACTGCGAGCGAATCAGCTTTTCCGACTGGTAAACCATACTCAACCAACCTGAAGCGGCAGTCCGACCGCCTGCACTCCCCTGCGAGGTAATACCTACACATCCTCGTACCCGGCCCACCGGGACTCAGCGTCCCGCCAAATCCCGGACTGATGTTCCCACCGCCATAGCTTCGACCACCCTGCTGGAAGTACCCATCCCTCGGACCAGTATGATTGATTGGCAGAGCTCCTCGTCCTCCCATTCCGAGGAGCGGACGAGGTGAAGCGGTGCGTTGTGGGGTCGACGAGCCCGAACGTGGAAGGGTGTGCTGAGAGACAAGGAGAGCCATGGCACCTTCAAAGTCGTAGCCCGATCGGTGAAGCGCGTCTTCGAGCTCGGAGCGAGGGATGGATGTGAAGACGGAACAAAGGACGTCGAGAGGCGTCATGCCTGCTCCTGTATCGAGAGCATCCTCCGCAGCGAGGTCCTGCGCTGTGACCGAATCGCCAGAACCGTGGAAATTGTAAGACCGAGAGGAATCGGAATGGGGCATGCTTGACGATAGGGTAGGGGGTGACCCGAATTGACTGTCTATGGACGGTGTGCCGAAAGGCTCGAACGCCTTGGCATCGGTATTGAGGCCGTTCTGGTCATGATGGTGCAGCTTGGGCAAGCCGGAGCCGAATGGTGAGAACTCATCATCATCATCGTCGTCCGGAACGACATTGCGGCTCCCCATCCTTGGTGCTGAGAGGCCTGGCGAGGCGAAGACATCGGGTATCTTGATTGTCCCGCGAAGAGGGGTACCGAGGGGTGAATGGAAGGGACTGGTTCGATCGCTGAACAATGGAGCGGCAATCGCGAGGTTCGAGCTGGTTTTCGCCATTAGCGGACCGACCGGACCGAATGGCGATGCTGATCTTGGTGGATCAATCGGGAGGTCTCGCCATGGATCGCTTGGGGAGAAGGTTGGCAGAGCAGATGAAAGAGTAGCAGATGCAGCTCGTGGGGACGGATTGAACGTCGCTGCTTTCGCGTTGAGCATCCGGGGGGATGCAAGCGGTGAGCCGTGTGGAGGAAGCGCGTCGAGTGATGAGTTCGTCAAGCCGGAAGATCCATGCGAAAGAGTTGGGGTCTGCGTGCCGGATAGAGAGGGTGACTGTGGTCGTCCCAGCGGGGTACGAGCGCGAAACGAAGGCATTCGAGTTGGTGTATACGGACGCAGAGGAGCAGCGATGACCGAGGGAGAGCTGCGAGCCCGTGAAGCCGGAGTCAGATGGGGCGCAAAGGGGACTTGCTCGATGTCGTCTGCACAGGGTCAGCTCCGCAGCTCCCTGTTCTTTGCCTACGACCAACCTCTTCTACGATGCATACAATCCAGGCATACCTGCTCCATGAGCACGTCATCCTGTAGTCTCTATCAGCTCCACTACTAAAGAGACCGATCTCAACTGACCTTGCCCAGATCCCCCATATGCGGTTTGAGCACCTCCTTAACCTCCTCTTCCTCCTCATTATCGAGCATCTCGACGATCCTCCTCACCAGTCCATCCCTATCTAACCCATCCCTCGGCCCATTTCCATTCTTGCGAGCCGTCTTCTGCTCCAGATCCGCCTCGCTCACGTCCCGCTCCTCATCGTCGCTCGAGCTAGACACGCTCAGGGGATGATGATATGCCAAGCGATGGGGACTCGTCTGGATGGAAGCAAGTAGATTGAAGATGTAGTGACCGAGCTGAGGGTATGTGGTGAGTACGGAGGGAGTTGGACTTGACGTCAAGGAGGGAGGTAGAGCGAGACCGAGGACGTTGGAGGCGGTGCCTGATGAGGGTGAAGGCGTCCCGTTGAGACCTCCACCTCCTTCTAGTGAGGGCTGAGAGTCGATGATCGGTGGGGTAAGAGACATGATACGACCAAATATAAGTCGAGCGGAGCTCACATGGAGCTAAGATGAGGTGAGAGATAGGGGATGAACGTGCAGGGTTCAGCTTGTGAAGAGGTCGAATCCGAGGCGCCAGATTACGCAATACACGTAGATCAGCGAAGGTATAAGTCTCAAGTCTCCCACGCTTGTGTAGAGTCCCGGTCTCCAGTTGTCCAAGTCCATGTCCTAAGTCAAATCCTCTTGTCTCAAATTTCCTTCTGGCGCACCATGCCAGACCCCTCATCCACCCTAGCCGGCTCCTCTCCAGCTCTCCTACCACCAAACGGTACGAGCAACAGCACCACCAACACCAACGCTCAAGCCGGCCCATCCTCCCCACCTCGCAACACCTATACCACCTCCAACGACGACATCCCCATGAACGGCGAGACCACCCCTCGAACCAACGGCGATGGTACAGCAGACATGTCGCTGCTATTCACGGCTAAGCGCGAGGAAGAGTTGGCGAGGCGGGATAGGAGTCTGGCGGAGTTTCTGGTCATGCTGGATGGGTATAAACCTGTTGTCAGTCGTCGGGAGACTAGCGAAGCTCTTTCCAAGCTTTCTTAGTGACATTCAAGGCTGACGAACTGCGTTAGATACCCGAGGAGGTGACGGAGTATTACCTCGAAAGAGCAGGCTTTGAGTGCTCAGATCCCCGATTGTAAGCTTACTTCCTGTCGATTCTCTGTTGGCCGTCGAGCCAACCGATGGTCAGGGTTGAAAGCTGACCGTGCGGTTCCTCGCAGGAAACGACTCCTCTCCCTATCCGCCCAGAAATTCATCTCCGACCTCTCCCGCGACGCCTACCACTTCGCCAAACTCCGAATCAACGGGACTGCTGTCGGGCGGGGTCGACCGGCAGCGGGCGTGGTGAGCTCCGTCCCACCCAGGAGCATATCCTGATGATATCCATTCGGTCGCGACACGGAGCTCATGAAGTGTAGGATCGTAACAGGGTGGTATTGACCATGGATGACCTGAGTTTGGCGTTGAGTGAGCATGGGGTGAATGTGAAGAAGCCGGATTACTGTGAGTCGGGGCGGCCGTGGTAGAGCGTCTCTCGAGGTGTAGTGCCCACAGGACTCGCTGATGGTCGGTGCAGATCTATGAGCGCAGCATCGTCTCCAGCCTCGGTCTACCTAGAGATGATGAGGCGTCTCCGGACCGAGAGCTTCACGATGTATTCTATGTTTGTCATGAAGCCGATCTGACAACAGGGTCATCAATGTCATACGACGACATTCCGTCTCCGTCAACAACAAACGAGAGCGACACATGTCTAACGATCTACTAAGTCCCACAAACCAGCGTCGGTCCACCCTGGCTTATCGTCCTTCTTGACCCTCTCACCCTCCCTGCTGACCTCGCCGTCACTGGAACCGCCTTCGGATGTCCCCTCCTCCACCTGTCATCGCGAGGATCTGCAGCATCCATCCACCCTTCCTCACTAACCACCGGACTCTCCGCACTCAACGCTCTCTGGCCCTCCAGTATCAACTCCCGCAACCTCGCCGTCATCGAGTCCAGTCGTTTCTCCATCACATCTTCGCCCAAACCATCCTCATCATCGCTCTCTGCAGCTCGCGGCGATGGTGTCGGGGGAAGGTCAACAGTGTGTGGTGGTGAAGGTGGTAAGTTTGGGTCGTGAAACCCGAAGGTCGGTATTGAGCTCGAGGGGATGTGTGATATCCGAGGCTTGGAGCGATGTCGACGATGGATTTTGAGCGGAGAATGTCGAGCGAGGTGCGCCAAACCAGAGGAGCTGGATTGTGAGGATTTGATGTGTAGGCTCCGTTGTGTGGACGCTCGCGATTCGGAGGGCGTCACCAGCTCAGGCTACAACCAGTCTCATAAGCTCAGCTCGTATAAATAGGAAGCTTCTCACGTCATCTACTTCCTCCCTTTTGTCGGAGTCTCCGGTGTGAGATGTCGTGAATGCCTTGGCTAGCTCCTCGTATGCCGGTGGAGGGGGAAACTCCGCTGAGAGTGGTCGAATCGTGCTAGGGTTTGGATCATAGTCGAAAACGACGAGGGCCGGCTTGGAAGAATCGGTACTGGTGACCAGCAGTCGATAGGCAGTCCTGTCGTCATATCAGCTCAGCTCAAGTGTGTTGAAGAAGACACACAGTCCCAGAGCAGCTCCGAAGACTCCAGCATCCATAGCTCCCTTCACTAGCTCTCCACCCCAGCCAACGCGCTTCGATCTCTCCCTCTCCCTCTCCCTCTCCCTCTCCCTCTCCACCTCCAGACCGATACCCAAACTTGCACGCTCGCTCATGACGAAGACTTCTCACCCATGATCAAGTCAGCGTAGTGAATGATATGAACACAATAGTACGTACGAAAGGACAATTCATCCAAGTCCGTACCTCCCTGTATCGGTCCGGATTTAAGCTCCGTTACGTCTGTGCCTGTGAAGACGGTGAATCCCGGGATTTGGCCAAGTGAAACCGCTTGCTCCCTGTTCCACTTGAGAATGATGGCTCGGAAGGGCGACGGTGGGATCATAAGCGATTCCGAGGGGCTGTAGGTAGCGCGAGACATGGTGCGGAGATCGAGGGTGGAGAGAGGGGGAAGAGTGCGGGTGGGGTGGGGGACGTGACGTGTGTGTCATGGGCTGCTCAAGGGACGCGAGGGGTTTTTTTTTTCGTCGAACGTCAAGTTGAGCAATCACTCTTTGAAGATGCAAGAGTTGAAGGAACCACAACGGACCCGAGTCGGTATCTATTCGTCGCGGTCACGACGGGCACATCGCGCTTGATTTTCATCGGTGGCTTGCTACACGGGGACGTCCGTTGTTCCTGCACCTGTGCTGAGCTTCTGAGACCGTTGTGAGACGTGTCTGGGAACGCGGTAAGGAGAATTCACAGACAAGCGCATGCAGGGACATTGTCCCCGAGAAGCAAGCAGCCGCCTTGAGGAGCTGGGTGGTAGAGTCGTCGAAGAAACGCAGTAATTCCAGGCCGCGGCTTCGATGCCAATGGCGAGCAAGGCGGAGAAGGTTACATCATCCATCCCCCTCCATATACTCCCCATACAGCTCCTCCTCGATCCCCTCCACTACCCCGGCGTGGATCCCCGTATCCCGCAACGCCTCATTCACACTCCCCATCGCCCCGCCCCCTCCCCGACCCACCCCCTACTTCATTCACAAACTGCAACGTCACTCCTCCCACTTCCCCCTCTTCCTCCCCTCCTCCCCCCTCCTCCCCCTCCCCTTCCCTCGGCACGATATCAATCAAGAAATCAAACATGTCCGAAAAGGCGATCGCAGCTGCCACGTCTGATTTCTGGAGGGTTCGACGTTTGTGCGATTCGGCGATGAGCCATGCTCGGCAGGTCAACTCTGATATGAAGACTGCGAGTCGGGCGTCAGCTCGACTCTTCTCTCCATATTTCACCCTGGAGTGGAAGAAGGTGAAGGGGTCATACTTTCGCAGGCCTTGGAGAACATGATTGGGACTACGCATCAGCTCCCACCCATATCCAGAAATCCCACCTTCCGCCGAGATCATCTACCGCCCAACGTCAGCTCATCTCTCATACAACATAGTCCCGGGATGATCGAGTCAACAGTGGGCAGAGAATGGCCGGGATGCGCAAGGGTGAGAGAGTGAACAGTGAACCCACCTTGACCTCCCCATTACTCTTCATGACCTTCTTGATCCGTGCCAGCGGTAGACTCGCGTTCTTCCCATCCCTCTCCTCCCTCTCCACGACCTCCATCTGACGCGTCCAGAATGATCCGAGGAAGGTGTCTAGGTCTTGGTGTGGCTCTATTAGGGGTCCACCGGTCTGGAACTGGGAGTGGGAATGGGAGGGCGAAGGGGTGGAGGAGAGGGAGGAGGGGATGGAGGGGTCGGATGGGCCGGTTGGAGGGAATGGGTGGATGGAGGGACCAGTGGCGGAGAGGGACGGGTCCATGATCAGGGATGGAGAAACGCCTCGATGCCGAGATGACCGCTGGCGACGTGAGCGATAAGTTTCTAGCTCAATGAATTCTATGATGCGGTTGATATTCCAATTCTGCCGACCTCCACCGGGAGTTCAAAATACCGGCGTCCAGAACATGCATCACAAGCTATTGTGTATCGTGTATTGATCACAATCATGCCTCTAAACAATCCTCATTGCTGATGCACGCTCATCCGCCCCATCCCGTTGGCTACTCCATCTACCGCACCAGAACCAGGCGCTCCATAGCTCGGGAGTCGCTGTCCCTGACTCGGGTGCGCAGGGTATGGCGACGACCCGTACCCGGGAGCTGCTCCCTGCTCATGCTGTTGTGGCTGATACACCTGACCGGCTTGCTCCGCCTGCTCCCGATAGTACGCCTCCCAAGCTGCCGCATGCTCCGCCGATGGATCCGTACCCGCGCCAATGCCTGCCGCGCCTGGTTCAGTAGCTTTTCGTGGAGGATCCTGGGGAGGATAGCCAGGAGCACCGGTAGGAACCCGATGTAGGTTTGTTTGAGCAGTCTGCTGCTGCTGATGATGATAGTACTGGCCGACGGCGTCGCCTTGCTGGCTGGCTGGTGGACTGGCGATGGGTTGGGTAAAGGATTGTGATGGCTGCTGAGGCTGCCGGGAGGGGTGCTGCTGTTGAGGCGGGTGCTGGGAGTATTGATCTTGCTGCTGCGGGTATTGGGGCTGCTGCCGCTCCTGAGGGTATTGAGTCTGAGGAGCTTGCTGGGGATAGTCCGGGTATTGCTGTGCGTATGCATCCTGAGGAGAGGCGAAGCCATATTCTGCGGTTGATCAGTGATGCAAGAAAAGGTGAAAGGATCGGAATCACGAGGCTGGCCTGCTGCAGGATATTGGGGGGTTCTCAGTTCTTCGTATTGCCGCATGGCTCGTAGGAAGTTGGCATTCATGTGTTCGAGCTCGGCTGACTACATGTTAACGACCGACTCACCGAACGTCAAGACGACCCACCCTTCTGATCAGAGTACTTCTTGATGAGCGCATTGATCTGTCCCTGAAGTCCAACGCTGGCCTGGTACATATCCTGCAGAATGGATTCGATCAGCTGAGTCTCCCTTCGGTCCTTGTGTCCCCGAACACACCTCTATCTCGGGCCGATCATCCAGCCGATCGCCATTTGATGGGTCAATACTCTTGAGCGTTTGCAGCAGCTGATCCACCAATCCTGTACAGCATTATCAGCCTAGATTTCCAGGTCAATCTTTATGGAATCACCCAGTGACGCGAATACCCGTGCCTCTTCCTGCGCCTCCTCCTGCAGATCCATCGGCGTTGACTCAGACATCGCCTCGACATAGGTCACCGGGAATATCTAAGTTCTCAGATTAGCGCTCGCCCTGAGGACGGCCGAGTGGATCAGCTGACCCCAATCTTGCCATTGCAAGCTCCTCTCCACCATTCCTTGAACCCCCGATCAAGCACCTTGATTACATCCCCTCTCTCAAAGTTGAGCTCTCCCACTTCCGCGGAGGTGAAAGTGTACAATGCTCGTACACGTGTCGCGACGTTCAGATCTGGTACATCCGGCTCTGGTTCAGGTGGAGGAGCGACGTATCTTTGCTGTTGGGGCTGTTGGGGGAGAGATACGTTTGAGGCAGCCGCGGGATAAGCGGGTTGGGCTGATGAGGAACCGCCGGCAGCTGGAGCTGAGGGCTGATACGGATTGCCTCCGCCCTTGTCCTGCTTAGACAGCTCGAGGACGCGTTGTAGTTCCTCATCTTCTCGTCGACGACGCATGTCCTCCTACATTGCAGACCATCAGCTAGAGATATCAAACAGGGGCAAACGACCCACGCTACTCTCCGGCACAGGCTCCGGCTCGTCAATCACTTGATCTGCCCCCGTCAGCTTCCACTCATTCCAATTCGGTAAACACGTACTCTTGGCCCGCAATTGATCATACAGCTCCCCCATCAACCCGAGGTTTGGATCACCAGTATCCTCAAATTGCTTCGCCCATGCTTTGATATATGTCAAAGCCTTCTTCTTCACCGGTGCGGCCGTAGCCTAGCCCTGGATCAGCTCGTGGTAGAAAGCTAGTCCAACGCTCACTCGATCGTTGACGAGCCGGTCTAGAGCTCCTGTCCAGTTTCGCGATGATAGCTCTTCCAGTAGCGATTTCCCGCAATTTTGAGCGAGCGTGTTGGCGAGCTAATCACATCAGATTTCGCATTTCGAGCTGGTAAGAGAGCCTACCTCGAGAGCGTAGAGCTGGACGTTGGGATTACGGTGTGCCAATCTCCTCTGCAATGCGACAACCGCGTTCCTCGGTCTGCATCATGGATATAAGCGTTTATGCCTCTCTTCTGTAAGGGCAGACTCACCCGGTCTGAAGATCGCCGTTCACCTTGTCGCACACATCGATGTTTAGCGCCCAATCCTCAGAAGCAAGGTTCTCGTCCGTCGCCTTGGCTGCGAAGCTCTAATTAGTATCCCTTCCTACATGATAAGAAGCCGAGACGCACTGATTATCTCATCGTAGGGGTTGGCGGAAGCGGCAAACATGGTGTATAATGGTGTATAGTGTAATCTCACGTCATCAAGAATACGCGAAGAGGGTTTGGAATGCACATCGGACATGGATGCGTCTCCGTGTGGCGATGCGAGGCTGATGTGGCAGGTGGCGATTGTTGTTTGTCTGGAGGAGAGATTGCGATTTCGACAATGTCGGGCCGAGAATGATGAGGTGGTGCATAAAATGCCAGTGGGGAAGACTGTTCGGACGACTTTAGTACCCACTAAAAGGCCAACCCCAGCTCCACATCCCCGCTCGCATGACCGCATTGAATGACGTTGAGGATCCTTCAAGAAACGACCAAGAGTTAAAGATCTGCTGTTCTCCCGTCAAGGAGCTCGGCATGCCCTACCTCATTCGAATGATGACTCCGTACCTTCCTCACAAAGAACCGGATGTGTGGCAAATTGCGGTGCTTGGTTGACCAGGGCTAACCAGCCTGCTGTTTGCAACTTGCATTGTTTTACATCTTATTTTTACAACAGGTCTCAATAACAATTCGTCTCTCTCTTCTCCGTGCAGCCTCAAGAATGAATTCCATTTGCTCTGAGCTCGGGAAGAGTCAGAATTCAAATCATTCCTCTGACCGCAAGCTTGAAAGGCTCATCGAAGACGAATCCGTGAAGCACGATGGATAATTCACTTTCTCTGCCCCTCACCCTCTCCTTGAGGGTCTCATGGTCAGCTGCATCACCAGCGAAGGGCTTTTAAATGATCCAGACGGTGTCCCCCGGCGCTTGAAACTGATAGCTCTTCCCTCCGATGAGGCGTCTCAAAACAACATGCTGCGACGGCGCCACCTCGGCGAGAAGTCAATTCTGACCCTTGTGGATCGCAAGAATATGTGAGATTAGGCGAGTGATTCGCAGCTGACCCACCAAGTCTTCAGGGGGCGCTCCGTCTTTCTCGGAAGTCATGCCGGGAAGCTGCCGAGTGGTACGGAAGCAAGTGTCGTGATCACAGCTTGGCCATGCGACGGCTCGGTCATGGATTTTGGCGCGCGCAACGATGGCGACGTTTGAGAGCAAGGGATACGGGCAAGGATCCTTTGGCTGTTTTCTACGTGATAGAGCGTTCCGATTCAAGACCGCTGGACTGGATAACCTGGAATGATCGATGCATGATGATGACTTGACGTGAGCCTTGCCCGCATTCTTTCTGGGGTCGGACTGGGGAAGCTTGGCCAGCTCATAATTTGGATTCAACCAAGTTCGGGAGGGGACCCATCAACTGAACCTTGCCGGGCTCATCTGATACATGAGGTCCTTTCAGAGGAAGCCAAGCGGCTCTCTTGCATGCTTCCACGACATATTTGATTAGCACCATCTCCTTTGGATGATGCCTCCGTACGCTCCATAGAAAGAAGAGTATGGGTGCCGAGATGCGTTGCTTGGTTGGGTTCTTATAGCTGCCAAATTGACCAACTCTTCTCCTTTCGTTTTCTTTTCACTTCCATCATCACCGCCTCATTTTACTCAGGTCACGTCTATTGGTGGCTCGTCTATTGCCTCGGAAACGGGTTTCATTCGCTCTATTCCGGGAAGTCATAGAGCAGATCGTTCATCGGACCGCACGTTGACCAAGCTCATCAAAGATGAATGTATCAAGAGCGATGGTGAGTCCAAATAACTCGCATGACCTTTTCGAAACAGGCAAAAGTACTCTCTTGAGCCTCGATGAATTTGCCGAACTCATCGTGAACTTCAGGGCGCCGTGGTGGCGGGACAATCAGGATGAGGTTTTCAAAAAGCAAGTGACGCAGAGACCATCAAGAAAGTGGTATACAACAAGCGCCCCGTCGATCTCGGTGTGTCATGGATTCATGTCGGGTGCTGGAAGGACAAGCGTCAGAGTCAAGCTCGGGAGAACATCGCCCGGGGGTCAAGGTGACTCTCATGATCGGCTCGGCCTTGCTGTTGCCGCCATCGATGATGAAAAGTCCCAGAACGACCAGGGGAAGGCACCGTGAGAGTGTCGGCGAGTTGCAGGGAGTTCTGACTTCGTAGATTATCCGAGTGAGTGGATGGAGTGATTTGTTGCGTGAGTATGAAAGTGCCGTCAAAATTGCTCTTGCTCCTTTGCGTCTCGACTCGACATGAAGGTAGACACACTGACACGCAGCTTCATTGCGTGCCCACCTTCCTTCGCAGCAGACAATACTCTCCCCAGGCTCTCCCTTCATCCAGCAACCCGCCTGGCAGCCAAAGCAGCCTCGACCACCATCTTGACCCCGCCTGGTCCAGGAACGGTTTGCAGAACTCTCGTCCCCACTCTGGCTTGAACGCCCAGTCTGGCTCGAGCGTGGAGGGTGGTGTTGAAGGGAGATGTAATGCGACGAGGAAGTCACACTGGTCCGGTGACACCTTGTTACATACCTTCAGCCCGACATTCAAGCAGGTCGGAATCACTCACATATGTACCTGGTTCTGTGGACGGTTGGTTTGCTCCATTGAACCTCCCTGCCCTCACCACCCTAGTCTCATTCCTCAGCCAAATTCCTGACGCCTCACTCGCCTCCCATCTCCTCGGCATCATCCCATCAAAATCGCTCCGCACCCACTGCACCTCAACCCCTTCCGGTATAAGGTAGCTTCCGGGGAAGCGATGCCATTCCGACCCAAAACAAAGCGTGATGGGTGGATCGAATGTCCGCAGCACACTGAAGTCCCATCGCGGCGTCGGTATCTCGTTACCGTAGGGTTTGTAGTCCTTTGGTAGGGCTTCTGGGGAGTAACCTCGCTCGGCAAGGACTGTGGGGATTGAGTGATATTGGAAGTGATGGGCGACGTCAAAGGGAGCGTGATAGAACACGTGGAGAGCGAGGACGCGGAGGATGGAGATGATCAATGGAAGGAGGACGGCGAGGAGAGTGAAGTTGGAGAAGATAGGAGTTCGGCTCGCCTGTTTCCCACTGAGCCGTGTGAGTTGGAATGAATGAGATGACTTGCCTCGTATGGCGAGTTCGTCAAATATATGTAGAATGCCTCCATCCATCCCTTGACCAGATACAGACCGACCGACGCGTTGAACAGCAGTAACGGATATGCCGGAAAGAAGAACCGCTCCTCCTTATGCGCCTGCATCGTCAAGATCGCCAACCAAAGGTAAAATGGTGCGAGCCGCATGACGAGCAAGGTGTACGGGCTCGTCTCGCCTTCCTTCGGTGCTTGCTGGGTCTTGCCAAGTCGCCGGTGATCGAAGCGGTACGTCATGGCGAGCGCTGGGAGGGATAGGAGCGCAAGGGGAAGAAGGAAGTTGAAATTGAGGAACAGGTTCGCGAGGTAGTATGTAGGTGGTGACGTCCCGTAAAGTTCTGGTCCACCGGATGGGGAGAGGATGTTGTAGACCATGATGTTGAGAGTTGGGAAGGTGGAGCGGCCGTATGCCCAGGAATCAATCATGCAAACGGGGATCTAAGACGATCAGCTAGTGCTACCTCCGCCAGAATTAGGATTCACGGCAATACTGGCACCAAGGGCGACTGCCTTGAGCATTGTGTCCCACCGCTTGCTTCGGAGTATCGCTCTCTCCGGACCGAAAGCGACCTCGCCGCCCGTCAAGAACAACTGTTCAAGCACGAACGGCACGCCCAGGACAGCGCTGAACGGCCATCCCAGAATGGCTCCGAGGGCGACACAGGACGTCACTTTGTAAGCCCAAGCGACGCCGGTTGGTGTCGAAGTAGCGGGATGGAACGAGTAGGAGCAAGCGAGCATGGTGGTGTACATCGCAAAGGATGAGGGCAAGAAAGCTGGATCAAACCAATCAGCAGGGTGGCCGTCCGAGCGGGAAACGCCAAAGCTGACCTGTGCTAGCACCCCACATCCCAGCGCTGAAGATCATCCCAAAGAGCATATACCTCCCAACCCTCTCATTGACAGTCTCCACGACTGCCCGATAGAACTTCGCCTCGCAGAAGCTCGAGACGAAACCGAGGGATATCCGGAGGGCAAAGAACGCTTGTCTCTGCGTCTGCATCAGTCCGCCGTCTCTTGAGGCGGAGTAGACCCACCTTCCCGAGGCGAAGGAACATCGGCCCGAGGTGGGCTAATGGCCAGTGTAAGAGGACATACGCCCAACTCCGGATCGCGAATCGAGGGGAGAGCTCCCATGTTTGGAAACCGGAGTTGTACTGGAAGTAGTGGAGCGGTTCGAAAAAATTGAAGACTGTCCAAAACGCCATCAACAGCACATACAAGAAGTGTGTCATGACCCACCCTCATCACAGTCCGCGATGATAGCAAACATGGCCCCCGCCGTCCGGACGAGCAGAATCATCCGGAACGCCAAGGAGAGACTCGGTATGAGTGGTCCATTCTTCTGCCTGGACAGATCATCAGTATCTGGAGGGTACGCGGGGAGAAGACCACACCGTCCGACCTTGTCCTGCAGCAACCCCTGATGCCGCCTCTTCCATCCTAACGGAGCCTGCGAGCCGAATTGGTCGAGCTGAGGTTCGGCGGTCTCCGTGGCTACCGCGTGTGGTCCGGAAGTGGGACGACGGAAGCGGACGGACTCGGTGCCGGGAAGGGCCATGGCCTTTGTTCCACTTTACGTTGGCGGATTGGCGGAATGCGACTTTCATCCAGTCCCATGCCAACCACGTGGATCAGGGACCGAAGCGGAAGCCGCCGGCTGGAACTGTTTTCGGCTTTCCACACAAATCTTCCATTTCCAAAGGCTAATCCGAAGCACGTTTCAGACGGGATGCGCTGGCAGATCTTCTCGAGTACAGCTCTTCCGAAACTACCATCGAACGGGGAAGTTTCATCCTCGAAATCCGCCCAATCGACGGTCAATCGTTGGAACGCCGTTCTGCAAGACGAAGAGCGCTACCAATCCCAAAACTACCCCACTTCGGAAGACCTCCCAGGCTGCATGTCTCTCATGTGCGCTCTCTCTCCTTCTCTCCATCCACGCCAGCTGATCATAGCGCAGGGACGACTTCCTCATGTGTTATGGTCCGTCCCCCCGTCCCACCCGAAGCTTTCCGTTGATGGTGGCCCAGCTCTCGTGCCGCAACTACGCAATCTCTACCGACACGGTGAATCCCGAGATTGCAGGTGGAAATGGCACGACTTCAAATTCTGTCTCTCGTTGAAATCCGAGTCCGAGGAGGCTAGGCGGGAGTTGTGGATCAAGAGGCGGGCGGAGTGGTGGGCTGCTAGGCGGGTAGAGGGGAGTAGTGAGGATGTTTGGGATCGACGGAAGTGGGTCGAACTTCTTACACCCTTTCAAACTCTATCAACGGTAAGAGCAAAGCTGATGGGGGATAGAGTACCGCTGGAGAACTTCCCGGCTATGTATCCCGAGGAGATCGGGGTTGATGAGGTGGTGAAATAGCAACTCCATACTCGATACATGCACCTACAAGTACAGCACAACACGGAATACCTCATCCTTCATTCCATGCCTCACGAGTCCCCGGCCTCGAAATTCAGTCCACAACGACGGCCTTCCAATCTGGCGAGACGCCCGCCTGTCCGCCGTTGTTCGTTCCCGCTGCCCGTGCCACGCCCCTTCTTCTGCTCGTCCTTGACGAGGCGTATCCCGGGGTCATTCTCCGCTCCCGAGCAGTCCTCTGCTTCGCTTCCTTCTTCGCCTTCTACGTGTCCTTGGGCTATCGATACGGGTAAGCATTCTGATCTGGATGCCGTGGGTAGGAAGCATACCTTATTGGTATTTCCCATGATGGTGATCAGCGGGTGCTCGGAATTGCGGCGTCAGTTCAATGAAGTCGTGGTGTGCAAATGAAGATCAAGGTGAAAGATCCACGCATTCTGGCTCGATTCATATATCTTCAAGCGAGCTCGTTCTACTCTCACCCGTCTTTCTGGACCTTTGATGGATTGGTGAACTTCCCTCGCGATCTTACCTCGCGAATCTTCGTCAAAAGTGACATCAAAGGAAAGGTTTTGAGTTTATGTCTTTCAAGGCGACTTCGTTTAGCGTGAGGCGTAGCGAGAGAGTCGTGCCATCATATCGAAGCTGGAAGATAGCTCATTCGATTTAAGTGTCACGCAAGATGAAGGCGGCTGATACGTGACATGGCATGCCCTTTCATAATAGATCTTCCACGCTATTCTTCGCCACGCTCATCATATCGCCCCACCTCATCCTTTCGTTCAGATCTCACACCTGCAGCCCGTCCATCCTGCCCGAGATCCCACCCGACTTCCCACCCGACACAAGCCAGATGACGAGCCTCCCATCCCTACCCGCCGTATAGATCTTCGCCACCTCGCCTGAGCTCGTCCACTCGTATGGTTCAACGAGGGTGATTGAATTCTGATGAACAGTGAGGAGCATCCCATCCGCGCCAACGGCAGTCATGCCCGCACTACTTGGGGTGTTGCCCGGCAGACTTGGTCCAGAGGTACCCAGTTTGTCGGCCTGCTGGAAGCGCTGGAATGCCTCAGAGTGAAGACGACCGGGTCCCCTTCCCGAGACACTCCTTGAGCCGGTGGATGACGGAGTCAGGGCTCGCGAGCTTGATGCGGATGGGTCGTCCAGCGATTGTGAGCCCGCCCAGCCGGAGGCGTCACCCGTGAAGACGATCGGCTGGCAGTCGTGGCCGGCCGCGATGATCTGACTTTCGGTGGTAAAGATGAGGGAGAGATATGGGAGGGACGAGCAGCGGACAGAGATGTGTGCGGCGGGAGGAGAGCCTGGACCGGAAGGGTAGACGATGCTGATGGCCGAGTCGTGGCCTTGAGTCCAGTTTTAGCAATGTTCTGCCGGCAGCCCAAATGAACGGCACGTACTAACGTAGGCGAGCACGTCGCCCGTGGGGGAGAAAGCGACATCGTGCACCCATCCTCCATTGGGACTCGAGAACTCCCCACAGATAGTCCCAAATGGAAGCCTATCTCCCCAGACATTCGGCTCCGGCCTGTCCGTCCGTCCATCAATAATCGCTCGAAAAGCAGTCATGAGCACTCACTTGGAATCAACTCCCTTGATGAATGCCGAAAAGACGTAAGCCTTAGCATCCGCCACTCCAGCAGCGATAAGGACGTTGTTCGGGTGCCAGTCGATAGCGAGGACAGTCGAGCGGAGGGGTTTCTTGACATGCTTCGATACCCACCAATTGTTTTCCTCGTCAAACGAGCAGACGGCGATGGTCCTGTCGGTTGGTATCAGCTGATGGCACAAGAGGGATGCAGCTCTTCGCATGAAAAGCACCTCCCCTCCGACAAACAAGCTTGACCCACCTCGCTCCGCTACCAACCGCGAACTTATCCTCCTTCGGACTCCACTTGACACAAGTAGCAGCCCTATTGATCCTCAGCAACACCAGCGCGGGCTTCCATCCCGTCGCCGTCGCAGTCCAGACGTAGGCATTCCTATCCTGAGAGCAAGTGACGATCCGATTGGTATTCGGTGCCCAGGAGATAGCCGTGATCAGCTTATCGTGCTGTATCCTCGTCAGCTCCGGCTTCTCATTGGAATCACAGCAGGCGTACCTCAGCGAGAGTCTGCTGAAGTTCCCAGGTGTCGCCTGTCTTGGAATAGATCTGCGCTTCGTTGTTGTTGGGGCATACGGCGACCTCTGAGAATGGTTAGGATGACGACCATGGATGGTTGGAAGACTGACGGGAGCGGTCGGGGCTGAAAGCGACGCCGGTGAGCGGGCCGAGAGAGAGTTGGTGGACTTCGAGAGCGGACATGATGTTGAGAGGACTCTAGCAGTCTACTCTCGTGGACGACATAGATGCACCTGGGGAAATTATGGGGAATCAAGCGAATGATAGGGCTTTGGAGGAGGAAGGGCGGGAGAGTATGTGAAGCATGATGTGGCGGAACTCGACGGGATCCATTAAATCGTCTGCCAAGTGGCATGAGGCAATCGCCAGGCTAATACAGCCAAGACGACCTGAATCGAGCTAGTCACCCTCGCTTGCGTTGTCTACATAGTCTACATGATCGATGATGCATCTACAACTGCTCAGGTATCGTACCGAATACTGCCCAAATCCACCCACTCATCTGCCGATTCCGATCGCTTCAGCGCCGTATCCTCTGGCGCAGCCTTCCAATCCTCGGCACCCTGCTCCCTGTCTGTGTTTTCTGCAGCTGTCACATACTGGCGTGCAAGTGCCCTCTCCCAGAGCTTCCATGGCTCTCGAACTTCCACGAACTTCGCGCCAAGCATGTGTAAGATGCTCTCCTCCGCCACATCTGCCAAGTATGAGAGAAGGACGATGAAATAGCCTACGTAGCCTAAGTTCGGCCACATCGGTTGTGTGTCTGTCGAGACGAGGTCAGGTGTTGGCGAGATGATCGAATGTGACCAGTACCATCGGACATGCCGATCGCGGATTGTCTTCGACATCGAATCGATGAAACCAGGGGCGTCGGGCGAGGCCTGGAAGAATCTCTCGAAGAGGGCGGGTGATGAGATCGTTGTGAGGAGTTCCGAGGCAATGACGAGAAAGTGCCGTGCTGATGGGGCGGATAGGAGACTCGTGAATATCTTTGGGTCGGATGTGGCTATCACCAAATCGCGTTCCCCTTGACCGGATATACCCGTGCTGAAGCTTGGACGTTGGTCTCGGAATACCACCTGAAGGTCGATCCCGGTGATTTTGGCTCTCCTAAGAGCCTGATCCTCGAAGATGGTCCTAGCCTTCCTCTCCGCCCAACCCTGCTGTTGCCATCCAACTCCAACGCCAACTCCTCCATCGTCGACCTCAGACGGATTCCACTCCTTCTCGTCGCCCTCCACCCGAGGCTCCGGGCGAGGGTATACCAGCAGCTTCTTGTCGTAGTGCAGCCAGTACGCCTGGTAGAGTATTCTCGGCGTAGTGAGAAGCAGTGCGAACGGGTATCGTAGGACTGCTTGTACTAGGGCAAGGGTATTGCTGGGATCGAGAAGGATTGAGGGATAAGCAGGGCTGGAGGCGAGTAGGGCTTGTAGCTTCTGTTCGCGTGCTGGTGTGAAAAGGCGGAGGAACACCTTGGCGGTCGGTATTGTGGAGGAAGTGCCGAAGGGATCGATTAGGTCGACGCGGTAGTAGCCGTTGCGCGAGTTGAAGGGGGAGACATGAAAAGAGCGAGGAAAGGTCCAGGCTAGGTCGTAGCTGTATCACGGCCGTGTCAGCAGGGTCCCGTCCTCAGTCTTTTAATAGGTCGGTGTGGAATAAACCTACTCACCCGGATTTCGGCTCGTGTCGATGCTTTGAATCCGTATGCAAGACGTAGGCATGTCTACATCAACATCAGTCCGACAGAATGGCTTGGTGGCTTAGAAAGCGCCACACTCACTTTTCGCCGAACGTGTTGTGTACCTCGAGAACCACATACTCCAGCTCCGCCCGCCCCTCCCCCTTAGTCTTGCCGTAGCAATACCAAACAGACAATGGATTGATCCCCTCAAACCCAACGACACTCGGCATCGTCATCAACCATACCCTTCCTAGCTCCACTTTGTCTTCTTTTCGTCCGTCAAGTAGTCTCTCCAGCTTCTCTCGCAGTGACGCCTTGCCGGGTCCGAGGTAGCCATCGCTTCTCAAACCTAGAATCTTGGTGATCGGTCTTCCTCCATAGCTCAGCAGTCGTCCAGGCAAGTCAAGTGATCCGGATTCTAAGGACCCTACATCGATACCGAGGTAGAGGAGTGAGTAGGAGAAGGCGTGTCGTGATGGGATGGGGAGAAGGCGGGCGTGAGTGGTGTAGGCAGGTATAAGGAAAGAAGGGAGCGCATCGGGTGACACCGCTAGTTGGGGTCGCCTTTGCCGGATGAAGGACAAGCCAAGAGCGGTGAAAGCTCCCAGTAATAGAGAGAGGAAGAATGTCGTTGTCATCTCGTGGCAGCGGGATGGAGGTGAAGTACAAAGATCCGATGCGAACAGGCGGTCGTCAGTCTGTCTTCTCAGCGGCTACGGAGACCCCGCAAGGTCACGTGGTTCCGAAATTCCAATTGACGGCTATCCTTCAAGCACCCAGAGTGATAGTTAATAAACCTCTCAAAACGGTGCAGAGACTATGCCTCGACCATCTTCGACCCAGATCCACACTTTCCTCCCTCTCCCACCTCGTGGCCTCACCGCTCCTCCGCCCGAATACCATCAACCAGTCCTCATCTCTACGTATTCCCACCAGCCTGACCGCTCAATCATGCACGATGATTCATCCATGGCATACCACCGCCAAGCAACACTCGGCGTCGACCTCAATCACGGCTTCGATAGACGTACGGAGAGGGACGAGAACCTTGACGAACACCTCGATGGGGTGTGTGAAGCTTTGATGGAGGTGGAGAAGAGGGATGGGAAGGGGGAGAGACGGGGTGGGATCATCACTTGGCGAGGGATGATTACTAGGTATGTCTTGGCAACGAGAAGACCTCCCCGGCATATCTGATGGACATTGTAGAATCATGACTGCTCCTTTTCAAGACCGGGAAGGATGGGAGATGACCGCTCTTGCCCTCGACGGATCAGTGTATATCGAGCTACATGATCCGCCTGAGATCCGTTCGAAAAGGTCAGCAGCTCACATCGCCTTCAGTCGTGAGGTGACGAGGGTATGAGTTCAGACGGAAGCAGCAGTCTTCATGGGCCTGGCAGTCATACATGGGGTACGCATACGAAGCTTTTTCGACCGTACCTTCCGCAGGTGAGGAAAAGCAGGAGGATGATCCAGAGGGATGGTCCAGTGACGTGAACACGAATGTGCAGGTATGTCTTTCTGCACATTTCTGTGGTCTGGTTCGGACTGAGTGTGAATTCTACAGTGGTGCAAGTCAGTCATCTAGTACATCCTCGTCACCGCCGCCTTACCGATGCCAGTGTTGTACGATCAGCGATTGGCGATATTCCTTTATGCCTAGGAGGCGAAGTCGACTGCGTGGAGGGTAATACGGCGAGTCCAGAAGTATGGATAGATACTGATGAGCCTTGACAGGTCAGCCTGGTGATTCACATCCTGGGCTCGAGGGCTGTATGGAGCTCAAGACGAACAAGGTCATCGAGAACGAGAAGCAGGAGGCAGTTTTCCATAAGTGCGGACTCACAAATCTTCCTTGGCGCTAGGCTTCGTCTGATAAAGGATTACAGGAAGCTGCTCAAGCACTGGGCGCAGAGCTGGCTACTGGGCGTACCGGTGAGTGATAGCTGCCCATCTAAGATTCCATCGTGATCTCATCTCAGACTATCGACGTGGGTTTCCGGGACGATGCGGGCATTCTCAAATCCCAGCGCTCATTCGATACCCTCACCATCCCTCGATTGTCCGTTCCCATGTGTCACTTCATCGAACCATCGCTGAGCCTCAGATAGCATCGCATCCTTACCTCAACCTATTTGGAATCCCTCGCCAGCTCATCATTTCCTTTACTCGGTCCTGAATCTCGTACTTGCTCATGTCCTTCCTACCGACCCATCTCCGCCTGAAGGACTCTCGGATGGGGCATTACTCCCGCCATCTGTGGTATGGAGGTTCAGCTTCATCCCTCGGCGTGGGTGTGAGCTGTACCGTGTCGTCGAGGTCGCTACCAATGATGGCCGGTGGGGAGGCGTCCTGAAAGAGGAGTATGTCAGATGGAGGATGCGGAAACGATGATGCAGAGACGGCAGCCATACGTCCTTTGTGGCTTCTTGATACGAGACTGCAACGCGTCTCACTTGCGGTAAAAAAGGAGGTCGGCGGCGACAGTCAAACCGCCAAAATCCCAGACCTCGATATTCTGGTCAATGCGATCTCGTCACAACTATTGAGATCGTCAAAAGCCATTATAGGCAGCAACGAATCGCTCGACCGATCGTTGACCGCTTCAGCCTAATTCAAAACCAGGCGCTCCTCCGTACTGCCCCGGCGCTATGCCGGCTGGAGTCGCACCACCTGCGGAGACAACTCGGTTGACCACTGAGGCAACAACATCATCATCCACTGCTGTCTCCACCTCGACCGACGATCCCGGTCTCAAAGATACCCCCGCCACCACATCCGCCTCATCCAGTGCCTCGACTCCTTCTTCGACCGAGGGCACTATCGCTCAAGGTAAAGAAGTTGCGAACATCTGTAAGGCTCAGGGGTCAACCTCATCGGGATGTGGGAACGCGATCCAGCAGCACCTATGGGCCGTTGCTGTAATCTGTGAGCTCGTCCTGGCTGTATTAGTCCGTGATAACGGGGGTCTAGTGGTTGGAGTACTTGCAATTGCCCTGGTACTGTGGAGTCTGATCAGACGATGGAGAAATAAGAGGAAGGAGGCGAAGAAGGAGGAGAAGCAGGACAAGAAAGAAGAGCGGATGATGAACTATCCCATGTTTAGAGGTCATTCATAGTAGGGTCCTCGATCAAACGTGATGTGATACGAATCTACCAATGGGATTGAAGAGCTCCATTAGAACTAGAGCAAAGTTTCCGAGCCATCTGTCGCTTGTGACATCTATTGTTTGGTTGCGGCCCCATGGCTCTCCCCTGGCCTCCCTTGCGGTCAATGAGCCACTCGGCCGATTTGCGGGGGTTCGATCGTAGGCGGAGATCACCGACAGATCCGACTTCTTTTTAGGATATCCAGTCCGACGTTCCTTCACACCTGACTTATCGATCGCTCCACCCGCCGGCTGAACTTTCGCGACACTATCTCGAACTCTGCCTGCCCTCTTGACCAGCCCAATTTCATTCGCCGTCTCCCCTTGCTCGAGTGGATTTTTTTCTCCTAGCAAAGCGTGGACGTACAGAATCGACTCGAGAATCTGGTCATCATCGTCCTCGCAGCGAATTTCCATCAATAGGTCGACCTTCTAGCGCTTCCGTCGGGTCAAATACCTTTGGGACTTCGAGATGAACATCAACGGTCTCACCACCCTGCCCACCATGAACGGGCACAGTAAAACCTCTCTTAACGGGACGAAGCATGCCGAGGGGTATCATAAGGCGCAGTATCTAAGTGAAAGGGCAAAGGTCTCCGAAATCGATGGTAGTGAGTCCATTATAGCTTCGACGTCGAATGAGCTGAGATGTTTGGCTCAGTCCGAGGATTGCTGGTACACGAGACGCCAGAGGTCATCTCATTCGTACGTTCACTCGGCCTCACAATCTGCTACGACGCTGATCCACGCATCATAGTTGTGAGCATTCTCTTGAATCGCTTGCTAGCATCAATCACGGATGATCTGCTCACACCACACAGAGCCGGTAAACCCAACCCCGAGACCTTTCCCTTCGAATCCATAACCCTCCACCTCAAACCCCCTCTGAACTCCACACCCGACGATTCTGATATTCCCTCATCCATCACCATCGAAGGTCCAGAGATCAATGCCGCACTCCAATATGGTCCTACCCCAGGCCTGACGCCATTCCGGGGATGGCTCGAGGACTTACAGAAGAGGGTGCATAGGCGGCACAATGATAGGGGAGATTGGACCGTTAGTATCGGCACGGGCAGTCAGGATTTGATGTACAAGGTGGGCCAATCCCACTGGTCGGAAGTCCGATGTTGACGAAAATCAAGGGGTTCATGGCGGTGTTGAATCCGGGAGATCCGGTGCTGCTTGAGACACCGCTGTATGCTGGTGTACTGCCCCCTCTACGAACGCTGGGCTGTGAGATGATCGGTCGGTCATTCTGTCCAGGATGTCCAGGATGTCCGGACGAAGGTGCTGATGGAGAGCGTAGAGGTCGACGTGGATGAGCAAGGACTCTCAGCAGTCAATATGGAGCGGATACTATCGAATTGGCCCGTAGATAAACGAAGGCCGAGGGTCGTATAGTAAGCATATTGGGATGTCCGGAAACGATCGGGCTGATCAGGTGCAGCTCGTGTCCTGTGGGATGTAACCCGTCTGGCTGCTCGGCATCGAAGCAAAGGAAGTTGGAGGTGCTGGAGGTATGCAGAAAGTATGAATTAATGATCTTTGAGGGTGAGTTTCCCTCAAAGCTCATCAACCGGTCTAGACAGATCGGTTTTCATGCTTTCCTACGAGCTGACAATGAATCTCGGTAGATGACCCATATTGTATGCGTGGCAGCCATAGTGAGGACGCCGCTGATTGCGGATCAGACTATCTCACCCAAGAGCTTATCCCGAGTTATTTCGAGCTGGAGACGCAAGTGTTCCCGGAGGGAGGGCATGTTTTGCGGTTCGACTCGTTCTCCAAGCTGCTCTCAGCGGGTCTGCGACTGGTAGGACCTTTTGTCGCACCTTATGATCACACTGATCTTGCGGTTCAGGGATATGCAACTGGTCCGAAAGAAATCCTTCATGCTATTGACGTCACCACAGCTGGTACATTGCTTTCACTTCCCTCGAACCGATTCACGCTGACTGCCTTCTCAGGCGCATGCCTGCACACATCATCCGTCTCTCAAGCAGTAGCCTACCGTCTCCTGGCCCACTGTACGTTCCATCATCGCCCTCCGGCCTCCGGCTGACGGTACGCAGGGGGTCCCGACGGATTCCTCACCCACGCACAACGCGTCGCCGACTTCTACGCCAACCGTCGAAACACCTTCGAAGCGGTAGCCCGCAAACACCTGGACGGCCTCGCCAAGTGGGTCAGTCCGGTAGCTGGGATGTTCCTGTGGATCGATCTATCCCCTGCTGGGGTTGAGGACAGCTTCGACCTGATACGGAATCAAGCGCTCGCGAAAGGAGTGCTTGCCGTGCCAGGATACGCGTGAGTTGGCGTTCTTTACTCAAGGATCGTGAGATTGATGAATCTGGCAGGTTCTATCCTAACGGAAGGAAGAGCTGTCAGATGAGAACGTCATTCTCGCTTGTCGACCTAGAGAAGGATGCGGAGATTGGGATGTTAAGGTTGGCGGAGGCGATTCGAGACTGGCGGAGGAAAGAGGGACTGGAGTAGAGCTAGATGAGACGAATCTTAGGCCTTTGCAGGCACTTAGAATACATCAGAATGCATAGACTCGTTCGCCATCATGTATCAGGTATGCCATCAATCATTCCCATCAGGTAAGCGCCAATTAGAGAAGCTTAAAAGGGATGTCGATATAAGCGGGTTCAGTCCAGTTACATTTTCTCAAGTCTCCCTCCGTGTGATTAACCCCCGCCGAAGCGAGAAACGGAGTCGGGTGGAGGAAGTCCCAGCTCGACACGTACTCGGATTTCTCTCTCTCATGACTTCACAACCTTCTTCATCAACTGTACAACATCCTCAGACCCCTGTCCTTTCAGTCACAACACCATCGACCGGAACTCCTGGTCCTGGTCGAACCGTAGCAACACCACATTCCTCTGTTCCTCCTTCCACCGCACTCCAACCGGCCACAGCGAGCTCATCCACCCCGACATATTCTGCAAAGTCCACCGCTTCCACCTCAGTGCACGTCAACGCCATAGCAAGCTCCTCGACTCTGCCCAATGGAAGACCACACGATGATCCCCTCGACCGGGAGGCGGCGCTACGAAACCGGAAATGGGCCACCATCGGCTACGGCGCTGAGGAAGTGGAAGTCATGGAGCGTACCGCGACTTCGTGAGTCGTGAGCTTCTCGCTACACTTCGAGCGAGGTGACACATGGGGATTCTCTGACTCGCGATGCAGACTCCACCTCGCTATATTGTTAGATCAACAATCCACGCTCTTCCCTCCCCCTCCAACAGCATTCGAGTCCTTCCCTGATGTCGTGGATCGACTGCTGCCGTATCATGTTTGGCAGATACATGATGAGGAACTCGAGGGGCAGGATAAGGGGAAGGGGAAGAAGAGGGAGGCGAAAGGTAGGTCCGAAGACACCGAAACAGCAGCACCTGCAATTCTTTTGGGTTTATGATGGACTTGCGGAAGGTTGATAATCTTTGCAGAATTGCTTGAAGCAGAGGGTCTGGTGAAACGACTTCGAGGTGTGCAAGACAGGTTCGGCAAGATCCGACGCCGGGCTGACGATGTGGGTCCCCTATACTTCCGATGAGAATGTATTCTTGAGCTGACGTTATGGCCGAAAGCGTCCCTCGGATCTTCCTTCCGTCATCTCGCTAGTACAATCTCAGACGGCTGTAGTCCGCGACGCGATCTCCACACTCCAGCAGAAGCTTCGCTCCGCACGAGCAGAACATGATGCGAATGAAGCTGTACGTCGGGCTCGGGAGAGGTTCAGAGCGGAGGAGCAAGCGAGATTGGCCAAGCCGAAACCTGTACCTCCTGCGGCTCCAGTCACCCCATCTGTGGTGCGGCCAGCTGTAATCAGTACACCTGGTACGAAGGCACCACCGGGATCTACCTCTGCAAGTCCTAGCTCAAGTACGATAGAACGAAGAAAGCCTCGAGGGCGACCTCGTGGTCGGGGTCGAGGTGGACTCCGGGAAGCTGTCCTCAATCATAAGCCTTCCGGCAGGGATGCACCAATTGCACGAGACGGGAGTCCGGGATCGACGGCTTCGACGGTCTCGCCTGCACCGGGCACACCGCCTGCACTACCGAATAGCGGCCCAACAGGTAGTACGGGCGTTGCTCAAGCTCCTGTGTCTATTACCATTGCCATGTAAGCCTTATAATCACCTACTACCAAGTTAAGCTGATTGAGCTAAAGGAACCTCATACCCCAATTCGTCGCCCTTGGTATTCTCATCGTCCCGGCAAATGCGGAAGGCCCGAAAGCTCCAGCATCTGTGGTTAGGACGACGGAAGACAAAAAGCATGTCGTCCTGTCCATGTGAATTAACGTAGCTCTATCAGTCGGATCCATGGCTGATGTCGATACCATAGTAACCTTAGTGCCTGCACTCAGAACCAGCTACATAGCTTGGCGGAGCTGCTCAATGTCAAGCCCGCAAGCGGGACGTCCACGGTCACCCCATTGAGTGAAGGCGCATCCGAGATAGTGAAGGCTGCAGAGGGCTCGACACTCACGAGTGAGCCCTCCTGACGAGGGTCATCTAGCCGGCGATTGAATGAAGCTCTGGCCCCTGAACACAATCAGAAGGCGGAGTTCTGGGCCGTCCATGTAAGCCACACAGCATCACATTGTAAACAACATCATCATCATGGTCATACCGTCCCAGCGATCTCGTCCTCCATGAGGCAAATCTTTTTTTGAAAAGGGCGCCTTTCCAGTTCGGAAACCAGCAATTATATTATAAAGCCAATCTCCGCAATTCAATTCAGCTCCGCTCCACCACGTGCCGTGTGTTTTCGTTGCCTCCTATCCCAATCCCTTTTTGGACTTTTCCATCAACCACTTCCGCTGAACGCTGTGGTCGAAAACACGCGCAATAGACCTCGACGTGGCCGCCTATTGATATCCACCATGTCGAAAGCTACCCCCTTCGCGCCCACACCCATGTCTTCCCGACCTATAACCCCCATCCTCGGCTCGCCCAACGATGAGGATCGACAGGGATTGATGATGGGGCCTCTGGGCGAAGGTCGGGTGAGGGAGGCGCTGAAGCCTGATCCAAGACCGGTATCCACTCGAGATCAAGGTGATTTCCCCAATTCAAGGGGAGGAAATGATATTGATGTGGATAGCTTTGCCTATCATGGCGTATTGTGCGGCTAGCATCATGATGACCGTCGTCAATAAAGTAAGTTTCCCTCACTGCGTAATGGAAGTGTGTGCTGGTGCTAATGGGGAGTTTGGCAGTATGTGGTTTCGGGACGGAATTTCACGATGACATTCTTGCTGCTCGCTATCCAGAGTGCGGTTTGCGTGACTGCGGTCTGGGGCGTTAAACGAGCGGGTGTTATCAGTTGTACGTTCCTCGTAAACGACCATGGTGTACGAGGCTAGCACTGATGGATTAATTCGCAGTTCGGGACTTCGATATGAAAGATGCCAGAGCTTGGTGGCCTATCTCGACGCTGCTCGTCGCTGTCATCTATACCGGATCAAAGTCCCTGGTGAGCCGATACTCCTTCTGCTTAGCCAAGCTGATTGGTTACAGCAATACCTCTCCATCCCCGTCTACACGTCCGTCTGGGAAATGACCCAGTGGAATGAGGCTGATACGTACGCAGGATCTTCAAGAACCTCACCATCATCCTCATCGCCTATGGCGAAGTATTCATGTTCAACGGCATGGTCACCGGCCTCACCCTCTGCGCTTTCGCCCTCATGGTAGGTCCACTCCTTACTTTCCCGCTTCGAGAACCAGCTGACCCGTGTCAGGTCGGCTCGTCCGTCATCGCCGCCTGGGCGGACATCTCCTCTGCGTTTAAGGCGCCCGTACTCGACCAGACTACCAGGCTCGAGCTTGATGACGTCGCGACATCGACTATTGGTGGGACAAATGCGGGGTATCTGTGGATGGGGATGAACTGCTTCGCCTCGGCTGCTTATGTGAGTTTTGAGATCCGCAAAGCTTCCAAAAGTGGTAGAGTGATAGGCATGAGGCTGAATGGGTCGACTGGCAGGTGCTCTTCATGCGGAAACGAATAAAGATCACGGGGTTCAAAGATTGGGACTCGATGTTTTACAACAACTTACTCTCCATCCCGATCCTCGTCGTCTTCTCGGTCTTCATCGAGGATTGGGGAGCCGAAAGTCTCAGTCTCAACTTGTGGGTTCTCACCATATGAACTTTGTTCTCGCCATATGAAACTCGTGCGAATCCTAGCTGATTATGACGACAGCCCCGCATCCAGCCGCGTCATTCTCCTCTCCGCTATAGTGTTCTCCGGCGCTGCGGCGGTGCTCATCTCCTATTCCACCGCATGGTGTGTCCGTGTCTGCGGCTCGACTACCTATTCCATGGTCGGCGCACTCAACAAGCTGCCCGTCGCGACGAGCGGGATGCTATTCTTCGGCGATCCCGCGTCTTTCGGGAACGTCACGGCCATCGGAGCGGGCGGGTTGGCTGGGATCGTCTATGCTGTGGCTAAGACGAATCAGGCGAAGGTGGATGCTGCGAATAGGGCAAAGTTGGCCGGGGGCGTCAAGCCATGACCGTCAGATGATGGAGGGCTGGATTGTGCATGACGGACGGGAGCTCATGCTTCGCCGGACGAGCAGGGTCGATACCTATCTGTATCTAGCATATCTCAAGCACGGACGGGAATGCATAGACGTCTTATGGTTGCGTCCATGACCATGCCCGACACCTTCCATCCCAATCACCTGTTCGATAGTAGTTTGAGTAGATTACGAAGGGGGAGCACCGGCGCCGCGGCCGACACCACCGAAGCGCTGTAGTCCATCAGTACTTTACCAAGCTTCATGATGATGCCCAAACTCACCGGCCTGTACTCCGCTCCCGCCCCCTCCTTACTCTCCTCCGCACCGTCCCTCCTCCTATATTCCCTATCCCCCCTTGGCGCCCTATACGCCCCGTCCCCACCGCCCCTCCTCTCGTCACCACCCCCTCCCGCACCACCGCCATACCCAGCCGGCCGACCAGCGGGACGCGCAGGCTTCATATGCGTCTGCGGCACGATCTCGCTCGGGAGATGCAACCATTCGCGCAAGTAGGCGAGTCCTTCATCGGTCAAGGTGTAGTAGTACCATTGCCAAGAGAATTGGGTCTTGACGTAACCTTTGGAAGTGAGGGATTGCATGGACTTGATCACTTCGAGGTTGCGGACGGAGGGGATGTCGGGGTGGGTTGGGCGGTTGAAGTCTTTGGGAGCGACCAGGACACCTTCTTTGAAGAGCGATTCGTAGATCTGGGGGCCGCTGTCAGTGAGAGAGGAGGAAGCGTTGGGAGAGGCATACGGCACGACGGTTCTGCTTGGAGATGAGCATCTTGGGGGTGTCTGATTGGGTAAGGTGGTGAGGTGACTGAGAAGGTGCGCTTGAGATGCCGCTGACTGGGAAAGATGAGCTTGTTCCAAGTCACTAGCGACATAAAGAGCTCACCTTCGGCCTGTGGACGCAACAGCAGGAGAGGAACACCTCACGTTCAGCGATATGGATCCACCAGGCGATAGGTACTCACGATTCCTCCTACGGTATAGAAGGGCGAAGAGAGGAGGGATATGCAGGTTCAGAGCTCAAATTGTCGGACAACGAAACTCCGAGATCATATCTCCGTAAAGTGGCACAGGTATCTCTGGATTGCTGTTGTCAACGGGGCGGTCTAAGGCTATATTGAGTTGAATGCTAAGAGGAATTCGCCCCAGCTCACAAAGAGGTGTATATATATGTCCACCACAACGTTAGGTGGAGAATGAGACGCCATGTCGACTTGTCCGTAAGGTCGGCTCGAAATGATTCGAGGGCCGCCTCTCGGAAAGCGCCATGCTTCGATAAATTGCTCGGATATCTGGGAGTCTTCATATGTAGCAAGAAATCCTTGTGGAGCGAAAGATGCAGATGATACACATGCTACTCCCACAGCCCGCATATCCGCTAAACTACGCAGGTATGCATTCCAAGCTGATCTGGTGCAATTGCACGACCCCTTTGCTGATTTTCCGAATTGACGCTCATACCACGTGGCCGTTAGACGCGTCTCTCTTCTGCACCCTGATCTTTTGAGTACACAGCTTGTAGAGTTACATACAACATCCAGTCCAATCGAAATCAATCAATCAATATTCAGGGAACCATCATCATCTCCCCAGACGGGATCGCAATGGCCCCAAAGTACCCATTCGCGCGGAACAATCCATCCGCCGTCGCCTCCTCTTCCACCTCACACACAAACGGCAATGGCAATGGCAATGGACGACCTATCGTCGTTTCCGCATCTGGTGTCGCGCCCAATTCGCCTGCAGCTGGACTGTCAGCGGATTCCCCTTCCACCCTCCGGTCGCGAATTCCTTCCCCTCGAACAAACACCGGTGTCGCCGATACTTTCCAGAATGACGTCTCTTCCTACCCTTCTCCTTCTGCTCTGTTGTCCAAGGTCAAGGATAAGGGCAAGCGGAAGAAGAACAAGTCTGAAGGAGGGAACAAGGGTTGGATGAGGGTGGAGAACGATTCGCCAAGTCGAGGGTTGGAGATACCAATACCGCGGTACGATGCGCGGGGATATCCCACTCGGGATCGACCACCAGACCCGGGACTGTCACCGGAAAGCGCGAAATCCGTACGCTTCTCGAATGGTCTGAGACCAAGTACGAGTCGCGACTCTTCGGCCTCCGATATATCCTCGACAGGCGCGGGCGTCGACGGGGATGCCGGACGTTTTCTCTCTCCCGAAAGGCCGTCAAGCTACTACGCACCCATCGATGGAGCTTCCCCTTCCGCCCTCTACCCGCCCACCATGAACTACGCTCTCTCCGCACCCAGCTATTCGCCATACGAGACGAACCCGGAGCGGATGGCGAACGGAGGCGTAGTACCAAGTTTGTTCGGTGACTCGAGAGTCTCGCTAAATAGCGTGAACTCCGAGGACAACAGGACGCATTTCAGGAAGTATGACTCGTTGCGGGATATGTACCCCGCGTTCAGCATATCGAGCAAAGGAGGAAAGCGGCATATTGGCGATATGGTTTGTCTGCCTCACTCAAGGAGGCTCATGTACCGTAGTTCTCTCTCCCTGCAGATCCGACAACATGGTCCTACCTCGGCCCAGAGGCGGACGATGATTTTCATGACCCAGACGTCAAGCCTAGTCGGCAGGTAAGCTGACCAGACCCCTATGTCGCTCGACTGGATTGACCTCCGTGCAGACCCGGCTCCTTAGCGCATTTATGACCACCCGAGGAGCCTCTAATCTCGGCTGTCTCGCATTCCTCTTCATCATCCTCGTCATCCTCTTGTACGGGTCATCTCTGTCTCCTCGACTACGCCCACTGATGCGGTCACAGTGCGGGATATCCGATCCTCTGGTCATATCTACATAAATCCATCTCGAATCTGGGCGCGTACAACCTTGGCGGCATCAAGTTTGTCACGTCACCCTCCCACAAAAAGTCAAGCTAACGTAGCCAGTTCTACCGGACAAATACCCAACATCGGGCCCTTTCAGCTCATCGACAAGGACACACCGTCCAGCGCATATACAGTCAACTCCATGGAAACAGGCCAAAGCTGGGAATTGATCTTCTCGGACGAATTTAACAATGACGGACGCACATTCTATAATGGTTGGTCGCACCCGTATTGCGTAGTAACCCGCTGACGAAGACCAGGTGACGACCCATATTGGCAAGCGGAAGACCTACATTACTGGCAGACGAATAACTTGGAATGGTAAGTCGTGTCGCCATGTTGCAGCTTGGGTACGAGGAGACGGGGCTGATGTAGTCAGGTATGATCCCCGGTCATTGACTACGAAGGGCGGCAGCTTAGTGATAACGCTGGACAAGATTTCGACACATGGCTTGAAATACCAAGGCGGGAGTGAGTTGGACCACCGGGTGAAATGGGCAGGAGCTGAGCAGACGCAGTGATGACGACCTGGAACCGGTTCTGCTTTACTGGCGGATATGTAGAAGGTCAATTTGTCCACCTTGGATTGGGCGGCTAGACTCATCTTGTTCAGCATCGGTCTCACTGCCGGGGACAAGCAACGTCTATGGGTACGCATTTCTCTTCACACAAATGATGTCCCCTGCTGACCATAAATCAGGCTGTGGCCAGCGATTTGGGCAATGGGCAACTTAGGTCGTGCGGGCTACGGCGGAACTCTGGACGGGATGTGGCCGTACAGTTACGATTCATGCGATGTCGGAACTCTGCCAAATCAGACACTCAACGGTTCGTCGCTTCCTATCCCTATGTTCCGTCGTCTTATGCTTATATCTTCAGGCCTGCCGGAAATCACTTCTACCGAAGGCGCTCCCGCTTACAACTACGCCCTATCCTATCTCCCCGGCCAACGACTCTCGGCATGTACATGTACGAGTGACCAGACCCATCCCGGACCGACACTTTCGAATGGATCGTTCGTGGGCCGAGGCGCGCCGGAGATCGACATGTTCGAGGCTGTAGTGAGCCAAATCTCTCATTCATCGGTTGTACAGGTTGAAGTCGCTTGCAGGTGAATTCGGTTTCATTGATAGGCGAGGTCAGCCAGTCGGGACAGTGGGCGCCTTTCAACCCTTCGTACACTGTAAGTGTGTCTCCTGCGTAATCGACTCAAGCTGAATGAAAATCAGTTCATCAATACCTCATCAAGCGATTTCTCGATCTACGACGACACGATCACGGCTATGAACGTGTACCAAGGTATGCCATTGTCTCAGGACTCAGCACGATTATTTTATCTGATGATTGTAGGCGCTGTATATCAACAAGCGACTTCGGCGATTTCAAAGACTGATCAGGTCCGTCGTCTTCTTACCTCGCTTGAGATTTCGCTGACGGATTCTTAGAATTGCTAGTATGTACCTGCGAATTGTACGCGAAAAATCACCGCTGAGCGTTCGCAGTACGGGTGATACCGGCTGTTTCTCCAAGTACGGGTTCGAGTACTCGCCTGGCGCGTGAGTTCTCCTCTCCATACACCTGATCGCTACTCACCTGGCCTTGAAAGCACCGGCTACATTACTTGGCTGAATAACAACAAGAAAGCATGGACCATCCGCGGACCGGGTACGTCGGGTTCCGTGCGAGTTACCGGTTGCACGGACTGATCGATTGGCTGTTTAATGTAGCCATGGCACCAAATGCGGATGCCGAGGTTGGGCAGCGGCTGGTTTCGGAGGAGCCGATGTACCTCATCGTCAACCTCGGATTATCGGAGAACTTTGGCGCGATCGAGTGGGTCTTTCCTAGCGTGTTTACCGCTTTGGCTGATATTGTTCGGGTAGCTATGACGGATTGGCGAGTCTCTGGCCGGTCACGTAGGGCGCTTCCTTTTGGGACCTTGATACGAGCTGATCCCTGGACAGAATGGAGATGGACTACATCCGCGTGTATCGTGGGGCATCGCAACGCAAATGGTGGTGCGCGCTAACAGTAAAGCAGAGGATCCGAACAACCGGAATATCGGCTGCGATCCTTCCGCCATGCCCACGGCAAAATACATCTCCTTGTAAGTCTCACCTTTAGCCTTCCTCCCACGCCAGCTGACGTAATGGCTCTAGGTTTCCCGACGCCTACTCCGATCCCAATATCGTAAGCTCTGCCCATCCCGCCCTGCGAGTTAGCTGATCTCGGACCAGACCGTCTTTAACCAGATCGCGGACGCGGTCAAGCCCAAGAACTCGCTAATCGACACATGCTAGACTCCCTCATCATGACGTTCCTCACGAGTGGACGTGGACGGACAATCATTCGCGCAGCGCATCATCAGGCATCTCATCTTAGCATAGCATCAATGCATCGTCGTCTCATCGGTATTTCATGCTGGGTATCAGTCTGAGTCCCACTCAATAAGGATGTGGCCGTTTGTCCCATCTCTTGTCTTTTCGGTTATCGCCGTTTCGTCCGCCCCCAATCACCGGACCATAACGCGGCCCTTCTTCCTCCTCCTCTTCATCCACATCCATATCCCCATCCTCGGACTCCATCTCGATCTCGCTCTCCTCATCCCCCTCATCGTCGGAAGCCACATCGTCTCGACCGTCACCACCATCGTCATCCACCTCCGGATCGCCCACTACCAATCGAGGGAGACCAGCCAACGACCAGCCACAAAGCACCCCATCTTCGGAACCGGTGTAGATCGCCTCGTTTGCCACGTCGTGGTACAGCGATCGCACCACATCTGCATGACCGCGGGATGGGGATGTGAGGAAGTAGGCGGACGGTTGGTATTGCGATAAGGAAGCCGCCGTCTGGTGGAGGAGCACGATATTCCCACTTGCCCTCTTTAGCTGGCTCAATCGGGAGGAAACAGAGGCATACTCGTTCGTCCCTACTGCCGTCATTGGGCCGCCCCGCTTGCCTATTCCGAGCGAGGGGACCACGTCAATGAGGTAGTCTGAGGTGACGCCCTGGATTTTGGACGTCCGTTCTTCTTCGGCCGTCTGGACTGTGGACGGTCTGGAGCTCGGTGGGTTGAATGAGCGGAATTTAAACTCCTCCCCCGGCCATTCGACTTGATCTTGCAGCTGCACTGCATCAGCTCTCGCACCCAGAAAATTGGTTTGACCCACCTCGACCTCCTCTTCCTCCCCCTTTCCAATACTCCAAGTAGCGACCCCATCCATATCGCTCCTCTCCCAAACCCTCATCTTCCCCCTATGCGCAAAATTCCCGGCAGCAGCCACGCTCTGTCCCCTATTTGCGGTAGCCTGCAAAGCCTCATCCTCGTCCGTCTCTTTCATATCGCTCAACGCGACCAATCCGTCCGTCGAGCTGCTCAATAATAATCGCGAGGGTAGGGGTTTCGAGGAGGATGGTGGCAGGAAGGAGGGGGTCGGGGGGAGGAGGGAGAGGTGGGTGATGTCGTCCGAGTGGGTGGAGGTGTGGGTGTATGCGGGAGTTTTGGTATTCCGAGTATCCCTGGGCCGGGTTAGTGAGGTGTGGTTGAGGTTTTGGGGAGAGGGGGACGGACCAGAAGAGGATGTGCGCTTCGGACGAGACTAGCTCGGTCCCGCCAATGACCAGAAAATCTCGCTCCGATACAGCGATCGCTAGGACCGGGAGCGGCTTCCTCACGTATGCTGCACACCCTCTCAGCTCAGCTTTCTCCTTTGAATGATTTCACGGATCCGAACGGACCTTTGATGGACATCCCGGCTCTTCTCCCTCGTTCATCCCACCTCACCACGCTTGCGTCCTTACCCGAGCTCCACACCCCATCTCCATCGCTCACTATACTAGTCACATCACCCGTATGTCCACCTTTGAGCGAGTCGATGGATTGTAACGATTGGGCATCGACGATAGTGATTTGCGGACTTGGATGACGGAGGAGGAGGTGAGGGGATGTGAGGGAAGGTGTGATGCCTAGGATGTACTGCTTATCGGCTGAAGAATGTGAGAGCATCGCGTGCGCCACCGGGGGAGGGCCCGGCATCGTGCCCCTTTCGGTTGAGCGAGGATCAAATGTGGACGAGACTCGTCCACGAAATTATGACAGCACGAGAAGGATTCAGGCACCCCCCGGATCATCTTCGGATAATCCGATTATGTTAGTCGTTGCCCAAACCCCCATCGTCCGCTTGACCTCCTCACCATGTCCATCAATCACGCAAAACCCCGTGAGATCCGCCTCCCCTTCTCCGTCTCTCGACCAGGTATTTCCCAAGCTCAAGCACGTCTATGCGGAATGTGTGTGAGCCCATCCCAGCTTCTTTCTTTCCCGCTTATCGAGATTTCAGATGTAAGAAGGTGGAGAGCCGGTATACGTGTCCGCGATGTAACGTCGCGTATTGCAGCTTGGACTGCTTCCGAGATGAGGTGGGTCTCACTCCCTCTTCTTGATTGTTTTGTAGCTGAATAGAGCGGTGCGTCAGGGGCATAGCCAATGCTCGGAACCGTTCTACCGTACGACCGTCCTCGACCAGATCGCCACCGACCCGAAAGCGGGGATGGAGGAGAAGCGGAATATGATGGAGATACTAAGGCGCTTGGAGGAGAGACAAGTCGAGGGGGACGAGGCGTTTGCGGGGCTGGAAGAGGAGGATGAAGAGGATGAGTTGCGCGCGAAGTTGGAGGGGTGGGACCTCGGTGGGTGCACCTGTCACATTTCTCCCATACATCAAGCATGGATGCGGGAATGGGTCTGACACCCATGTAGATCGCCTCGACTCTAACAAGCTTTTCCGCCTTCTTCCACAGGCGCATCGAGACAGATTCCTCGCAGCACTCCGGAATCCTGAGTCGGACGAGGCGAAGGAGCTCTTACAATCAGCTACGAATGGTGGAAAGGATGACGTCGATGGACGAATACCGACACGATTACCTTGGTGGGAAGTTCCGGATATCCTTGAGGAAGGGCAGGAGGAGAAGAACGCTGCGTCGCCGGAGATGATCGGGGAGGAGGTGCTGGGTGGGATCAAGGCCCCTAGCGGGACGGGTGTGAGGTTGGCCTATAATGCCATCACCATCTGGTGCGACGGTTCATGTGAATGACCTGGATAGGATCTGATGGCCAGGTTCAGCTTGGCATATGTGCATACACTCTTGTCGCTTCGCCTCCCCTCACTTGCCCTATCCTCTCTCAATGAGCAAGGCACCTCCGTGAACCAAGTCAAGACAGAGCTGGGAGAGCTTGTGCCGTTCCTCGTCGAAGCGAAGTCAACTGTGCGATACGAGTCCGCAAGAGACGCTTGGGCGAGTGTGTGGGAGAACATCGGGAAGACTCTAGTACGTTCATGCTGGATTAATTTTGACTGGTGCTTCTCATCAGCAGGATCCGCCTTCCTCAACAGACCTCCTCATCCGGCTCCTGGAGCAGCTGAGATCGCTACTTCACCCACCCATCCTCGCTTCGGAACAACCGACGATCATGCTCGTTCTCTCAGACCTGTACGGACTGTTCTCCATACCAAGACAAGGAGGAGCAGCGAAGAAGCTGGTATTTTACGTGGCGGCGCTGAGGGAGTTGAGACGAGAAGATTGGCTGAGACTGGAGAATGAGGTCCGGAAAGAGGTTGACAAGCTGCGGAGTGAGAATGTCAAGGAGAAAGAAAGCGATGATCGGCCAGCAGTGAAGATCTCATGAATACCCTGCACAACATACCCGGATGATCCCCATGCATGTATCGATAATGCTATGCTGCCACCGTCATCCCCTTCCCACCCGTACTCAGCCACTCCTTCGTCCGTCCACACTTCGGATTCGTGCATCCCGGACACCTCAGCATGATCTGCGTGCTCGTCGAGCCTATTCGTCCGGCCTCGAAGTCGAACAGGTGATTTGACATGACGTCCGCGAGGGCTCGTATGAAGATGGGGGAATCGTTCAGGCTGTCTGCGCGGGACAGGTGGACGCCGAGCTGCGGAACAACGATCAGCACGTGTCCTGCTTAATAAGCTATATCAAAGAGACTACGAACCTTCTCCGCCTCCTCCTTGACCTCCACGTCGAGCTCATATAGCGTCTCGATATGATCACTCGTAAAGGCGATCGGGACGAGGCAGATATCCTTCTTGCCGATCTTTGCGAATCCCTTCACGGAATCGGACGTTTGGGGACCTTGCCAAGCGCGAGGACCGACTTGGGACTGCCAGCTCAATCGCCACCTGTCAATACATGCATATCAGTGAAGCGCCTAGCCGGGGTGTAAGGGCGCTCTTACGGGTTGGAAAAGTTCAGCTTTGACATGACGGCGAAAACGGTCGCTGCTACTTCAGCGACGTATGGATCTCCTCGACTACCTTCGGTCAGCGTGGCTTGCAGAAAGCGGATGGAAAGGCGTACTTGACGATCTCGAGAGGGAGGGAGTGGGCTGAGAAGAGGACAACCACATCTTTTCGACGATCTTCGGGATACTTGGCGAGGGCTGCTTTAATGTTGTGTGCGAATGCCTGTTGAGAGCAGCACATGAGCAATCTTCGATTGGATTCAGGGGCGAACCCACGTCGACGAGTCCCGGATGTGTCGGCCACCGATCGAGCACACTCCATTCGACCTCCCCGTTCCCTCCCCAACCATCCTTATCTCTCGCCACCTTGAACAGCTCATTCAAACTACTCCCAGTCGTCGAGCAGCTGTACTGCGGATACTGAGTGAACGCCACCGCCCGTTCCACCCCATCGGCTTTCATCTCCTCCAGGCAGCTCTCAGTAAGGGGATGAGCATATCGGAAAGCGACATATGGTTTATGAGGTGCGGTGGATGGGTTGAGCTCGTCGAGGAGAGCACACATTGCTTCTCCTTGAGCTCGGGTCCATCGGAGGATGGGGGAACCGCCTCCGATGGCCGTGTATTGGGCTTCGATCTTAGGAGTTCGACGCTTGGCGATGAAAGGCGCTAGGACGGATTGCATCGGGAGAGGGATAAGATCGCGGTCGTGGAAGAGGCGGGAGAGGAAGCCGTGGACCTCGGGAATCTAAGGATTTGTGAGAGGGTAGCAGAAATTGGAGGGAGAGACGAACGGTAGACGGACCACCCATGTTCATCATGACGATAGCTGCGATGGCGTCAGATCTACACCGTCTGCGGCAAATGTTGCCTTACCTGTAGGTCTGTAAGACTCTATCAGCTTGGACTTTCCGAAACAATCATGAACACTCACGGCTTGTCCTTCTGAAGCGGAACATCCCTCACGGTGGCCAAACTCCGTCGTAGCGACGCTGTTGAGCAAGAGGCCACACTCGACCGAGCCAGCGCGGCGGACTGTCGATGGATGGACATCTGATGAAGGAGTGCTGACTGCAAGTCTTCTGAAGCGATTTCAAGGCTTCAATAGACTGTTATGCACTGAGTTGAAAAAAGTTGAACTCGACAGCGAATCGACGATCGCTGGAATCTCGAGCCAAGGAACCGGAAGAAATGCCCGTGAATGTTTTTGCCGTTGAAAAGTCAAAAGGTCGAAGCGTTTCACACGGCGGTCTCTCTTTTCGCTCGTCGGCCTGATGTTTCTCGATAGAAGACCTCGATGATGGCTCAACCAAATGAGGATATCGATGCGGACGATTGCTTGCTGTCAGTCGTGTCCCGAGAAATCCTTGCTTCCAGCTGATATTCGCTTACCAGCCCGTTGACCACCATCCGCGATGCCCTCATCCGCCCAGACTCGAGCCTCGCTCATTTGGACAAGCTCCGAAAACTCCTCAAGTGGCATTCCGGACGGCTCAGGAGACCATGGGAACCATTCGAAGCACCTTCCCCAGCTTCTCGGGCTGCACTCAACACCTCGTCTCTCACTATCCCTCATACCTCCGCCCAGCTCGGAATCGATGAACGCTCGAGGACGACCGCTCTGGAACTCTCGGATCGGTTAGGGATCGACGAGCTGGAATGTTTGCTCTTGGTCAAGAGCTATGATCGTCATGCTTTGCGTGATTTCGAGGATGAGCAAGACGGAGATGTCAACCGGGTAGCACTTTGGTATGCGGAAGAGGCGGAGGCGGTACCCCAAATCGTCTTGGCGCTCTACCGGTTGAGCCGTGATAGGGATGAAGGTTGGGTTGAGATGGTTGCTGAGATGAGACAGGTGGCAGTAGGGGATGAAACCAAATACGTCGAGGGGTTGTTCAGGGCGTTCGGTCGAATGGCGCAGAAGCAGCTCGAAGGGATGAGACGGTCAGAAAATGCTATTTTATGGTAAGCGCAATGTCTTCAAGCTTTGGTCCCTGACGTTGGGAAGGGCGAAACATCAGCTCCGCCTTCAAGACGCTTTCCTCCAGCTTCTCTTCCTCGTCCAATCCACGACCACCAACCGCCCAGCAGCCGTCTCGGAAGGTCTCCTCAAGGGTGCCATCATGTCCTCTTTCGGTACCGATCAAGCCAATAGAGAGATCTGGGAGGCAGACCTTGGTGACTCAGAAGCGCTACGTCTTGAGACGCGTATACGTGACACGATGCTTGTTATTGCCCTGGACAGTCTCTGTCTCTCCGAAATCGTGGCAGGAGTAGAAGGCAGCGAGAAACCGGAAGGCTCTCTGCTTCGCTCCAGAGACAAGATCATCGCCGTCCACCTTTTCATGCTTGATCAATCCGATGACCTGGCTCAAAACGACATCGATCAGGAGAACACGGAATACCCAGTCTGGCCCATGCCGATCGTCTGTCTCGCATGGTCGATTGTCCTTTGGTCCCTTCCGCCGGACATGCTGCCGCCATCACCTGGCTTCGACCGTCCGATATACCAAGAGTTCGCCTCTCGCGCACTGCAGATATCGTCTGGATTGTTCCCTTGGCTAGCTGAAGTATTACAAGGGCCGCTGTTTGAGGCAGGGAGGCATGCTGTATCAGACGATCTCCTGGATGAGGGGGCGACCAGCCGAAGTGTCGTCATGAAAGGTGAGCCGCGTGAACTGGACGTCTATGGTGATACTTCTTCAGATTTAATCATGGGCTTGGCCGATATGCTGCAGATCGACGGTATCAACGATCGACCGGGCTTGATCCGAACATGGGAACTTCTTTTCGGCGTCGTAGGTCTCGTCAGTTGTCGAATGGTCATAGCCAACGCTACACAGAGATCTCCGAGCACCTCGAACGCCCTCTGCAGCGATTTCTGGGTAACAGACTCACCGGTTGTGGCCCGACAAGCCATTCTCGAAAAAAGCCTATACCCCGACGACCCGACGACTCTCCCTCGGATTCTAGCTGCTCTCGCCGGACCCAACCATGACGCCTCGGTAGGCGCCGGTCCTCCAGCGTTACCTGCCGTGCAGGTGTTCGAGTACTTTTCGAACCTGAGATCGATCACATTCTCCGTCAAATCCAGTTGCTACCGCTTCATTGGTAAAGACGCTCAAGCGAGGATGTCGGTCGAGGCGACGAGGGAGCTCATATTGCCAGGAGGGCAAATAATAGCTCGGGGGACCCGCGGAGTTATACTCAGCAATGAGGACTCCGCTGCCAACATGGTCAGCTGGCGCGCGCAGATCTCCGGGTGGGGCCTGCTCGTGGAGATCACTCGGGTATGCGCGGGAGCACAATCAGACGATGGAAGCGCGTTACCTTCACCCGCAACAGCCGACTCTTCCGTTCTATCTGTACGCGATCTGGGCGTCAAGGGGGACTTGGTGGAAATACTGATGGCCGGCATGAAACTCCTTCGGACCGTTTTAAATCCGTCATCGGGTGTTGCAGCTGAAGTCCTGAAATCAGTCAGAGACGTGGAAACAGTCACATCTCACGACGACACTTCGGAGCTTGTGCTCTTAAAGCTAGTCCTCTTCGTGCTCGAACGGCCCCGCCAATCTGAGGTGACAGGAGTCCAATCGGAGATGGCGACCTTGGCGATCGAGATACTTCAGGCCTTAATTCCCGCCTCGTCGCCTCACCTCTGCTCAGCCCTCTGGTCTGCCTGTCCCTCCTTCTTCGGCGTCCGGTATCCACAACGTGGCATTGCGTCAGCCGTGATTGAGACCGATATCGGCAAGGGCGATTTCGACGTCACCCTGAGCCTTCTGCGCCTCATTCGGTCCATTGTAAACGCACCCAATCCCCACGAGGGGCTCGTCATCTCAGCACTGCACCTCGTCTTCACAGATGTATGGTCTCACTTCCTTGGCTGGCGATATCGGAACACTACTCGCAAGTACGAGCTCGCCTCGCTGCTGGTCTCGATCTTTCGGGCCGCCTTAAGTCACCCTTTACGTGCCGATGGCTTAACGCCGACTGAAGCGGCCAAGTATCTCATCGAGACCTTCTTTCACTCGGCGTCACCGCTGTCCTATCGCCCTGTGATCGAGATCATCACTCAATCCGGGCCTCTACTGAGAAAGCTTGTCGCGACCCACCGACGCCACGATGCACGAGTCGTCATCACCTCCCTCGAGAGCACGATCGACTTTATTGCGACACTCTTACGTATCGCGACATTCTTGGGCTCACCAGCGAATGCGCTCCCCAAGAACATCCTCGCCGCTCCCGTGCAGATGGTCGACACGTTATTCGACCTCGCTGTGGCGGCTTGGTCACAGGAGTCATCGAAAGTAGCCATCATCCAACTCCTCTGCACTTGGCTCGAAGCGATGAGCTCAGATGCCCAGCCATTATCACTCGCAGGGTTATTGAAAGACGCCGAGAGGTCGTGCCAATCCTTAGCGAGACTTGCGGGGACGAATGACTCGAGTGACCTTCAAACGTCGATTTGGCGGCTTCTAGGGACGATCATCTTGACCCAGCCAGGCTGTGCGGCTTTCTGTATCGGCTCGATCGACGCCGGGAGCCCTGGAATCCTTCCGTTGGCTATTGGGCAAATCATTTCTTTCGACTCGACAACCACTTACGCTCCCGAAGCGTTGGCAGCTGTTCTCGGATACGTCCAGTCCGTCCTCATGTCCCCAAGGGCTGGTAAAGCCATTCAGAGCCTCAGGGAGAATAGCGACTTCTGGCGGGCAGTATTCGATATCGCAACTTTCCTCGTCCCCGCCCCACCGACTTTCACGCTTTCTATGCATTCGGAAGACTTCGCTGCTCGCATCCGCCACTACGCCTACGGTGTGCAAGCCAAAGCGAATGCTACCGCCCTGCTAGCGATAGAAGTACCTTTGATCTCGGTAACCTGGCAAGAGGGAGAAACGAATGCACAGTCTCTGGTCCTTTCGCTCTTCCGCAATGCTTCGACCCTGGAGGAAGCCGCAATGGGCGCTGTGCATAATTCGTGTAATCGCGATCTGCACGAGACAGAGGCGAATAAGCTTTCCGCATACGGTCTAAGTCTGCCAGCGCTGAAGACAGTGCGACTGCCGAATGAGAGGGAATTCGGAAGGACGTATCTGTATGGTGAGTGTCCATACCGAACACCTGCATGGCTCATGTACGGACAGACGGCAACGCAACGATCTCCGCTGGCGACGTCACGCAAGCCACCGTGAACCTCGCGCTGGACATGCTCAATCTCAATTGGTCGATGATCGATGCGGATATGGCGCTCACCCAATCATTCCTCGGTCTTTGCGAGGTGATTTCATCTTGGACGGAAGGCGATGGCCTTGCCGCAAAAGCCGCAATGCGAGCGGCTACTGCAACCGCTGAGCTTGTAGCAGAAGAGGTCAGAGGAGGGGACGTCATGCTTGCTGTACAGGTTGAGAGGCTCAATACCCTCAGCGTTTTGCTGGAGACGGCCTTGGATCCAGAGACGGAGACCGACGTGACGGCAACACGACAGCTCGCCACCTCAATAAGAGCGATCATCGAGAGTCAAATCTTTCCCCCAATGGTATCGATGCGCCAACCTGAACTACCAAGCATTCATCAACCCGTACTACGGATCATCTTTCTCTTCCTCCGAAACCTGTCTTCCCGACAATCCGCTGAGCTCAGCATCGATTCCACTGTGGAAGCCGCTACCGTGTTCGCTCTTGAAGCAGCAGATGTCGTTCTCGACGGTATTATCCGGGGAAAGCAAGGCCCTTCCGGTGATTTGGCACAGATTGTTGGCGTGCTTTGCGAGATCACCCGATCGTCCTCCAGCACAGTTTGGCTTTACAAGATGGTCGAGCACAACCTCCTCTCACGGAGTCTCGAAATCGTTGTACGATCTCGCATCACCAACGGTCTCATCCCGACTCACTTGAGCGATATCCTGGTCCTACACCTCAGCCTCGCTAGCCATTCGCTCTCCGCTGAGAAGCTCGCGGTCAGTGGTATATTGTCAGCATACTCGGACAACGCGATTGCAATTAAAGCTGAGCAAGGACGTATCGTGGTAACTCATCCGCCTGCACCAAACAACGTGCATAGCGCATGGTGCGGGATGCTCCTCGTCATCAAGGCCCTCTTGTCAAACCTGCCGGAGACCGATACACCGGGCTTTACGCGATCTGACGTGCTTCCTTTCCTGCGTGTATGCACCGCTCAACTCCTGCGCGCGATGAGCTGGGACGGAGAAACGCCTCATTCTCAGGCGGGGATCAATGAGCTGGAAGTCACCATCGATGTTTTCTACGGCGTGGCGAAAGCAGTCGGTGCTGTCAACGGACTTCTCGACGATTTCGCTCAGCCCGCACTGGGCTTGCTAAAGAGTCTGCGGCACGTCCTATCACATCCCAGACTACTCTCGACGCTGATCACACCTTCGACCGAGGAGGAGCATGCTGCTTTGGAGAAGGAATTGACAGAAGTAGACGCAGAGAGGGACGTGAAATTGCTCGATTTCGCCACCACGCCGGTATTGGCAGCTAGGACGGCAGCACTGATGAGGGTCGCGAGGACGGTATTGGTTGCGCTAGTACTGTTGACGAGGGCATGGGAGGTGGTCAGAGGAGAAGAGGCTGGTGTCGAAGTCCTCCTTACACTGGTATGTACACCTCAAATTTGGCGGACATCCGCTGATGCTGTCCAGGACGACGCGCCGGTCTCCGTATCGGATGATCCGGTTGGAGTCATCAACGATATCTACCTCCTTGCGTCATCCTTCCTCGAACGCTTGCCACCGTCCAATTCAGCGGAAGAGGCGAAAGGAGCCCGTCAAGTGGTATCGCAATTGACCGAATCTGCTGGTCTCCTCTCTACATCTCAACTGATCATTCGGCACTCGCTTCAACCTGGCGATCAGAAGCCTCTGGAGGATGACGGTATGGACGTCGACGGCGGTGGGAAGAGGCGGGTCTCGTTAGGCAAGCTCGGACCTGAGGGAAGGGCGGCGCACACGTTGAGGGAGTTAGCAGGGGACTTGAGGGGGATGTTGCCGGTCGACGAGGATTTGGTGGGAGGGAAGGGGTTACTGGTATGGTTGAGGGGAGTCGCGGAAATGGCGTTCGGCGTGGATTAAGGAGGTGGACCAGGGAGAGTGGCCGGAAAGGGGATCTATTATGCCTGCATTGACGATACCTGGCTTGACATTTTGATGCACTCTCGCGACAGTATTTTGGGACGGCCGACGAAAGCGTTTGATGCTGCTACGAAAGCTCTGTTGATCCCGCTATCAAGAATCCGATAGGATCTAGCTCGGAGGGAGTTCCGCCGCCGATAACCGGCGCGAGTGCCTGTGGCGCACTCTTCAATTCTGCCGAGCGAGATAGAGTGACGGGAGCTTATCTCTCTTCTCCGCAACGTATCCCAGACAAGGGACCGGTGTATCCGCACTCCCCTGATACTCCGGAGCCGTTCTCCACGAGGATTACAATCTGTCACTCCCATGCTTTTGGCATTCAGTATCTCCCTCCCTGGCGGTCTGTACCGCCAGGCCCTCGTCGCCTATCACGGCCCGGAATCGTAGGATCTCCTGCCCCATTTCAGTTTAGGACAACTGAATTCGCTTTCCCCCCGTCAGCCTGAACGACTTTCTGCAGCATTGTAGCATAGAAAGGGCTCTGCCTCTAGCTCGGACATTCCCCCAAGATGTCGACCGTCGAATACAAGTCCGACCCCATCCACGAGGTCCAACCACACCACCTCACCGACGTGCCCATCGATGATCTACCGGATAGTAAGGAGGTCAAGGCGGAGTCAGGGGGCCAGGTCATCGTATCCGAAGTCAAGTTCGCCGAGGAGGCGTAAGTTGTCGTCGAATCTTGGCTGCTTTGATACTGATGAGGGGAATCAGGATGTTGGCGGAGGGCGAGTTCACCGAGGCGGAGTACAAGAAGCTTGTCAAGAAGGTCGACTTTATCCTCCTACCTCTTGTACGTCTCCTTCCGGACGAGCGATGAGTATGGCTGATCGGGGGCGTAGATGTGGTGGTGTTATGGGATCCAGCAGACCGACAAGACTGGGTGAGTTTCACGTTGTATTTCATACGGCGATGGTACTGATGAACTGCACAGCCTTGGAACCATGGTTCGTCTTCCATGATACTCGTGGGAAGGTACGTCATTCTGATTACCTCTACTCGTAGAATCTGTATGGCCTACAAGCGAGTACCGGAATGGTCGGCAATCAATACTCCCTGCTCACAGTCGTGTTCTGTGCGCTTTCAATGTATCTCCATTTGATTGACCACTGATGCCGCTCTTCCAGACGTCGCATACGCCCTCTTCGAGGTATTTCTTCCTCAGACACCAAGAAGAAATGCGCTGATTGGGCGACTTAGTTCCCTTCAAATGTCATTCTCCAGCGATTCAACATGGGCAAAGCTCTTACCATTTACATGTAAGCGTGTTGTCAACTATTGAACGAGAGCTGATGGACACACCAGGTTCTTCTGGGGCATCATCGTGTTCGTGCAGGGATTCCTGAAATCGTGGGGTCCGTTCATGGCACTGGTGAGTCTCGGGGATGACCAGTCGGCACAAAGCTGATCTCGCCATCTAGCGATTCCTGCAAGGTGCTTTCGAGGTCAGTCGATCTCCGTCTCCCATTTACGCATGCCCTTACCTGAACATCTGAATATGTTGTAGTGCACGATCAGCCCTGGGTTTAATCTCGTACGTTTCCGGATCTGCCTCGGGCACCGCTGACATATCGTCAGATCATCGCCAATTGGTACACCACACGCGAACACTCCTCCCGCTCCCTCGTATTCCAATCCGCCAACGCCGGGTGGGGCATCGTCGTCGACCTAACGACCTACGGTATCGCCCAGGCGGCCCAGAAAAATCCCGACGGCTTCAAGGCATGGCAAGGTATCGCCGTCTTCCTTGGCGGTCAGACCCTCGTCGCCTCGGCCGTGGCTTGGTTCATGCTGGGTACGCCGAACGAGGTGCGGTGGTTGACCAAGAGGGAGAAGTTGATGGCGAATTCGAGGATTATGGGGAATCATGCCGGGACGGATAGGACGGGGAAGAAGACTTGGAAGTGGGAGCATGTTAGAGAGGCGTTCTTGGATCCAGTCTTGTGGTTCCAGTTTGTAAACGCATTCCTCTCCTCCGTGGTAAGTGGCTCCGGCTCGACATCAACAGACGCCCGTCCTGATTTGGGAAATAGGTCAATGGCGCCTTGACGACCTTCGGTACGGTCATCAACAAGTCGTTCGGATTCACCAATGCCCAAGTCATCCTGTACGGTATCCCGCGAAATGTCGTCTCGGTACGTCGCGACTCTCGCAATAAAGATCAAAGGTAGCTAATGACTCCCCAGGTTTTGTGGTTCGTGCTTGTCGGCTACTGCTCGTTGAAGTATAAGAACGTTCGAATGTGGTTCATGATGATCTCAACCCTGTTCCCCTTCGTCGGCGTCAGTCTGTCTTCCCCCGTCCGCTGAAGGCGCTTACACGGACGCGATCAGCTTCTCGGTCTCGCCCTCCTCCCAGCCACCGAAGAATACAAGTGGGACAAATGGGGCCTCTACCTCATGAGCGTCACGTAATCAGCATTTCCACTTAGTCAATTCCCACTTGTCTGACCATTGAATCAGCTTCGTGATTTCGCTGTTCTCGGCTTGGGCACTCATCTCCTCCAATACGGCTGGAAGGACGAAGCGGTCGGTGATCAGCTCCATGTGCTTCATAGGCTACTGCACAGGCAATATCGGTACGTACTCCGCACCCGCAGAATTGTCGACCCTTCGCTGACATCGCATTCAGCCGGCTCACAAGTGATGAAGGGTAAGTGATCTCTGTCCCGAACGCCTTGAAGGATCGGGTATCTGATCTCGCCCGCCCATCAGCTAAAGACGCCCCGCATTACATCCCGGGGACCATCGCGATCGCTGCCTGCATGGGTGTGGAGACGATCACCATCATCTGCTGGAAGCTCTGGCTCATGTACGTGAACAAGAAGAAGGCAAAAGCCATCGCAGCAATGGGCATTAGTCAGGAGGAGGCCGAGAGGCGTGGTCAGGAGCTCGGAGCGGAGGACGTGACGGATATCAAGAACCCTTATTTCGTGTACGTCGTCCTTCCTGATTCGAGAAGTGCCGGGACTGATGAAGGGATTAGCTATTCCATGTGACCGACCGAGATTCGCATGCAGCTTGAAATCGAGTGTCAGTTGCCTCGAGTTGTATGGTCGGCATTTGAAAGGAGTTTGGCAGTGATCACGTCAGGGTTGTATGTAGCAAAGGCCATCGGGGTCGCCAATCTTTACAGCAAGGGAGGCCGTTTCCCGAAGCAGATTAGATGAAGCAGCATTTCTCGTTTGCGGTCTCCGAAGAGAACATCAGGCCGCGGGGACAAGCTGCATCATGTCGGAACAGGATTGATCTTGTTCTCAATCCCGAGCATCCCACAAAGAGCCTCGGTCTGAGGATTTGTATACCATGCAGCTAGCTCCCATCAGTCATGACACCAAGCCGGATAACCACTACTCACTAGGTGATCCACCCGGTTGACCTTGGGCAGGAGCCGTCGGCCAGAACCGCTGGACCCTCGTGATCTCCACCGGTTCTTTCTCCCATACTAGCGGAACTGCTCCATCGGTACCCGGGGTTCGAGGAACAAGGAGACCTTCCCGTTCTATCCGCTCGACCTCGGTGTGAACCAGCTGATCGATCTGGTCAGGTCTGGGTAAGGGCGTTTGTCGGATGTCTAACGAGAGGAAAGGATGGAAGGCGCGTGTGATGGCTAGCCATTGTGGATCGTAAGTGAGACGAAGGGGCTGATCGGCGGAGGACGAGCTAGGAGAGGGGATATCGAGGAACTGGTCGGTCGTGAGCAGCGGCGAGGCTGAAGAATAGAGTTTACCTGGATGAAGTCTTTTCCGGGACCACATTTGTCAAGAGCGAGGAACTTTGTGATTCGGCCGGACCCGTTTGCTGAAAGTGAGGGTCCTAGGTTTGATGACGCCGGTTTGGGACCGCCGAGTACGCCCTGAGCCGCGTCCGGACCGTCCTCTTTCCGCACAGCCTCGACAAAATCGGCACTTTCGTCCAATTTTAGCGCCTGATTCGCTTCTGAGGCAGATACTGAGGGGTCATTGACTGTATCTGCTGGAAGGGATGCTATTGGCGGATCATCGAAGTAGTCGTCATCAATGGAGATTTCCTCCGGATTCCCGCGTGCGCCATTCGTGTGGGATGATGTGACATCGTCGTCGTCTTCGATCAAGATCTCGTCCGGGTTCCCCTCAGTCGGTTCCTCCTCATCATCCAAGAGGATCTCGTCTGGATTGAGCGGCTGTGTAACACCAGCTTCGCCAGCGCTCTCGGCAGATCTTACTCCGTTTGCCTGCGAATTGGCTGCATGCTCGTAGACCGCTGCGAACTTGACGTGGAGATGCGCAGCAAACCAGTGCTCTGGCTGGATATGTCGAAGAAGGGTAAGGAGAGGAGGTGATCCGAGGGTGTTTGATTGCACTTCGGACCGGAAGAATGGTTTCCGTCGGAGTAGGGATGATGTATCGCCATACTGCGGTATCGAGATCGGCCAATCATGTGAGAGGAAGATGGTGGGTACATCACGAGGAAGCTATCGCCTGTCAGCATTGCGCATGGACAGAACTACAAGGGAGTGGGGACACTCACCTGCATGAGCTTGGCTACGTCGTATGATCGTATGTGATATACGCTCCGCAAGGTTGAATTGGTGTATGGCACCTTCTCGAAATGACCTGCACGTCTCTGTCAATGTCAGACAGAAAGACAGGGATGACCCACCTTTCCGATGATCGTGATCCTTGTATATCCCACTCGCTCCTGCGATCCTGAACCCATCGACCATGACACTTCCCGCCGCACCCATGTAGTAGATATTCTCCGCCAGCCAGCCGCCATGGTATAGCTCCCACATATAGTTGCTCGCCTCATGATTTCCTCCAATGACAATCGTCAATACCGGCGCGACGCGCTCGCCTGAGTAGTATTGGTGGAAGGTCCCCAGAGCATGGTATTTCGGTGGGACGGCGAGTGAGGGGAAGTCATACTGAGAACGGAGTGCTTGAAAGTCGCCGCAAAGGAGGAGAAGGTCGACCTTGGTGGACTTTGATGAGGAGTATTGGGCTACCGTGTCGTATATGGCTGAAAGCGAGCCATGGCTACAGCCTTGGACCGCCACCTAGCATAGCAAAGCAGCGTCAGCAGAGAGATTGATTCCGCGAATTGACTCACGATCATCTATGGTAGTCTCGTCGAGGTTTCATTTCAGGTACGGTTCATCGGAAAAAGTACTCGGCATTGGGGAATACCTCTTTGTCCGGGGTTCCCCAAAAGTTCTCAGTGTCATTCAATACACCTCTCAACCAATTCTACCCGTAATTCTCTTCACCTCTCCACCAGCTACGAGTCTTCCGTTCGATCCCAATCGTAAACCTTGACCACCTGCGCGGCTCCTTCTCGCATCTGAAGACACCGACTAGCTCCGCATAGCTTGTCTCGAATTGCCCGCCTGGGTAGCAGGCTCCTGCTACCATGGCTACATCGTCAAATGGCCCAACGGTCAACGGACATGCCACAATGTACCATCACTCAAAGATCGCACACTTCATCGGTAAGTCATCGTCCATCATTCCTTTGATCCCATCATCCTGCCTCTGGTATCAGTTGCGCCGGGCTTCATATCGTTTCTTTGCCTCGGTCGCTGATCCATCTTCTCCATACCTCTCTTGGACTCCTCTTCCCCGTCCATTCACGTGCTCTTCCGACTCTTGCTTCCCTCGCTTCTCCCGCCTCTCATCATCCATCACACAGGCGACAATGCTCTCGAATCAGCACCATCGGGACGTGTGACCGACTTTGTCAGGTCACAAGGCGGCCATACCGTTATAACAAAGGTCAGATAATGTGCTTCCTTATGCGGCTTGATGCTCACCATGGGTATAGGTGCTCATCGCCAACAACGGTATTGCCGCTGTGAAGGAAATCCGCTCTATCCGGAAATGGTCTTACGAGACATTCGGCTCGGACCGCCAGATCGAGTTCACCGTGATGGCTACACCGGAAGATCTGCGCGTCAATGCAGAATACATCCGGATGGCGGACCGATACGTCGAGGTGCCGGGCGGGTCCAACAACAACAATTATGCGAACGTGGATCTCATTGTGGACGTTGCGGAGAGGGCGGGAGTGCATGCTGTTTGGGCTGGATGGTGGGTTATCTTCTCAGTCGCGATTGCTGGCAAGCCAAGGAGAATGGCTTATGGAGCGGATGAACATAATTGACGTCTCCTCAGGGGTCATGCCTCAGAGAACCCACGATTACCAGAAACCCTTGCAAAATCTAAGGTCGTCTTCATCGGCCCTCCCGGCTCTGCGATGCGGTCTCTCGGAGACAAGATCTCTTCCACTATCGTCGCTCAACACGCCCACGTTCCCTGCATGCCGTGGTCCGGCACAGGCATCTCAGATACTGTGCTCTCGCCGCAAGGCTTCGTGACAGTTCCTGATGACGCGTACGACAAGGCCTGTGTCCATTCGTGGGAGGAGGGTCTGGAGAAGGCGGAGCAGATCGGCTTTCCCATCATGATCAAAGCCAGCGAGGGGGGCGGCGGGAAGGGTATCCGGAAGGTCGAGGGCCCGGACAAGTTCAAAAACTCGTTCCAAGCCGCTGCTGGAGAGGTGCCAGGTCAGTCCAGTGCCAGACTCACGGATCGACCTGACCTCGCTTAGGATCACCTATCTTCATCATGAAGCTAGCCGGCTCGGCACGACACCTCGAGGTCCAGCTTATCGCTGATCAGTACGGCAACGCCATATCCCTCTTCGGCCGCGACTGTTCCGTGCAACGACGGCATCAAAAGATCATCGAGGAGGCACCAGTGACAATCGCACGGCCTGAAAAATTCGAGGAGATGGAGAAGGCGGCAGTCCGCCTCGCGAAGCTCGTCGGGTACGTCTCCGCAGGTACCGTCGAATACCTGTACTCGCATTCCGAAGACTCCTTCCATTTCCTCGAACTCAACCCGCGTCTTCAGGTCGAGCACCCAACAACCGAGATGGTGTCCGGCTGCAACATCCCGGCGGTTCAGTTGCAGATCGCAATGGGTGTTCCGCTTCATCGCATACGGGACATCCGGACTCTTTACGGTATGGACCCGCATGGGATCACGGAGATCGACTTCGATGGCTCGAATCCTGATTCCGTCAACACTCAACGCAAACCCACACCAAAGGGTCACGTCGTCGCCTGTCGTATCACCGGTGAGAACCCAGATGCCGGATTCAAGCCGTCCTCAGGTAACCTCACCGAGCTCAACTTCCGCTCCAACTCCAATGTCTGGGGCTACTTTTCCGTCTCTTCGGCCGGAGGTTTACACGAGTATGCGGATTCGCAGTTCGGCCACATCTTCGCCTACGGTATGGAGCGAGGTGAGGCGAGAAAGTCAATGGTGGTGGCACTCAAGGAGCTCAGCATCCGAGGAGAGTTCAGGACAACTGTCGAGTACCTCATCAAGCTTCTCGAGAAGCCTGAATTCGAAAATAATACCCTCACCACCCAGTGGCTCGACAGTCTCATAGCCGAAGGCATGACCTCGGAGCGTCCCGATCCTGTCATCGCAGTCGTCTGCGGCGCCGTCGTCAAAGCTCACATCGCGTACGAAGCTTCCGTCGCCAAGTACAAGTCGGTGCTCGACAAGGGTCAAGTACCACCGAAGGACACCCTGCAGACCTTCTTTAGAAGCGAATTCATATACGAGAACGTCCGGTACTCTTTCGCAATGGCTAAATCCTCGCTCTACTCGTTCACCTTGTACCTGAATGGCGGACGAATCTTCGTGGGCTGCAGAAGTCTTAGCGACGGGGGTCTCCTCATCGCCCTTGAAGGCGCTACCCACACCGTTTACTGGCGTGAGGAGATTGGTGCGATGGTCGTGTCAGTCGATTCGAAGACATGTATGATCGAGGACGAGCAGGACCCTACTCAGCTTCGAAGCCCTTCCCCCGGCAAGCTGGTGCGCTACCTCATCGACTCAGGTGACCACCTTGATTCTGGCGACGCCTATGCCGAGATTGAGGTCATGAAAATGATCATGCCTGTCACTGCGAGCGAGAGTGGTATTGCCCAGTTCATGAAGCAGCCCGGTCAGACACTGGCATCTGGCGAGCTACTCGGTATCTTGACCCTCGACGATCCGACGAGGGTCAAGTTCGCCAAACCTTTCGAAGGCATCCTACCCACATTCGAGCTCAAGAACGGGCGCTACGGTACCAAGCCTCATCAGCGGCTCCGAGAACACCTCGAAGCATTGTATGACAATCTATCTGGATTCGATAACAGTGCAGCTGTTCTCACCTCGCTTCGTATCGTTGAAGCCGCCCTTCGTGACGTCGATCTGCCATACTCCCATGCGCAGGAGGTCCTATCTACTCTGAACGGCCGGATTCCAGCCAAGCTCGAGGACGAAGTCCGCGAGATTATCGATACGTGCCGGGCGAAGAAGCTCGAGTTCCCTAGTCTCAAGCTGAAGCGAGCCATCGACTTCTATATGGAGGAGAATGTTCCACTGAAGGAGAGACCCCAAGTCACAGGTGCAATCGCGCCTCTACAGGTGGTTATCCAAGCCTTCGCCTATGGTCTCAAGGTTCACGAGTGGCAGATCTGGGCCGACCTGCTCAACTACTTCGCAGATGTCGAGGAGCCATTTGCGGATCCCTCTCGGACTCAAGAGAACGTGGTGCTGAAGTTGCGCGAGGACGACAAGGACCTTGATCATGTGGTGAAGCTCGTTCTGTCACACAGCAAGATCGCCTCAAAGTCAAAGCTCGTTCTCGCTCTTCTGGATACTGTCAAGGCCGAATCCCCTCATGCAACCACTACACCCGAGAGCCGAATCAATGGTGCGCTGAGCCGTCTGGCGGAACTCGACAGTCGACCGACTGCCAAGGTTGCGCTGAAGGCGAAGGAGGTGATGATAGTCGGCAGCTTGCCAAGCTATGAGGAGAGGATGATACAGCTGGAGCAGCTTCTCAAGGCGGCGACAACAACCAGCTACTATGGCGAAGCCGGCATGGGCCACCGACTGCCCTCCAGCGATATTCTCAAAGAGGTCACGGATTCACGCTACACCGTCTTCGATGTCCTTACTACCTTCTTTGACCACGAGGACCCATGGATTGCCCTCGCTGCGTTGGAGGTGTACATTCGCCGGGCATACAGAGTCTACAATGTCATGCACCTGGACTACGAGGCAGGACAACAGGGTGGCGAGCCACACCTTATCACATGGCGCTTTAAAATGGGCAACCCTTCCGCCGAACCGAATACGCCTCGAGTTGACTCGGTGAAAGACTTCACTCGAATCGCCAGCATGAGCGATCTCAGCTACGTTGTCAACACCAAAATCGAGCCTACCCGCTTCGGTCTCATGACCTCGTACAATCACCTTGTCGACGTCGAAGAGGGATTCCCTAAGCTGTTGGCGATGTATCCTCCTTTCAACCATAACGACTTCGTTGATCGGCACGGGGAGGACGCCCGACACCCACATGTCATGAATGTCGCGCTACGTCTGCACAATGGAGAGAATCACTCAGACGCCGAGCTTAACGACCACTTCCACTCGCTTGTCAACCAGTACACAGCTAAGGTCATCGGGAAAGGCATCCGACGAGTGACATTCGTCATCTGCCGCAAGGACCAGTACCCTTCGTACTACACTCTGCGTGAAGCGGCGGACGGTACTTGGAAAGAGGAAGAGGCGATTCGCAATATCGAGCCCGCCTTGGCCTACCAGCTCGAGCTCGGCAGGCTGTCCAACTTCAAGATCACACCGCAGCCATCATCAAATCGGCAGATACACGTGTACCATGCTGTCGGTCGTGAGAACACCTCCGACGTCCGCTTCTTTGTCCGCGCCCTTCTTCGACCAGGCCGCTTCATTGGCACGATGAAGCAGACCGAATATCTTATCTCGGAGACCGACCGTCTCGTCGGAGATATCCTTGACACCCTGGAAGTCGTCAGCTCGCAGCATCGCCAGGCCGACTGCAACCACATCAGCGTCAACTGCGTCTACAGCTTGAATGTGACCTTCGACGATGTCCAGGAGGCTCTCGCCGGCTTCATTGAGCGCCATGGGAAGCGGCTCTGGAGGCTGCGCGTCACCCAAGCTGAGATTCGAGTGGTCATCGAAGACGACGAGGGCAACGTACTGCCGATCCGCGCGTTCATCGAGAATGTTTCCGGCTTCGTCGTCAAATATGAAGCTTACCAGGAGGTCACCAACGAGAAAGGCACTTCCATCCTCAAGTCGATTGGCGATCAGGGCCAGTTCCACCTGCAGCCGGTCAATTTCCCCTACGCAACTAAGGAATCGCTGCAACCTCGTCGATACCAGGCGCATGTCATTGGTACAACCTACGTATACGACTTCCCCGATCTTTTCCGACAGGCCGTCGAGAAGGCTTGGCGCTCGCTCACTACTCTCTTGCCGCACATCAAGATTCCGACTGATCTTTTGAGTGCCTCGGAGCTCGTTCTTGACGAGAATGGCCAGCTCATCGAGGTCAACCGGCCACCTGGTCTCAACTCGTGCGGTATGGTTGCCTGGCTCTTTACGATGAAGACTCCTGAATACAGCAAAGGCCGTCGAGTAGTCGTCATCTCCAACGATATCACCTATCAGATCGGCTCGTTTGGACCTATCGAGGACGAGTACTTCTACAAAGCGACACAATTCGCTCGCCACCACGGATTGCCGCGCATCTATCTCTCAGCAAACTCCGGTGCTCGAATTGGTTTGGCCGATGAGGTCATGTCCCTCTTCGATGTGGCTTGGAGGGATGCAGGCAAGCCGGAGAAGGGCTTCGAGTACCTGTACTTGACACCTGAGAACCTTGACAAGCTCAATGCTATGGGCACTGGCAGCGTCATCACGAACGAGATCGAGGTCAATGGGGAGCGACGACATCAATTCACCTCGATCATCGGTCTCAAGGATGGCCTTGGGGTGGAGTGCCTCCGTGGTTCGGGTCTCATCGCTGGCGAGACGTCCAGGGCATACGATGACATCTTCACCATCTCCATGGTCACCGCTCGATCGGTCGGCATCGGAGCATACCTCGTGCGATTGGGTCAGCGTGTTGTCCAGGTCGAGGGTCAGCCGATCATTCTCACTGGTGCGCAGGCGATCAATAAGGTGCTCGGGAAGGAGGTGTATACGAGCAACATCCAGCTTGGTGGACCTCAAGTGAGTAGCGAGGAATAATCGAAAGCCCTGTTGATTCTGTGAGCAGATCATGTACAAGAACGGAATTTCGCACTTGACGGCCGCGAGTGACCTGGATGGGGCATTGCAGATCGTGAAATACTTGATGTTCATTCCTGGTCAGTGCTGCGCAGCCGTGGTCAAGACCCTGCTGAATATCCGCTCCAGATCGACGAGGTCGGGCCATACCTATTCTACCTACAGGGGATCCGTGGGATCGCAATGTCGATTGGAAGCCGACAAAGGGGCCGTATGACCCGCGCTACTTCTTGTCCGGATGCAACGAGGAGATGGATGGTCAAACGGCATGGAGAGCTGGTATCTTGGATCACGGGAGCTTCTTCGAGACTATGGGTAGGTCAGTCAAACCGCATGATGGGCTTCAATGATGTGGTTATCCAGGCGGCTGGGCGCAAACTATTGTCACCGGACGTGGTCGGCTTGGTGGCATCCCTGTTGCTGTCATTGCCGCTGAGACTCGGTCGATCGAGCGGGTGGATCCCGCCGATCCTGCCAATGAGAGTTCAACCGAGAGCCGAGTCTCTCTTGCCGGTACCGTTTGGTTCCCCAACAGTTCAAGAAAGACAGCCACAGCCATTGAGGATGCCAATCGCGAAGGCCTTCCCCTCGTCATCTTTGCCAATTTCCGTGGCTTCTCAGGCGGTATGTCAGACATGGCTCAGGCGATCCTCAAGGAGGGCGCGAAGATCGTCGACGGGCTCAGCAGCTACAAGCAACCTGTCATTGTGTATCTCGTGCCGAATGGCGAGCTTCGTGGTGGGGCCTGGGTCGTACTGGACCCCTCTATCAACCCGGAGTACATGTCAATGTTCGTTGATAACGAGTCCCGTGGAGGTGTTCTCGAGCCCGAGGGAATCGTGGAGGGTGAGACTCTTTGTTGCTTGACCACTGAACATGCTGATGTTTTGGATCAGTCAAATACCGAAAGCCGAAAATACAGGCAACGATGATGCGCCTGGACGCCGACTACGCTAAGCTCAAGGCGGCGACCGAGGACCCGAACGGTTCATCGGAGGACAAGCAAGCAGCGACCACCAAACTCGAAGCTCGAGAAAAGCATCTTTTTCCATCTTACCACTCCATTGCACTCGCATTCGCCGACCTGCACGACCGGAGCGGGCGAATGAAGGCGAAAGCAAATTGCGAACCTTGCGACTGGGAGAACTCGCGGAGAGCCATCTACTGGTCATTGCGACGCAAGCTTAGCGAGGTCCGGATCATGAAGAAGCTCGCGATCGCCAACCCGACTCTCACATATCCCGAGCGAAAGAGCCTGATGGAGGAGCTCGTCCCGCCAGAGCTGTCGAGCGACAGTGCTGTTGCGGGATTCATCGAGAAGTCTGGAGACTTGGTCGAGTCATTCGTGCAGTCTGTCCGCGATGCTTTCTGCTCGGACAGCATTCTCTCTTGGGCGTGAGTGTTTCGATGAACTCGCATGGAAAATGATTGACAGTGGCTCTGCAGCTCTTCGAATCAACAGGGCGTCTTCTCCGGCTTCAAACGTATCCTCGACACTTTATCCGCACAAGAAAAACAATCTCTCCTGGAGCAACTCTCCGCTGTACCCCCTGCATAGAACCCTTGCCCTTTCCCGCAACATACCGCCATTGTTTATATACCTTCTCACTTGCATTCCCGGCAGCATGCCGTTCACGAATAGAGCATACACAGGATCGCAGCATTCATGCATACCGTCAGAGCACTCGCTATCATAGCGCTTGATTCGGACTTGACCGGCGGAGTGCCTGTTGGGACAGGATATCAGCACGTGCCGAAGCTGACGGTTGTTGAATAATCTTTTCATGGCAGGCCTAGTTGGCAGCTTCCCCATCACCTCGCACAGGATTTGTCTGTGAGCTGGCAAAGCATTTGTATTTCTGCTCCAATTCTCTTGACAAACGAGCCAAATAATCCGATCGGATGCGCCTAAGCATCCTCGGCGGTGTATGATGACTCCGATCATCAACATCGACGAGGAAGGCGCAAAAACTCGAGATGAGGAGGTCCGGGTGCTCGTGACGGGTTTCGGAGTGAGTCATAGTCTCAACCATCTAGTTCTATCTCGTTCCGCTCTTACTCTGACCACATCCCTGCCCTCTCGCATAAACAGAGTGCCCTTTTGGACGGACCGTATTGCTGACATCGGATATTCCTAGGCGTGGGGCAAGAACGCTGTCAACCCGTCGAACCTGATCGTCTCCTCCCTTCCGACATCCCTCTCCCTCTCCCTCCCCCTCCCCCTCCCCTCCCCCGTCCTCCCCTTAACACCCACATCGAGACCCAACAAACCCACTCAGATCCGAATAATCACCCACACTCCCCTCTCGGTCGCTTACGCCCCTCTCCCCCCACTCATCCCGCACCACATCTCCACCCACGCCCCACACATGGTCCTGCACGTAGGTCTCCACGGCGGGCATACTTCGTACGATATCGAGCAGAGTTCCGGTCGGTTGGGATACTCGATGCCCGATGTTGACGGGGAACGTTGGTCCGACGAGCTCAGTGAGGAGGTCTGGCCAAGCGGGATCTTCCCGGATAGTTTGGTCTCCACGTTCGATGTGGCCGAGGTGCAAAGGAGGTGTGGGAAGAATGAGAGGTTCGAGGTGAAAGCTAGTGATGGTGTAGGGAGATACTTGTGTGGGTTCGTTTATTATACGAGTCTGGCGAACTATGAGAGTATGGAGAAAGGAGGGGAGAAACCGGTTTTGTTCTTACATACACCGTTTTGCCCGACTCAGGAGGATTTGGATAAGGGGAGGGAGGCGGTGATCAAGGTTGTCGAGAGTATGGTTAGTATCTGGCTGGAGCGTAACGGGGAAAAGATAAGTACTCGGAACGGATGAACAGAGATACATGGAAGATGCTGCGATGCGGTAGATGTACTAATATCTCCGAGATGGTGCTGGCGGCGGAGCGCCATATGGATTATAAGCCCCTCCTCGCCCTCCTCCACCGCCGTATCCGCCATACCCTGCCTGATCGCGAGGTGGTGGCGGTGCTCCGGCGTACGGATTGGGCGGGGGTGCATAAGGATTCCGACTGGGTGGAGGTGGCGGGTAGCCTCCTTTGACAAATCAGTCACGAGGTCACGAGGTCACGAGGGGACTCACCGTATGATGGTGCTGGACCGCCATATCCCCCTCTCCCACCGCCACCGCCACCGCCATACGGGCTCGCCGCGTATGGGTCCCCTCCTCCGTACCCATATCCACCGTATCCACCCGCGGGAACTGGCGGAGGTTGATACCCGTAAACTGTTTGTGGTGGAGCACTATGCACTCCATATCCCGCCAACTCCCTCGCCGACGGATATGATCCAGACCGGGGCAATCCCGCATACTCCCGTGGGTGATCTCGCCCATGACCACTGCCATTCGACTTTCCCGGTCCACCCGAATATCGTGGTCCTCCTCCACCACGCCCTCCACGCCCACCTCCTGGCCCACCTCGGCGGGTCCAATCCTTGTCAGACTCCGACAAGACGGGTGGACCGGGTCGATACCCATGTAGGATGATCGAGCGATGAGAATGCGATTGTCGTGGGAAGTAGTAGCGGACGGAGAGGGAGTTGTTCGGGGTGAGATCTGGGCATTCGGGAAGTGAAGGGAGTGGAGAGTCGAAGCTTGAGTTGGGGACACAGCCGGGATCGGCTAGGACGGCGCCAGTTGTACCTTGCGATGATCGAATGTCGATCGGCACGGGCTAATCTCGACTCAGCACTATTCCGAATCTCATGATGGACGACAAACTTTCGCTCCGGCTTGTAATGTGTAGAGCGAGCAGAACGGATCGTACAGCTGACTTCCTTCCGAGATGAACATGACGTTATCTCCCCACTTATTTCTCCGCTTCTCCTCCTCATTCAGTTGATCTTCCTTGCTGTCCAGAGCCGCTATCAATCGATGTTGGTCAATAAATGGCAGGAGTGCGACGCCCTGCCATGCCATCTTCTTCCCATTCATGTCGATGTCGAAGTCAGACGGGTAAAAGTCGATGATCGGGGAATCGTCATCGGTCATTAGGCTTTGTAACGGCTTAGGAAGATGTATCCGGCTGAAATGCAAGTCAGTCTGGAGCGCAAAGGAGAATGAGAAACGGAGAATTGACCTAGCAGCGGGAAAGACACCAAGAAGTTGAGCGAAAGGTTTGAAAGGCAGCGCTGGGTCAAATTCGATCTGGAGCTTCCCGACATCCTGGAAGTCCTGTGCGAATGGGGCGTAGTGATAGGGGTAGTACCAGTCCCAAGCGGGGACGCCCTGGTAGTAATACTCGAGCACCCAACAAAGGCCCTCCATGTATGAGCGGGTTAATCTATTACAAAATCAGCTCGGCAGGACATAAATGCGCTGGAGGACATACTGGCTGATGAAGTCTCTGTCAGACACATCGACACCAAACTTCTGCTGGTAATATCGTTCTCGATACCCGGGCTCCCATAACCTACCCCTTGAATTAGCGGTAGGTCGACCAAAAGGGCTACCCGACT
>JAABUK010000887.1_pt1 | contig 60315 bp, 60 predicted proteins | sample 5559141 | NCBI WGS metagenome assembly JAABUK01 (sample SAMN10711869, study PRJNA513367) | rock metagenome | isolation source: Antarctica rocks | place: Antarctica: Victoria Land, Pudding Butte nord | collected 2016-01-03
GGAATTGAGGCGAGGAGTCCACGTTATGATGATCCGAACGACGACGAAGAGGAGGATGAGGAGGGGTTGAGTGCTGTGAGTGATTGAGAGGGCTCGTCTACGTCTTCATGGCAGGGTCTGTAGATGGCGTTTATGAGGTAAAGGGACAGTGTCTTGCATTAGGGACACAGCCTTGTGTCAGGTACGGGTGAGCCTGTGCTCCTTATTCCTGACCTAGAAGCTACATAGATTGCAATTCCGCAACGTGGGCAGCTTTCGCATTTTGCGTCGAAGCCTGCATCGAGATCTAACGATCCTGGCTATGATTCCCAGGAGCTGGTGATATCTTCATTCCTTCATGACATTGTCGTCTGCCTCTCCTACCCCATCATCACCCCACAATCCGTCTAGCTTGAACTCCTCTGCCCACCCCTTCACGATCTCCTTTTGATCCTTGCTCTCGGCCTTCTCCGTTTCCTTCGGCGCATCGACCCACCCTCTAATCCTCCCATCCCGCCAATCCAGTAGCACGCCCATAGCCGCACTTTGCAAATTCGGCACCCCTCCCTTCCCCAGCCTTCCTCTCTTCCTCGCGACGTGAATTAGGAAGTCAGTCGTTACATCCCCATTGACGCCCGTGGGTACGAGGGTTGAAGGTGGGAGGTTGTACTGTTCCAGCAACGGTGCGAGAGTCGCTTCAGAGCGTGAGAGACGATGGAGCAGCAGAGTGATAGCGGGCACTGGATCGGTGATAGCGGACGGTGGGAGAGCGGAGAGGAGGGTCAGATTTGCCTGTGTGAGTTGCTTTGAAGTAAAATTGAGAAACGAATCACCTCCGGTGCTCGACGAGGAAGGGAAGACGATGCCAGGTGAGTCGAGTAATTTCAACTTATTATCTAGTTTCACCTCCCGTAATGCTGTCGTGACCCCCACTTCTGCGCCTACAGGAGCAGCGACGGTACTATTACGAGATGATCCCAAGCGGGAGGACAAGGCGTTGATGACGGATGATTTGCCAACATTAGGGTAACCCACTATGCCTACAGTGGTGCTGCGTTTCAATTGCTTCGAGGAGGCGTAGGATTTTAGAGCGCGGAGAAGTGTTTCGCTTGTGCCTCGGACGGTCAAAGCTTTGTGGTCGAACGTGCGAGCGTTGGGAGCAGGACTGTTCGCACGGAGAGGGAGAGTGGGGAAGTAACGGCGAAGATAGATAAGCCATGCTTTGAGCACAGGTGGAGGCACGAGGTCTATCTTATTTAGAATCAATATCAATCGTTTCGAGCCAGCGTCAGCGGCGGTAATCTCTCGCTCTATATCTCGTGAGCGAGTACCATTGGGGTCGCGGGCGTCAAGGACGTAGACTAGGATGTCGGAGCTAGACAGAACTTGCTTAAATACTTTGTCGAAGGCCCGTCGGGAGTTTTCCACGATCTGAGGACCAGAAGAGGGGATATTGATACTAGGACTGATGTCGACTCCGCCGCTCTCTGAAGGTTCATCTTCGTCCATTTCGTCGCTGTCCTCACCCGACACATTCTCAAATTCGGCTGCTCGTGCACGGGCAGAGGCGAGAAGAGCGGACATCGGATTCGAAGAGCCGGCTGGTGTATCTTCGTCCATGGATATGTCGTCAATGAGGTCCGGCCTCGGTTCTGCAACATCTTCCATACGAGCTCCTTCAGAAGTATCCTGTTGGGCTGATGATGCAGCTTTTGTGGCTTTGGCCTCTTCTCTCTTTGTTTGGAATTCTTCTTCCTTCAATCGCTTCTTTTCTTCGATTTCATGCAGAATTCGGTCTTTGTACGGGAAGAGATTGGGGATGCCAGGATCTTTTTTCAGCCGAGAGCGCCATTCTGGGTTCTATAAATCTCATGAGCCATACTGTAGGACAAGAGATAGAGGGCCCTTACGCTTTTGGCTGCCTTCTTTAGCTTTCGCTGCTTTGCAGCGCTAGCTTTCTCTATCTTATGCCGGAGTCGTACTGGGGTGCGCTTCGATGTGGGCTCTGGTTTGAGTCAGCACACAGTAGCCCGCAGGCCCCATTTGAGCTTACTCCCAGGCTTCTTCATCGTGGAAGTGATACGTGCATAAGAGAAATTCAAAACACTTCGCACTATTGTCTCGAAAAAAGTTCGTGGTCGTCAATTTCGGAGCTTATAGCCCTAACCCTAGCTTCCGGCAATGCAACGATCGCTTGACTCGAATACATGGGATGAGTAAGCGTCTTCTCCCGATCCACTTTGGCACGGAGGCTGACTAATGAGGCAATAAAGCCACTTCGATCGGTGGAAATATGTTACTCATCGAGGCTAAGCATCGGGGATCTTGGCACCCTAGATCACGTTTGTCTGATTGGTGGCATCTTCCGCCCCTGCCAAGCGAACACACTCATCTCTGGTTGGTACGAGTATCACGGAGTATCTACAATAGAGATGCTGTTCAATAAGGAAATCTCATGAAGTGAGTGTACGACGTGCATTTCTCGAGGTGTCTCGTTGCCTACGTAAGAGGCATTTCTTCAAGCGTCGGCTACTTAAGTCACTAGCGAGTGCACCGTTAATCTCATGCAGACAACACAACACCGAGGATCACCGTAGAGGTGACGCACGTAAGTTGCATATTTCAGCATATCCAGTCTTGCAGATAGTGGATCGACCTCGTGTTTCAAACTGAACAGATTCCGGGTAGCAAGTACCTCTCAGGAATCAGTCCCCATCTACTGGCATTAAGGAAGTCCAAAACTTGCGATATCTACTGTCTTGAAGGCCATCGTTATCTCGCAATTCTATGCTCAAATAAGATCCTATCCCAAAGGCTGTAGTAAGCCTGGTTCCACGCTCTATTGCTCATGCAAAGTACGATTAGCATACCACAGCTATCGGCGAGACTTCAATACATCGCCAGAAACCCGTGTCCAAGAGTATCAGATCTACGCTGCACGCACTGGGATAAGTCTTGGAAGGCGTCACCATGCCTCTGCTCGAGGAGGGACCCTCTTTCACGGGCAAATCAGAAGTATTTACATTTGCTGGTATACTCCTGGACATGGATGGCACTATAGTGGACTCCACAGATGCGATCGTTAAGCACTGGTAGGTAGTTCCCAGCAGAGTCTTTTCAATCTCATACCAATTGCGCTCCAAAAGAGTCGCCTTCGGGGTCACCACTTGCTCATGCATGCCCTCATAAGTCCATTCCCAATCATGAAAGCTTGCCTCTGACATGGAGAACATCAACAGGCATAAGTGGGTCTCCGCTCCGTGTAGATGTCGCAAGATCTGCCTCGCTTCTCGTGCATTTAAGCTTAATATTGCCTGTAGAATAGGCAAAGAACTGGGGGTAGACCCCGCTTTGATACTGCAAACCTCGCATGGAGTAGGTGTTCTCCACCCCCAACATTCCCTTTGCGTAACCGGATCTCGAGTCTCGAGACATGTCCTAGGGGTATCAACTGTTGAACCGTGTTTTCGGGCTCAGAAACATCTGTTGAAAATGGAATGACTAATGTTTGGGATCATCAGCGGAGGTCCATAGATACCTTCAAGCTTTATGACCCGAGTAAAGCCAACTGGGAGTGTAAGTGTATGATCTACATTTCCGTTTGTTGCGCGGGCTAAGGACAAACTAGATGTCAGCTATGTGGAGGGATTGATACCAAAACAGTTTGGTTTGGACGCCGTTGAAATTCATGGAGCCAGGCATCTTCTTGCATCGCTTGAAGAGCTCCGGGCTCCATGGGCTATCGTTACGTCCGGAACGCGACCTCTGGTGACCGGCGTAAGGCACTTTCTGATTATAATCTGCCGTTCCGACTTGGAACTGCAATGCAAGACGTGTTCCAAGAGGCGTCACACTCATTTCACACCCACAAAAGCTGTACTATACTTCAAGTTTCAGCATGGCTCCCAAAAGTGGTACTATCTTCGAAGGGGGAACGCTAACCCCTGAATTTGGTAGTGGCTGGAAGTTATGAAACTTGCTCATCCCCAACATCTGGTAGTTGCAGAAGATGTGAGCGCAGGAAAGCCTGGTACGTTCTCATGAGCATCCAAGCATGACATCTTCCCGCTAAGTCCTTAGATCCTGAATGCTATCAACTCGGGAAGGAGAGACTGAGTGTAAGCGTCGATGCAGATGTCCTCGTGATAGAGGATTCGCCGGCCGGAATTCGCGCCGGCAAGGCTGCAGGTTGCAAAGTGCTGGCGTTAGCGACAACGCACAGCATCGCGCAATTGAAGGCCACTGAGTCGGCGGATTGGATTTTGCAAGATCTCCGCAGTCTTAGAATCGTCGGTACTACCACAGCGCCAGGTGTAAGGGTGGAGATCTCAAATACCCTAAGTCCATGAATTTCGCCAGGCACTGCAGTACTCGTAGCAGCTATTTGGTAAATGGGAGTGCAGAGAAATCTAGATTGACGGGCAGTCGGGCACGTCCATGGTGAACTTGGCAGCAACCAATTCGTGGGAGCTAGTTGTACTGATCGCCAGGGAAGGGCGGAAGAAGCTCAGAACCCCTGCTTCAGATCCAGTCCGGATTTAGGAGGGTGAGGCACAGCGCTATACCGTATTGAGTCGGTCGCGACTTAGACTTTGGTGATTCGGGCTAGAATCTTGCGTATCCCGTAGGAAAGGGGAAGCGATCAGCGTGTCGCCCCCCCTGACGTTGACGATCAGCAGTCTTTCTGGGCGTTCCGAAGGTGCAGCAGAAATGCAACGAATGATGATGAAATGCCATTCTTTTTGCTGTTCCAACGGGTCCCCGCCCTTGCGTTGATGTGTAGCGATTGCACACTCCCTTTCAGCCGGCAACGCCATCTTCACACTCAGATTGTGGCGTCCCCTAGGACGGCTGAACGTTGAAGCTTTGAAAACCGTCGTTGAAATAGGACTAGCGCCTACTGTCTAGTTATGATACTCTAGCACAGAGGCTTGTTTTTGTCCAAAGGCATTGCATCGCGAAGATACGTGACCGCGCAGCGCCAAACTCTACCATGCCGCATGAAAGCTTCCAAGCGAGGACGGTGACCTGAACCTCGTATGATGCTGCAGACGCCGCATCCCAGGAGGACCCAATGCTCTGCTCCGTTCAGTCCGATAATTTCCAATCGACGTGGAACAGACGACTGTAATGCGTCGTCGAGGGGCGGACCATTGGTAGGTATTATTATGGATGCGAGCTGTCAACGTTCGCAGCCGATCAAGGCCGTTGCGTCGTGGCTCAGGTACCAAGTGCCCAAGTGGCTTGCATCTGCATCACACGGACAGGTTGCAGGTACGGGTTCAGCAAGTACGGCGCACTCAATTGCCGCGGACCTAGATCTTGGACATGTGTCTCATATGTAGTTAAAAGTAAAATGTAGAATGTAAAAATACCGAACGATCCCCGTATTCGATTTTCAGGGAGGATTCGACGATCATCGATGATCAGCGAAGGAAGAAAACGTCCGAACAATAGGTCAACTTCCCAGAAAAACAGCATCGTCATGATCATCCCTGGTCGCATTATCGTGCAGCACGTTCAGTCATCAATCAGCGACCGACCCAAATCATGCAATTGCCGATGCGTGCGCATACCTACATACAAGACTGAAGTACTGCAGCTTTGAGTCGCCGGAGTCTGGGTGCTTTCCGACCACTTGGCTACCGATTTAGCTGATAAGAAAGTCCCCTCAATTCCCCACTGCCACGAGTGCAAGTGCATGGGAGTGGTGTTGCTGTGTATCACCATCCGCGATCCCAAGAATAGCCCTGCATCCGTCTAGCACCGTAGCAGGAGCTGGGAGCGACCAGTGCTGCAACCCATTATCGTCGCAACCACAGCGTCACTGAGTCGTGTTTGCGACTCCAATGAGGCAACAGAAGTCCACAGCTATGTTCACGGAGTGTTGACTTTGATGGAGACCTATTTGGAGACATGGATGAGATGGCGAGTGAATGATGAACGGGCTAGCAAGAATAGTATCATGGGCTGGACCGTAGTTTGCGGCAAGGGGGAGGGTGTCTATCCTCGTGGCATCCAGCCCTGGCAGATCTGAGCGATGCAAAACTGGCCGCGGAGCATGATCGTGCAAATCCATGACGACAATCTCCCCGTAGTTAGGTAATTGAAAGACAGCGAACAAAGACATTCCCCACGCGATGACATTTATGCTTTGGTATTGGGGGGTGACGGGGAGTGATAGAGAGTGGAGCAGGATGGGGTTGATGGCACCCTGTGAGAGTGGAGTGCTCAGGTACGGCAATGTGCAAATTGTCAAGGCCGTTTTCTGGCGCGCGCGGTCTGCAGCCAGCCATAGGAAGGGCCACCAGCCAGAGATCTGGACGCCCCTCCATGTGTGCTGCAGGTGCTTTCCACTAAGGGCGAAAAGGGCAAAACCTGATTTGCACGGCAACCTTTGGGGACTGGCTCCCGAGTAGCTGGGTCGCTGTCACAAGCCTAAGCAGACTAGCCACATCCCTGTCCACCTCCCAAAGCACTCTAGCCTGCACTAAAGAGCCGCCCCGCGCAAGCTCGCGGGAGGATTCTAGCTCTGTGCTCGCTCGCTCGCCGCCCATCACCTACTCTTTGGTCCTGCTCCCAATCCCGGCCCTTTCCTCCCTCTTCTTTTCGCATCGCTCTCCACTTCCCTCCATTCTCTGGCTCCCTTTGTTACAAGCACACTCGTTCACCCTTTTCCACTCCCTTGGGTTAACCATCACACTCGCTTTCCACTCGGTCTTGCTCGCTCCCATCTACCACCACCAACTCATAAGCCAGCTTCTCTCGCTCGCACCTTTGCACTAGTCCTCGAGCCGCTCGAACCATCCCTTTCACTCTTCGACTACTGTACATCACTACACTCCAAACCGACCGCATCTTTGACGAGAGATTTTTGAAGCTCGCCATTGATAATCTAGACCCCTGCTTCGGCGCAAGTGTGCACCGGAAGGGAAACTTTCCGTATTACTCGACAATTCAGAAGGCTGCAGCGCCAATTTCGCCTTCCATCCAATTCACAGGCCGTCATGAGGATCTGATGCTACATGGCGTACACGCAAATCTACGAGGCTTCTCAACTAGAATCGTTGTTCCCTAATATAAGTTCAAGTCACCACATTCCCTCAACGGACCTAATGGACCCCAACCACGACTATTCTCCTGTTGAAGGTGCAGCAATGGCATCGAGCTTTGACATGTATGACGACAGGCCGGGATACCAAGTAACAGGCACAAATAACGCAGAAGAAGGCGGGGATCCTGCGAGTCGCCCTCGTCTCACACAAGAGCAATTGGCCCACTTGGAAAGACAATTCGCTCTACATCACAAGCCAAACACTGAATACAAGAGAAGTCTGGCGGAAAACATGGGTGTGGACTATTCGAAGGTTAATGTAAGTCATTACACTATTCTCGTCACATCTCCTATTGACATCGGTCATAGAATTGGTTTCAAAATCGACGAGCTAAAGCAAAACATGAGAACCAGGTCCAGCTCAGATCTGATCCATTGTTTGAGGACACTCTTAATTTCCTACCCGAAGACTTCCCACCCATGGACTATAGGAGATCCTCCGGGCGCCAACCGTCTGTTTATTACTCTTCCCCAGACCAGTGCCCTGCGCCATCAGAGGACTTTGCTTCTTGCCTCGACTTCAGCAGTTTAGATGACCCTCGTCCGAATTACAGTACTCACTCTACACCTTTAATCACCGACATGGGTGCCACCCGTCGATACGATGATAAGAAGCAGTTTCACTCGAGCTTTATACCAACAGACTCCCTTGCTTCATGGCCAGCAAATAATGTTTACAGTGATGCGAAGATGCCAACGCCATCTATTGTCGATCTTGGTTCTCTCGGAACGCACCCAGAGTCGCCACTTGTCCAGTCCTATGGGCTTGACTTGACGCAAGGAAACGCCATTCATCATGGCCAGCAAATGTACCACACTTCTTTCGATGGCCATCTTGTCGGCAATCCGTCATCACACTCCTTTGTCACGTCTCCTTCCGAGGAAGACGACCATGCTAGGCTGATCACTCCACCGCAGGAAGCCTCGCCACTATCTGGGCTCAATCAGGTCACTTTCCAGCACGATCGTCGGACATCTAACGATTCTGACTTGGCCGAAAACTTCGACACTATTCACCTCCAACAGTCCCAAGCTGGTCTGGGTCTGTATGGAAGCTCCACTACTGCATCCACATCAGATCTTGTATCTCCCACTGGCCTTCTCACACCTGTCATTACTCCCGACATAACAGACAGTAAACTCCCTCTTGCAATTGGTCACGATCTTGCCTCGAGGAGAAATCGCCGACCACCGAAGCTCCAATCTGACTCCGGTCGAAGCTTTTCTTATGCTGGTCCTGGAACCTCCCCACATCTTCGAATCTCCCCTGCCGGTTCAGGGAAGGTGTCTCCAGTTCGCCGCATCAGGTCGACGGGCAACAACCTGAATGTTGTGACCGGGCGTGTCAAGAAGCAAGGCACATCGTCTGCACAATTATCGCCTCGCAACTTTGAGGCCTGTTTCCAACTAGCTGCGATGTCAGAAGTTCAGCCAAACGCAGATACACCTGCCCATCGTCACCAAATGTCTGGTTCCGTTCCCAGTTCGCTGACATCTTCTCCGCCAGTCTCGTTCCGTCAACAGAATCAAGCTACTTGGATCGACTCGCCTTCCCACTTCCCTATCGCGCCTTCACCGTGGAACCGAGGAATTACTGGCGATTCGGCTTTCGTCCATGGGCCTGGACATGGGCATGCCTTGACATCACCGCAAAACGAGCACACCAATATGTTTGCGCCCGCAGCTTTTCAGCAAGTCTCTTCACATTCTCAGCAGTACGGATATCACTGCCCTCCCCAGTCAGCGCCGTCTCACATTACCACCTTCGAGACAGCCGCTTCTACGCCGCCGACCATGCGATCATGGCTACCGCCACTCATGGCATCAGAGCCTTACCACGATGACGCTCAATTCCCTATCCCAATTCGACCCTATTACCCGCACCACCACAGTCACAGTGGCCCTCTCAGCCAATTTGCACCTTCGCCGGATCAATTCCAAGGTTACCACTCCGGAATCGCACCTTTTCAGCCCTTTCAGCAGTATCTTAATAGGACCCCCACTCCTGCGCTCAAGCCACTTGATATCAAAGTTGAGACTGGCCCTCCTCCGCCAAAGGAGCTGGCGCAAGCTTCGCAAGAGCGGAAGGAGTACACCTTCCAGAACAGCTTTTCTCATGATCCCGATTTCGCGACCAATATGAAGAAATAGCTGTATCGACATTGCACGCCCATTACTCGAAAACCGCTCTACAGCGCTCACGAAATTTTTGACAAGCTGTTTCTTCAGGCTCGGGCTATGGGCACCAACTGTGTACGACTATAGCAATCGTTATCAAACGGCATCTGAGTGCTACAACAGACTCTCACGATCTTCCTATTTACTAAATCCTAATGTACTAATATCGACATGCGTCTTTTGTCATAAAAAGAATCAATAACGCCGTTAATCATTGATCTGGCTAATTGTTCACGAATCTACTTTGTTCAGCGTATAGATTTTACACCGAGTAACAATATGCGCGTTAAGTTTGTTTTGGTAGTACGATGATGTAGGCATTAGCTCCACATATGAGCATGGAAAGGAGATACCCACGTTGAATTTGGGGAAATGGCCCATTGCAGGCGCCAATTTTGGGTTGCTCCATTCTGGAGACGTTGGGGCACGACACTGCTATGTGGTGTTTCCGGTTCTTACTACGCGCTTCTGTCAATGAACCGCTTTTGGACGCAACGTACACGAATGTGAAGAGGAGATACGTCGTGTCCTGTGAGCGATGACAGAAAGTCAATAAAATCGAACTGAAATGCCTCTTCATGTCCCGCGTGCTCAAACTGATGTCTTTCTGCGTACTGACTAATCTGTATGCGTTGACGCCTGAGCCGTATTATCCATACGGGCAATGATCGCCTTTCCAATTGCTCTCGGAGCTTCCAGCATGGTAGAGTTTCGATCATAGCTGTCTTGCATATATGTATGTATGAATGTATGTACAACGTTGCGAAGCTTCTCCTACCCTCCTCCCTCGTCATTCGTGCCATATTAGCAAGAGCTATCCTCCCCTCAGGGAAAACCGCGATACGACTAGAAAACGTTGCATTGGAACGTCACGACGCATTACTGAACCTTTCCGATCGGCTGGACTCTTTGTGCTTAATGACTGGATTGAGCATGATATCAGGCATATACAGGTCGAAGACGTGATTAATTCCAGTCATGGTGAACCTCTGTAGAACTATGTGCGACTTCGTACTCAAAGCATGCATAACGTTGAACTAACTTTTCACGCAACATGAAAGTGCCTCACTCCTTTGATCACCCACCACCCTATCAAAGGTCATACATTATACTTTGCACTGTAAGATCTTGAAACATTTCGTTGGAAGGTGCTATCCAATTATCTTCTTGTGGGATAGATATGCTTGTCTAGTTGGGCGATTGGCTTCTCGCTCACTAAGCTATAGGCAACACGATCCCGCTGTCTTGGTAAATTCTATTTTCATGCAAAGGAAGTTGTACGGAGGATTAAGCATACGGCAGCTTGAAGTTTTCTGGGGTATGCGCTTAGGGGTATGCAGCAGAGCTATGAAGATAATTATGTACACACCTAACGTGCAGAATTGTAGCTTACTGCGCCTATCATCATATCCTCTACATAATTTCTACCGCAATCACTTTTGTCGAGTTTGAGATGGGTGTAGCTTAGGGGGTCAGTCAGGGAGTCAGTTAGGAGGGATTCCAGAAAGGTGCTTCTAGGAGTTTGGCATAATCCTAACGCTCACGGTTGTCCTCTCCCAATTTGGCTGCAATGAAAGCGCTCCTTTGCAGGATGCATGATCGCATTGTTTGCTGCTGTAAATCTGACAACAGCTTGATTATTTCTCGTGATCATCAGGTCAGAACCAGGGTCAGACCGAGTTAAGTACGTCCGCGTTGAGTTAGACAATCAACCATGTTGCAGATGCTTCGCTCCCAAATTTATTCTTTTGAGAACTTCCAAGACATTGGAGCTAGGGTCATCCCAGCCAGACAAGCCAATCACTTTCTCGATGTCAAAACCTGCGGACTTTCTATACTGCTCAACATGGTGGAATACGAGTCGGGTTCCATTATGCAAGATAGCCCGACTACTATCACCCGGCAGCACCTGTGTGATTGGCCAAGCCTTGTCCGTAGAGGAGTTGACTGCTGTTCTCTTGAGTAATGTCGTCGACTCTATCACGAAGTACAACGTCAGCATTCCAAATCCTGAGACACAATCTGACCAATGTGAGAGACCAACTGCTGCTAAAAATTTAGTTGAGCATCGCGGATTACAACGTGTGTAGGGCAATATACCTAATGGTGAAGCTCGTAAAACAGGATCTCCCAATAGTAGCTAATGTTGGCGGCCGCAATCTCTAAGTCAAGACGGCTACCCGTATTTGCGAGTACGACTGGGGTACATGAGATTGTTCAACGAAGGTTATCTAGCGATATGCTCGACTGCCTTGTAGACCACACTCTAACGTGGATAAACCCAAATTGGCACTTAGATATGCCAGACTATCTCTGACGTCTCGTGACCGAAATGTTCTCCTTTAGATTGCAACATACAATTAGACAGGTAGCATGGAATGTGTCTTTTGATTCCTAGCTGCCGCTGGCACAATGGCTGTTACAGCGACCGAATCGACGATTGTGGTAGCCACAGCTGCAACTTGGTGGTAAGTCAATAAAGGTGTGTGCTTCGAAATTAACATGGCTACCTCGTTGACCTTCTTGTCCTGTCCCATACTCGAATCTGCCTTCCAGCCCCGGGTGATTTGGAAGGGCCATCATTCGGCAAGCATTCATTAGAAATGGCCTTGAGTTCTCCAATTTTGGCAAGACGATCTTTTAGGACCAGCAGCAATGCTTTACACGATTCTTTATTTAGAGATAGCCCCAATTCGTTGCTGCGTCTTGCCTAATAATGGTAATGCAATGGCTGATTCCGCAAACCTTTCAGTATATCGTGAAAACAGTCATTTGTATTCTCCATTCGCTCGAGTATCTCACGCGTTAATACAATTACTTGCACTATGTTCCGACCCCACTCAAATTGAGCTAAAACAGAAACACAGAGCGCAACGTTGAGGCAAGACCAGTCCATGGAATGTCAAGTTCCACCCCAGCCTGCAGCTTGGACAAGTTGCGGTTCTGAAGGTGAACTGAGATAGGAATTAGACGAATTTGTTCATGGAGTAAAATGAGGACCATTGAGGCTGAGATAGCCGTTGCGATGAATATGGCTCTTCGGTATCAGCCCCACAATTCTGATCATGTGGATATCACCGTAGAATATTTTCTTGGTTTGACCTGAAAAGACTTGAGTATCAGCCTGACTAATCTTGGGTGAGGTAGGTAATGATGAACAATGGTGAGGAGCCGCAATAGTGTGGTCAGCCGGAAATAATAATTGCCGGGTATCGGCACTTTCCTTCCACATATTATGACAAGCACTCCGAGTGTTTGCTAAAAAAGCTAATCATAGCCAATGGCACCTCTAACTTTACCTGTGTCCATCTTCGCGGCGTATACTCCAGCACTAGTCCTCCTGTACCTACCGCCATAGCCTCTCATGGCAGATTTCTACCACAATGGCCAAGAGGGGAGTACAAAATGTTGCATTGATCGCAGAAGCAGATGATGCACCCAAACAGCGTACCTCTCTGGAGGGCTCCAAGATTTACACTGCAAGTCCAGAAGCAGACCGGCCTCAGGTTGAAGAAAAGAAAGAGGCGGATGAACCACCGGATGGGGGCTATGGCTGGGTCTGTGTTGCATGCACATTCTTCATAAACGCACATACTTGGGGCATCAACTCCTCCTACGGTGTCTTTCTTGCCTACTATCTGGACAATAACTATTATCCTAGAGCATCAGCACTCGAATTCGCTTTCATTGGGGGTCTCTCGATATCTCAGGCCCTTCTGATAGCGCCGATTGCTACGTACGTCACTCGGGTTTACGGGACCAGGACTACATTGCTTCTCGGCGTGGCCTTGGAGACGCTCGCGTTGATTGGTGCATCGTTCACACATGAGGTATGGCAGCTATTTCTCAGCCAGGGTCTCTGCTTTGGATACGGGATGGGATTTCTATTCGTTGGCTGCGTGGGCATAATACCTCAATGGTTCACCAGTAAGAGAAGTCTTGCCAACGGCATAGGTACTGCAGGTAGCGGTCTTGGTGGCATGATGTTCAGCTTAGCAACAAACGCCATGATCGACAGTCTGGGTGTCGAATGGGCATTCAGGATATTGGGGATCGTAGCATGCGCGGTCAACGTTGTTTGTGCCTTGCTAATAAAGGACCGAAATAAAGCTATTGGATCATCACAATTGGCGTTTGACTACAAATTGTTCAAGAGAGGGGAATTCTGGCTTCTGCTCGGTTGGGGCTTCTTCAGCATGATGGGTTACATCACATTGCTATTCTCGCTACCGAACTACGCCACCAGTATTGGATTGAGCTCGCACCAGGGTTCTATCGTTGGGGCAGTCCTGAATCTCGGACAAGGGCTAGGCCGTCCGCTCGTTGGCATCTTTTCCGACAAGACTGGTCGCATCAATATAGCGGCGTTCTGTACTTTCATTTGTGGCCTCTTTTGCTTCGTCATCTGGATCTTTGCAAAGAGCCTTGGTGTCTTGGTCTTCTTTGCGCTCATTGTGGGAAGCGTAGCCGGAACTTTCTGGACCACCATTGCACCCGTTGGTGCTGAAGTAGTGGGCTTGAGGGAGCTGCCTTCGGCTCTGTCCATTGTTTGGACATTCCTGGTCCTTCCGACAACATGTGAGTTGTCTCAATTCGCCAATACTATCAGTATACCGGCGTATGTGGCTGACCGCTGAACAGTTTCCGAGCCAGTAGCATTGGAGCTGAGGCAGACGACTGGGAATATATATCTTCACGCACAGATTTTCACCGGTTTCATGTACGTAGCTGCAGCATTGTGCATGTGCGGTCTACGGGGCTGGAAGGTAGGACAGGTCGAACAACTTGCAAGCGAACAAGAGATGAAGCCAGAGGATATTGATGCAGCAGCTGTTGAACCGTTACAGGGTCAAGTTGCCTCATTCGCACTGTCAAAGAGTAATGTGATGAGGCGCATGATCACGTGGAAGAAAGTGTAAAATATCACAAAAAACTAACCACTCGGTATATCTTATCAGCGGGCAGCGGATTGTGTTTCAGTCCGCAAATCATCGTCACTTGGAAGATTGTGCAGTTACTCCGTAGTAGCTACTCCAACCCAGCGCGCCTCGCCTGCGCAGTTGTACCTGAGAACTTGAGCGTCCATCCTCCTTTGGATCGTCTTGAGAGCCTGCATATAAGGTAGCCAAGATAGACATAAGCACCAAATGTAAGAGCACTGTAGTCCGGTACAGTCATCTCGCGATGGAGGAAGGCCAACCTTGTAATCCTAGATTATGCTGGCTGTACGGCTCCTCCCCCGCAACAATGGTGTTTACACGCCAAGGCGGGCCACGCGCTAGCGCTTGTTGCTTCGCTTTCCCACAACACGGCCTCCAGGCTTCCCTTTCCATCTGCGTGTCCACCCTCCACTTCGACATTACATCCTCCACCCCCTCCACACTCGACTTGCTTTACCTTGGTCTTCTACAAAACTCTTTTCAAGATTATCTTGCTGCCTAGCCAAGATGCGTGAAATCGTACGTTGTCCGGCAAAGCTAAACAGATTTTCAACGCGTCCCCTGCGTACCCCACTATTACTCGAACGCAGACCATATGGCTGACTCGTGTTCCTGCTATTGTATAGGTTCATCTCCAGACTGGACAATGTGTAAGTCAGCTACCTAGCAATTCTGTGTATGCTCGCTGACGAGGCTAGGGTAACCAAATAGGCGCTGCCTTCTGGTGAGTCCACCCTCGACATCTATCCAGGGGCTATCGAAGGTATACTCATAAGTTTTGATGAAATAGGCAGAACATCTCTGGCGAGCATGGATTGGACGGTTCTGGCGTGTAAGCAATTATAGACAGCAGAGTACTGCCGCTTCTGCTGACATTGACTAGGTACAACGGAACATCCGACCTTCAGCTGGAGCGTATGAGTGTCTATTTCAATGAGGTAGAATAAGAGCTCTATCTATGCCACAAGTCTTGAGCTCACAAATCTACAGGCATCCAGCAACAAGTATGTTCCCCGTGCCGTGCTGGTCGACCTCGAGCCGGGAACGATGGATGCCGTCCGCGCTGGCCCCTTCGGCCAACTGTTCCGGCCTGACAACTTCGTCTTCGGGCAATCTGGTGCCGGAAATAATTGGGCAAAGGGCCACTATACCGAGGGGGCTGAATTAGTAGACCAGGTCCTCGATGTAGTGCGTCGTGAGGCTGAGGGCTGCGACTGCCTTCAGGGCTTCCAGATTACCCACTCTTTGGGAGGTGGGACTGGTGCTGGTATGGGTACGCTACTGATTTCGAAGATACGCGAGGAGTTCCCAGATCGTATGATGGCTACGTTCTCCGTGGTACCATCACCAAAGGTGTCTGACACCGTCGTTGAGCCCTATAACGCAACCCTCTCTGTGCATCAACTGGTTGAGAACTCCGATGAAACCTTCTGCATTGACAACGAGGTAGGTACAGTCCTACTAGCTCAAGCTGTTCACTAATCATAACACTAGGCACTCTACGACATCTGCATGCGCACACTCAAGCTCTCTAATCCGTCTTACGGCGATCTGAACCATCTGGTATCAGCTGTTATGTCTGGTGTTACTACCTGCCTCCGGTTCCCTGGTCAACTCAACTCCGATCTCCGCAAGTTGGCCGTCAACATGGTGCCCTTCCCTCGACTACATTTCTTCATGGTTGGCTTCGCACCACTCACTAGCCGCGGTTCTCACACCTTCCGCGCAGTCACTGTTCCCGAATTGACCCAACAGATGTACGATCCGAAGAACATGATGGCTGCCTCGGATTTCCGAAACGGCCGCTATCTGACCTGTGCTGCCATATTCCGTGGTAAGGTCTCCATGAAGGAAGTTGAGGACCAGATGCGGAACGTCCAGAACAAGAACGCATCCTACTTCGTGGAATGGATCCCCAACAATGTCCAGACCGCCTTATGCTCGATCCCTCCCCGTGGACTGAGGATGTCATCAACCTTTATCGGCAACTCCACGTCCATTCAGGAACTCTTCAAGCGCGTTGGCGACCAGTTCAGTGCTATGTTCCGTCGCAAGGCTTTCTTGCATTGGTATACTGGCGAGGGCATGGACGAGATGGAGTTCACAGAGGCCGAGAGCAACATGAACGACTTGGTATCAGAGTACCAGCAATACCAGGAAGCCTCCGTCTCAGAGGGTGAGGAGGAATAGTGAGTCACTCTTACATACCTTTCAAAACTTAAAGATACTAATGATTCTCCCTCTAGTGAGGAAGAAGCTCCCGTCGAGGGCGAGGAGTAGAGAACCCCAGCAGAATGGTCTTTCCTTCCAAGTAAATGAAAGGTAGGTTACGACAGCTAGCGTTTCCTTTTGTCCACACGAATGACGTAGATCACGGGGTCCAGACTGTTTGTGATTTCTAGCGAAAAGATAGTGGCGCGAGCACGCGTGTTACGGTTCGTAATCAAGTTGAGTCCATTCATTGAAAGCACAATACGAGTACATGCCGAATACCGTGTTTTCGATATGGTAATGCTCCCTATTGATGCGTTCCTTAGTCTCCTCGCCGGCTGAGCACGTGTACTGTGTGGTTTCCCCTAATCATTGTGCAAATGTAAGTGGGAGTGTTCATCAACATACAATCTTGGGGAATCGATCGGGATCATTCTTATGGAATGACCATGCTAATTCTCGTTGGTCCCAAGATTACACCTGAAGTAAAAATGGAAGTCGAAGCGCTGACTTCCGAGACTGACTCTGTTCGAATATCGAAAGGATACTCTTGCATCCACACAAGTCTTCGATACGGCTAACATCATCGACTTCAGGCTGTTCCAAAGGTGAAGTCTTCTGCTAATACAGGCTGGACAGGGGATAGCTTCTGAACACGCTGTTTGGTTAGAAAACAGTTAGAGAGTTTGTTTCCAGTTGCTTCATAACCTTTTCTGCATACGTTAAACCCCAGTTTTGCCCCATTGACAACCCATGCAGTGCCTTTCGATATATAGGAAGAAATCGTACTACATTTTCACCTCGCCATGGCCTGCGCGATCCACTCAAACCTCGTTACTCGGATACTCCACCTTTTCGATCCCCACAAATTCCTCTTTGATACTCCTCATACTGACAAATCTGCTCAGCAGGTTCGCCGAGCCAGCTTTATCATTCGTGCCGCTCGCCCTTGCACCACCGAATGGCTGCTGGCCTACGACCGCACCGGTGCTTTTGCAATTGATATAGAAATTTCCGGCACTGTTTCGCAGCATATCTTCCGCAAAGCGTATGGCTTGGCGATCTTTTGCGAACACGGCGCCCGTGAGGGCGTAGTCGGATGTGGTGTCGATGAGTTTGCACATCTCTGCAAACGCGCTCTCCTTCTGGGAGTCGTAGACGTACAGCGTGAGGATGGGACCGAAAAGCTCGGTGCTCAGGAGGGGGTGGTGCGGGTTTGTGGTGAGGTAGATTGTGGGGTGGATGAAGTAGCCGGTTGAGTTGTCGTAAGTGCCTCCTACGAGCAGTTCGAGCTCTTTGTCGTCTTTGGCTTCGTCGATTACTCTTCTCAATTTGTTGAAAGATGCTTGATGGATTACTGGGCCGATGAAGTTCCCGAATTCGGTGGGTGGGCCGACTTTCAGGGCTTTTGTTTGGTCGATTAGAGCGGGTTTGATGGTAGGCCAGAGGGAGGAGGGGAAGTAGGCTCGGGATGTGGCGCTGCATTTCTGGCCTTGGTATTCGAAAGCGCCGCGAATGGTGTTGATTGTTGCATTGTGTGGATCCGCGCTTGAGTGGACCAGATGGTAATTCTTCCCACCTGTTTCGCCGACGATCCTTGGATAGCCTCGATATTTGCCTTCGGCTACGTTGCCAGCGATCTTGCCGTATAAGCTGCGGAAGACGGTCGTGCTGCCTGTGTAGTGCAGGCTGGAAAATTCTCGATGAGCGAGCACGACAGAGGTCACCTCGACGGCGTCGCCGGGAATGAATTGGATTACGTTGGGTGGAAGGCCGGCTTCCAGGAGGATGCGGTGGATGATGTAGTTCGAGGCTATAGCTGATGGGGACGGTTTCCACAAGACGACATTGCCCATCAGGGCTGGGGCACAGGGGAGGTTTCCGCCAATGGCTGTGAAATTGAAGGGGGAGATAGCATACACGAAGCCTTCGAGGGGCCGGTACTCAACGCGGTTCCAGACGCCAGGAGCGTTGTGAACGGGTTGTTGGGCATACAGATCTTGAGCATACTGGACATTGAATCGGAGGAAATCGCAAAGCTCTGCTGCTGCGTCGATTTCGGCTTGCCATGCATTTTTGCCCTGTCCGATCATCGTTGCGGCCATTAGCTCGTAGCGATATTTACCACTGATCAGATCTGCAGCTTTGAGGAAAATGGCGGCGCGGTCATTGAAGGGTAGGGACTCCCATGCTGGTTTGGCTTCGAGAGCAGATTCGATGGCACGAGAGACGTCGGTGGAGCTGGCATTCGTGTATTTGGCGACCACTTGTTTGTGGTTTGACGGATTTGCTTGGTTGAGTGCAGGTGTTTCCCAAAGCTGTGCAGATATATTAGTCTCCATTCCATTGGGGTTTAACAGATCCTTGCCCTTGTGCTTACAGTCTCAACAGAGGACCTATAATCTGTATTCTGGATGACTGAGGGTATCTTACCTCTTTGCCGTCAATTACAGTGGGTACCTCCAGCGTTTTCTGCCCAAGTTCGTGGAGTGCTTCCTCAAGAGCCTTCCTGTCGGGCGAGCCCTTGGCATAATGTTTCTGCAATCTCAAGGTCAGCATCCATGATCTGGCCTAGGCTTGTATATTCACGTTGTTTTCGTTCTCCACTTTGGGCACTTTGTACGTTGCAATAGTCGCCATATTGGAAGGCTTCCACCCAGACAATGATCCAAATCTTGGGGCGATTGAATTGTGACACAATGCTTTGTATGATAGTTTCCCGAGCAATTGATGACCTCTGCCTGCCATTGATCCACCAAATTGACCAAGAAAGCCTTGCAGGACGCGGAATTTTGCTTTCTTATGAGAGGCTTCTGTACCGATTCTAACCGCTGGGTGGGGGATTTCTCCGATGTATAGCCGGTGCGATATACACCATTATCGGAGAGTGGCATAACATGAAACCTAGAGCAAGATGTCAACAAAAGAAAGTTTCTTGGTGTCAAGTTTGCTTGACAGAGCGAGTTCAGAACGGCTTTTGGTTGACCGCATACCCAAATCCACCGTATCTTGAACAATACTACTGAAGCAACTTCATATGACTCAAAGATCCACGAATATTCACATCTATTTTCCTAGAGACATAAAGTGTGGTTGTACTTGTCGAAGCAAAGCTTTGGCATCCGTCAACACAAAAGCGACTTGAGTAAAGGAAACTCACTTCCTTCTTCCAAGCATCATCCCACCAGAAATTAATCCCACCATGGACTTCCTCCAAGGTCTCTACTGCTTCCTCTTCCTCCCGCTTTCAATTTCCACTAATACCCTCTTACCAGACTACCTTCCCCAAGCAGCCCGTTTCTACAACGATTACTACGAACCTTACAACTCCTACGTCAAGCCCGTCTACCGTACCCTTCTCCTCACCCAATCCTACTTCTACCGCTACATTTTCCCGACCCTCTATCCTCTATACACCATCTCGAATAACGCCCTTCAGTCTCTCTCGTCCGACGCCCCAGACTTGCTCACTTTGGGTATCCTTGCGGCGGTACTGATTGTCTCGTTAAAGGTGCTGGACTCTATGCGGAAGACGATCGTCTATTGGATCAGTATGGCCATGCGGTTGGCTATGTGGGCAGTAGTGGCTGGATTGGGTGTTTATGTTTGGCAGAGGGGTGCTGAGCAGAGTGTGGAGGACTTTGGGTGGATGTGGGGGCTTCTGGCAGGTCTAGGCGAGGAGGGGAAGAAAGTTGGAGGATCGAAGGCTGCGGGAAGAGAAAGAGACGCGAGGAGAATGAGTGGGTCAGGACCAAGAAGAAGGACGAGAGGAGCTGGTTGGTAATGCCAGAGATATGGGCGCAGTGCGATGTGTAGTGATTTGTAAGGAGAAAGACCTAAATGGTCATACAGGCTGCTATATCCCATCACGAGAATTGACGAACATATTTGAAGATATTCAATATGAAGCGTACGCATTTGCGTCCTTTCCCTCAACGCCATCGCTATGCAGAATGCTTCCATTGAGTCGCCCACTGAATAACGCCTAATCTGATACGGGGTATCGTCCATGAACAAGGTGCATCGGGATGAAATCGCGGAATCCTATGATCATACTGAGTGCTTCGACCTAATCCTCATAATCCATATCAACTTCATCATTTGGTTCTTTCGGCTCTTGAGCTTCGTGATACTGTATCATGTCGTCAATGTAGCTGAGAATCGCGCCAACACTGTCCTCTTTCTGTACGTCCAGTTGCAGGAAAGATACCATGCTGAAATCGTCAATCAATTGAGCAATAGCTCTATTGAGACGCTTGAAGCTTCCTCCTGCCATCACTGAATCTGCTGATGAAGGATCTGCGGATTTCTCCTGGGCTGATACAAGTGCAGCCTGGCTATCCGTCGGGTCATCGTCCATTAGCGAAGTATCTGGGTCTAGGAAGCGTTTCAATTCCTTTTTGGACACGGAACCTTTCACTAGATCCATCTTGCTGAGTACATTGACGTGCGGCACTTCCAGCATGATCATTGCACTCATTGCTGAGAGCGTGCCGGCAAAGTACTTTGCTCTGTCCACCACGAAAGTTGCTTCGAGCAAGTAAGTGGCGCAGAGATTGACATTGAGAGAGCCCATACGCGTGAGATGCTTTACTAAAGCTGGAACAATAGGTATATGGGTATAGAGTTCGATTTGGCCGGGCATGTCAATGATAATTAGGTATTCTTCCGTAAGAGGATCAATGGCCTCGGTGAGGAAGTCTAGATTTTCTAGTAAGAATCTTCATCTAATTAGCAATGTGTAATGCCAGCATCTCCATGTGTTATAATGCACTCAAAGCAATATATCAATCCCCCGTTAGGGCCCAAGCCCATCTCTTCCATTACATCCTCAAGAGATATGAGCTCCTTGATGTCCAGATCCGGCTCGTACGCAAATTCTTCAGCTGCAGGATCAAGATTGATATAAAAGCATGAACGCTTATTAACTCGAAGGTGCTGTATCAAGGCTGAGCAGAAAGTGGTCTGGTACACTCATTAGCCATGATCTATCTAGGCGGGTAGAAGAACGCACACACCTTACCGGCGCCCGCCGGGCCCATGATGAGGACACCAAATTTGCTCATCTTAGAGACGTGCAATCGGAAATATAGCTGAAATATTCTAAGTTGAAGCTTCTGAAATTGTACAAGCCCGGCCCGTCTTTCTTCCAGGAAAATGGCGTCAACCACGCTTGCGCTCGGCTGTACATCGGCATCCGGTAGAAAAGTCACCGTTCGTGGGGTTTTCTTTTTTGGAGCTGAAGTTGATAATCTCGTCCTTCTCTGCTCATCTTAACTTCCAATTGACCGTTCAAGCTTCAGTCAGTACACAGAACACTTCGAATCTACCCTGAACCGTGCAGAGATCTCGCGAAAATGGTCAACCAAACCCACATTAATGGGACAAACGGGACCAATGGTATCCACAAGAAGGAGACTTTTCTCTTCACCTCCGAGTCAGTGGGCGAAGGGCACCCAGATAAGATTGCAGACCAAGTATCTGATGCCATTCTCGATGCATGCCTTTCTGAAGATCCGATGTCCAAGGTTGCTTGCGAGACTGCTACCAAGACTGGTATTTGAGCCTGGAAGTAGTTGCATGCAACGCTAATCGCTACTAAAGGATTGATATTCGTCTTCGGCGAGATTACCACCAAGACACGCCTTGATTACCAGAAGACTATTCGTAACACTATCAAAGACATTGGATACGATAGCTCAGACAAGGGTTTTGATTACAAGACATGCAGTGTGCAAGTGGGAATCGAGGAGCAATCCCCGGACATCGCACAAGGGTTGAAATTGGACCAAGCGTTGGAAAAGCTAGGTGCAGGGGACCAAGGTATCATGTTTGGCTATGCAACTGATGAAACACCCGAATACTTTCCATTGACCCTCCAATTGGCCCACAAGCTCAACAAGGAAATGTCAGATTCGAGGAGGAACGGGAGCCTGCCATGGCTCCGGCCTGACACGAAAACCCAAGTCACCATCGAGTACGAGGATGATGGGGGTGCTGTCGTTCCAAAGAGAGTGGATACCGTGGTCGTTAGTGCACAGCATAGTGATTATATCACTACCGAATACCTCCGGAAGGAGATCCTTGAGAAGATTGTCAAAAAGGTCATCCCAGAGAAATACCTAGATGACCGTACTATCTATCATGTGAATTATCCGTCAGCTTATCAAGTAACTCTGCTGACACCGCCCAGATCCAACCTTCCGGCCTCTTCATCATTGGTGGGCCCATGGGCGATGCTGGCCTGACCGGTCGAAAGATCATTGTGGACACCTACGGCGGCTGGGGCGCCCACGGAGGTGGAGCGTTCTCCGGAAAGGATTACTCAAAGGTCGACCGCTCTGCCGCTTACGTCGCCCGTTGGATTGCGAAATCCCTTGTGCACGCCAAGCTGGCTCGCCGCGTATTGGTCCAGCTCTCATACGCAATTGGTGTTGCCGAGCCCCTTTCAATGTACATCAACTCCTATGGCACCTCAGACAAATCCTCGGATGAATTGGTCGAGATCATCAGAAACAACTTCGACCTGAGACCTGGTGTCATCGTCAAAGAACTTGACCTCGCCAAGCCAATTTACCTCCAAACTGCGAAGAATGGACATTTCACCAACCAGGACTTCACATGGGAGAAGCCTAAGACCCTGAAGTTTTAGTCGACCTTAGCATCTGCATGTCTCTGGCGTTTCCCTTCATGCACTGACCATTACGATGATACCACCCCTGCGCTTTGTTTTCAACAACTCAAGGCGCTTCGGGATTACACAAAAGTGTTCGTTGCATTCAACATAGATCACTGGGTCTGTATAGAGGCAGCATATGCCGCATTGGCGTTTCGGAGATTCAACAATCTTCCATACCCAGACGATGACGAAGGTTCCATTTGTTCATACGATTCAATGGCATACAGTATTCTACACTCTTATTTGAGAGAGCAGGGCTTCACGACGACGGGAGCGCAATATTCAACAGATATTGTCGAGTCTGAAGCAATTAGCTACCTATGGACCTTTAGCATTCAACAAGAGACTTATCGAGGGCGGAACATACATGGCCTTCATTTAGCATAGTTAGCATTTGAGCTCGGTTCCTAGAGCTTCGAGTGTCCCAGACACCTTTCTAACCAAATGACTCGCTACCGTAACATTTTCAAGTTCCGGACAAAGTCCCTTCATGCTCCTGCCTTTTTCTCCGATTGATTGCGCATAAATAACACTCGCATATGCATTGGTGTGTGTGTGTGTGTGTCTGTGTGTGTCGTACGGGACGAGCCTTGAATGCTCACTGGCATGTGCGCTAAGGACGCTGACTGGTGCATGAGGGTGTGGTGTCTCAGCTAATCAGAAGTAGTCATCTGCCAGATCTTGCGCAAGCTGACGCAAGGTTTAGGTTGCTTGTTTCCGGTGGTGAGGCTCTCCGCAGCTGGCACCGGCTTCCTACAGGGCGGCCTTGTCACCAAACAAGTGGGCACCCAGATGATAGATCGCTCAAATACGAGTGCCGAACCCCTCCGATTATGGTAGGGTACCAAGATGCACGTCAGGCGAGCTAAACAACCTTTGCTTGCATGCTCTGAAACGAGCATGGAATCCGAGTCTGCGAGTGTCATGGGGCGGCCCTCGTCCGATGCTTCGAGGCTCAGGCATTTGTCAAACCAAACAAGGCTACGTAAAGCTCTGGATGCGGCCTTCCGTGGCATCCCTACCTAAGTCCGATCTAGCCAGGGATATCTCTCAGTGCTCTGATGGCTTTTTGCTCGCATGACTTGGTATCGAATCACTCATCAAAGGGAGCCTATCCCCTTGTCAATCCATTTCGTGGCTTTCCTGAAACTGACCGGCCGCTTTCCAAAGATGGCAGAATGGAGATGTAGCCTCTCGTCAATGCTTGTACTGCATTGGACGATCGAAGTCGTAACGTGCCAATCTTCAGCCCATGCCAGCCCGCTTATCGGAAGCGACAAATTGGTTCCCCGTGGAGCTGGAGACGTTCGACGCGGCCAAGGCGGGCATTACTTCACCACTTCCCGAGGAATGTCGCAGCTCGCTTCTTTCGCCAGTTTAGAGTAGAGTAGAGCTACAGGGAGTGGCACAGACGCTGGACAAGAATAGAAAGGAAAAGCGGCAGCGGAGTAGCGGACCAGGTCTCGCTACCAAAGATGGATCCCTGACGGCGATAATCGTCCATTCTCGTGAATGATTGGCGACTGGCGGCATCTCGTTTCATCATGCTTCCTTTGGATCGATGGATTTCCTGTCTATCCCAATGCAGACTACGTTATTACCCGTAGCCTCAAGCAAGTCCGAAGACGTACTCCTCCGATGTCGAGTGCCTCTATACAATTGCATACGCAAAAGGGATGTCTCAGCTTCGGACTCGCGTAGCAATCCCCCACGAATCGCAGTCTGACAGTCTGTGCGCTGAATAAGTTCGAAAAGGCTCATCCCATCGATCGCTCCCTTCCGTAGCGATCGACATTACCCGTGCTTGTCGTTTTACTGGTATGCATTATGTCGCGGTGGGATGTTTGCGAAGCGTTCCTTTGAACCCTCTCAGCCAGTGGTAACTGCGGCCAAGTTTGCGAGTTTGATGGGATCGACGGCGGACTTGTGGCGTATTCCACGGACTAGGCCTGCCATTCGGTGTCGACAGGGTTTGGGAGATAATAGCAACAGGACGCATTCCCTGCTCTTGCCGCCTTGGCCTTTGCTTCCATCGCATCATCCCGCCCCGTCCTTGCACTTGTAGATCCCTTAGCCCCATCCTAGCCTGATGGGCTACCAGCTAGTAGCAGCAGTCCGATTAGCATTGTCGAATAATCATGGAGTACTGCCACAGATGCTCAGGTGACTGACTGTAGAATCCGTATTGGCCACCCGGCAATGTGTAGCTCGATGCCCTTGGCGGCTACAGCGATTAGAAGACCGACCAGATGACTCCCCTCCTGGACCCTTGTTCAAGTAAGGATGGTGGGGGGACCGAATGGGGTGGAAAGGGTACGAACGACACGTTCTGCTCCTGCATCAGGCTTGCTTGCTGCCTGCAGCGGCATGTCAGTCCGCTTGATCCAGAGGGAGCGGCATCTTGCATTGCAGCACTAGGTTCCTCTGAGCCTTGACGATCCTGCGCGCTACTCCCGCCGTGTCAGCGCTCATTGGTCACTCAGATGCCTCTGACCGGAGTATACCAGAGATTTGGTCAATGCACTTTGAAGCTCCATCTAGAGTCCAAAACCCTTGGGACTCTTTCCTCTGTCGTTCGTCGTGCCTCTTCCGAGGTGCAGCGAGTCAGAGTCAGAGAGTCTGATACCCCACCGTTTCAGACTTGGTCGTGACTATCGGCCGTATTGCGGTGCATTGATCGTTACGAGCTCCTGCGTACGACGTCCTACTCTTCACACTTGGACACCTGTCTTCATCTTGGCACGAACCAACCCCCTTCAATCCTCAATCTGGAGCGTTGAGGATCCTCCGTCCGAACGTTGCCCAGCAGTCGTCTGCCTGTCTGTGATCTGCGAAGGCCTTCGGACCTCCAAATTCCCTCGCGGCACTGTGGCCGAATTTCAAAAAGGCCCGTATAAGTCCATCGTCCATAGCCTGGCAAGATATCCTACTACTGTCCCCTTAGCTCATCAATCCATCGGCGGATTTCATGTGCCACACTGTTCATCGACTGCCCGAAACTACTTAGACTCCCCCCATCGCCCCGGGTATCCCATCATCGTTTGCTAATCCTGACTTGTCCATCCTCCGAGGCGTGCGATAATTGGGGCAAAAGGCAAACCATCACATCCCACAACGTTGACCCATACCATCCCCGCGCGACCTTGCAGAAACATCACCCAATGTCCGCATGGGCCAACCACCAAACACAGCCGTGAAACCAATCGCGACCACCCGTCCAGTACCCACCTAAATACACCGTGCAGCTTACCTTACCTACCCGTCCGCTTCCACCCTCTTAAGGGTAGAATAGTGCCCGGAAGGAGGGGTCCTAAGCTTTCCTTGCGCGACTGGCCTGCATGCGACGACTCGCGCCAGAGGTTCCGAGTCAACACTCTGTCCGTGCAATCATCGTCGTCGCCAGTCCTCCGCCATCCTGCTGCGGGCGCCTTCGCGCACCGCTACTGTAGGTGCGACGACGTTGGCCCCGAGCAACGCTAGGGGTTGCCGCACAACACTGGCCACCATGTACTCGACGGTTCCCGTGACACCATCAATGAATGGTATAGGAAGTGGCATGATTGATGGCACCATCAACCCAGCAGCGCTGAACACGCCCGGTAAGTTACCCTTCATCGGGTAGGCGCCGCTATGACATTCTTTGCTGCTCTGTTTGCGACTAGCCGCGAAAGCTCTACGACTGCATTCGCAGACGCACGCTCTTCATGCACTTTCATGCGACCGCTCCAATTTCCCAAAGACTGCCGACTGATGGTCATTCTCGCGAATAGTCTCTGTCCTTTCCACCTCGTCGTCCACGAATGCCCAGATCAGTCCACGGGGCCTGAAGAGGAGTCGATCTCCAGAAGAAGGTGGAGATCAATTCGGGACTGGAGCGGAAGATGGTACGTTTCCGTATATTATGCAGGTAGCCGTACGTAAGGCGGCGGTGGGGTTGAAAGAGGGTGTCATGGAAGCAATCAAGTGTTATCGACTAACTTGGGTGACCTGCACAGACGACTCAAAGCCGAAAAAGCGCGGCAGACCTCCCAAGTCGAAGCTCTCTGGCAAAAGCCCGACTACACTCCCTTCGCAACAACTGAATCATAGTAGCCCGGACCAGATAAGGACTCCTCAGCTAGAAACACAAGATTTGCCACCAGGAACAGATAGCACTCCCACCAAGGCTTCTCCACCGAAAGCAACACCTACCAAACCTGTGATCAAGGCACTGCCGACCGTGAGGGACCACACCACTGACCAATTGACCTCTGAGCAGGATGAATACATACCAAGAGAATATGATGAGCAAGGCGAGAGGAAAGTGTCACCAACTGGTGAGCCGTTGGGGAACCGCCAATTTAAGATGCGGACGTTCTACGTAGCGCATAGAGGTGAAAAACGTTTCATGCTGGCTACAGAGTGCGCTCGTGTTTTAGGCTATCGAGACTCGTACCTACTCTTCAACAAGAATCGATCGTTGCACAAGATCATCGCTACACAACAAGAAAAGGACGAATTGATACATCAGGAAATACTTCCATATTCGTATCGATCGCGGCAGATCGCAATCGTCACCGCTAAGTCCATGTTCCGTCAATTTGGTGCGAGAGTAATTGAAGGAGGGCGGCGGGTCCGAGACGATTACTGGGAAGCCAAAGCAATCAAACAGGGGTTCTCTGAAGAAGATATGGCCGGCGAAAAGCGCCCCGGAGCTGCCAAAGCAAGGAACGCTGCCGCCGCTGCAGAGTCGAGCCAGACTCATGCTGTCTCGACAGGACATGGTCATCCGCAAGATGTGCTCTACATCAATGCGACCATGGAAAGCTCCGATCCACGCCAACAGTATGGCAGCCTACCAGCGATACCTAGGACAGAGGATTCGCGCCTACAATTCTATGCCAATATACCGAGGCCGAGGCAGGAGATTCCAGGCGCAGCGTATCAAGATCGGACACAGACGAGTCCAGCCGCAGACGTGATGCATCAAGCCTCCAACGCAGCCGAGCTCAACAAGCATCATACCCAGCAACGAGCAGCCCGAGAGAAGATTTTCAAGGAGCTCTACGACCGAGAGCCGGACACACCAGTCTCGACCCCTCAGCAGAAGGCTGAGCAGAGTCCCTTCACACACTCACCCCACCTTCCTTCATCTACCATGATGAACAGCCAGATGCTGCAACACCAAGCCTCCCAGATCATGTCGCCCCAAACCGTCTACCCTGCTCTTAACCAACAACCCGGTCACCATCAAAACCCACACGCACAATCCCCTGGCAGAATCAGCATGCCATCATCCATCCGCCCAGACCATTCTCACCACCAACGCTCCTCGATTCCCTATCCCTCCGGTCAACAAGGACCTCAGCCATCATCCTACGGCTACCCTCAAAGCAACCAGCAGATGTGGGGCCATCCACCACCTCACCCACAGCCGCAACAATCCCCAGTTTCCTCTCACCATCCTAGCGTATCTCATTTCTCGCCGTCCCCTCACCCACAACAATCAAATACCCAGCACCACCCTTCTCAATCGCCGCATCCCCAACACGCCCCACAGCCGTCACCAACTCTACACCACAGCCAAAGCCCTGGCTCTATGCACGGGGCGATGCAATACCAGGGCATGGCAGGCATGCCCGGCGGCCCTTCCAGCTACAGCAACGCTGCAACGATGGCGGGCGTGAGAGCGATGTATCTGCCACAAACGGCTAGTCCAGGCCAGCAGCAGTACCTGCAGCAACAGGCTACAACCGGTGCTCAGCAGCCAGGTATGCGAGGATGGGCGCCTCCGCCACAGCAACAGCAGCAGCCGGGCCAGGCATGGCAGGGCTATCCCAACACCAGCCAGTATTGAAAAGAACGGCTACGTCGAATTGACGCCAAAGCCGATGTAGAATGATTTGATGGATGTGATGTTGATACAATTGGATGATGGAAATGCGGCATATGCGTTATACGGAACTCCGTCATGCTCGGGGCATCTTTTCAAAATTTACCTTTCCTTCTTCTCCGCATCTCTCATTCCATAGGGGCTGGATTCTTGCATTTTTTCCCCGGGCGTTTGGCTATGGCACGAGCAGGAAGGAAGGATATCCACCCATACGTGCTACTTTTTTTTGAACCATTTTGAGATGCAATTTGGGCTAGGAGGGAATGGACTGGAAAAGGGATATGCATTCCATCGCAGGCAGGCGGGCGTTTGTATAGGCCTGGATTTATTCCTCTTTGTACACATACAACAGAGCGAGGGGAACAGTTTTGCGCCCGACTTTTTCTTACATAATATGCATTCGTACACTCTTTGTAATCACATTTGGGGCTTCTAGAGAGGCTGGTATAATACCTTTTTCCGACTGGAAGAACTTTGTGCATCGCTGCTGTGACCGCTGTGTATCTATGAATGATGCTGGGGAACGTTATTTGGTGTGGTGGAGGTCTGTCAGCAAGTCTAGCTACGCGGAAAGTAGAGGAGCATATGTGGTCAATGAACCATTCTCCCAACGGAAGCTGACTACAGATGTATACATTATCCACCATCCCCTTCCTCTTCTTACAAAAGCCAGGGCATTCCCATCCACCCACATTTACTGGAATACACAGCTCGCATGGCAATATACGAACGGACAGCTTCTCGGGTACATATCCCGAAAGGCTAAAGAAGTGTGCAGTCGCTATGCAAGGAAAATGAGGCGCTAAACCTCCAATCAATAACGCCATTTTGCGCCTTCGCTTTCGTTTCTTGGGGATGATGATGGTGGTGGTGAAAATTCAGCGGTGGGTAAATGAAGGATATGGTTGATTTGATGAACTGAGGTATCGAGATTGAGAAAGGAAGCTGATAGGGTGCGTAAGAAGCGTGTCACGCTTGCGTGAGGAGCGGTCGAAGGCGTAATATGCGGCATCAGGTATCGTACGAAGAGAGAAGTCAGTCCTCGAGCTGACTCCTCAGCTCACCACTGGGCACTGTTTTGCCGTGAGCTGCTCCTACTGCTGGAGCCCTGGCTTCCGCCCGGGCTCAGCTCGCTCTCCTGCGTCGGCACCACCTGCTGCCTAATACTCTTGATCCATTCACATTGCAGCAGTTCCGCGGCACTTGCTCTCTTCTTTGGATCCCTATCGAAGCACCTCTTCAAGAATCCAATGCCCTCTCCACTCAGCTGCTCCCTGCTTGGCAATTGCGGTGGGTTGCCCTGCGCGATGTTGTACATAATGGCCCATTCGTTGTCCAAACTTGCCCAAGGGCGACGACCGGTGCTCATTTCGAGAATGACGCAGCCGAGCGACCAGACGTCGATGGCGCCGAGGCGGCCTTCGTTGCTGCCTTTGATGACTTCTGGGGACATGTACATCGGTGTACCGGTCATGGACTTTTGCTTCTGAGGAGCCTTGGGTAGGGCGGGGGTTTCGAGTGTTTTGTGGTTGGTGGACGGCGGCGCTTCGGTTGGGGGTTGGAGGGTCTTGTTTTGGCGAGCTATGACTTTGGCGGCACCGAAGTCCACGTACTTTATTACGCCATTGTGATCGAGGAGGATGTCTGGAGGGCAGCAAGATCAGAGCTGGACAGTACTGGAGTAACTTGGGGGGATAAGCTTACTCTCGGGCTTGATATCTCGATGGGCGATACCACTTTGGTGCAGATATGCTAGACCTTCCAACATCTGTAGGGCGTAGACCTGGATGACTGTTTCGTCTTCGATGCGTCCATGCTCGAGTAGATTTGCCAATGAACCACCAGAACAGTATTCCATGAAGATGTAGACCTTGTCCCGATGGACCTCAATGCCGTAATAAGACACAATGTTAGGATGGTCAAGCACCTCAAGGACAGCTTGCTCGTCGCGAATCTGGCCGGCCACTGTCGGGATTAATTGGGGGTCCTGAAGTCTGATCTCCTTTACGGCCATCAAGTATCCTGAGTCGAGATTGATTGCAGCGTACACTGAGCCGAATGTGCCTCCACCAACGAATTGGCCCTGCTGCCAGCGCATGGTCACGTTTGTCGCAGAAGACGAGAGATAGGTTAGCGAACGGTCAGCGTCATTGGACTCTTCCATAACGCGGCCCAAAGCCTGTCGTTCAGCGCTCCTCTGCCTTCTGACCTCGTCAATCTCGTGCAAGTGTGAAAGCCATTGCTCCCTGACAAGCTCCGATGCCTCTGCGTCGTTCTTCATCCGACTGATATCCATCTTCCGGAATTGACCTGCTAGAGCTTCGACCCTTTGCTTCTCTGCCTGCGCAGCCAAAGTCGATTTCGCTCCCATAATATCAAAGTGTGAGATCAACAGTGACATACACCCAGCGACCTTCATCCGTAATCGGATGAATTCCTCGTCGCTGATGGACAATATGTTTGGTCCTTGGGTCATCATCATTGCGAATTCGAGTGCAACCACGGCCCACCTAAACGTCTTCTTATCCGAGGCCACACAGTCGTCGCAGATGAAACTCACCCAATCCAACGCCAGCCTCGTGAGCTTTAGGTTGTTCATCATCCTTCGATTGACATCCATGTAGGTCACAGAACGCTTCCCAAATTCCGTTGCAAAAGCAAAGCATGTCTGTATGAGCTCTTGATTTTCAAGGCCCTTGGTCTGCTTTCTTATGATTTCGACACTGTCCATGATGGTGTTAGAAAGCTTATAGGCGGTCTTCTTGATCTTTCCTAGCTCCATGTTCACCCTTGGCAGATTTGCTCGCATTTCTGTCAGAATGTCCAGCTTCATGCCTATGGCTTGCAGGAAAGTCGCTCGTGCGTTCTGCAACCTTTGCAACGAGCCGTCCGCAACAAGTCGAAGGCGACCGGGCCTTATATCTATTGAGGGCGCACGCATGAGCATCTCTAGCTTCCTGCTATCCCAATACAATGGCTCGTCCGGCCGGACAATGAGCACGTACGGATTTGAGGGATCTTCCATGACCACTTCATCAGGATTGAAGGATGTCCCAAGAATCGACTGAATATCCCGAGGTCGATCCCACAGTGACGGTGACGCTATGAGGAAGATACCGTCATGGTGAAACGTCGGACTAGTGATGAAGAAGTGGCCAGATTCCATCAATGCATCGTAAAGATCTTGCAATTTTCTCCTCTCCAAGCTGATGTTGAATTCTGTGGCATTCTCGAATCGTTGACTTAGATGCCTTGAGAATCGGAACAACTTCCTCTGCCGAACTCGCACAGAGACCAATATCTGCTTGTATCGCTTATCCACATTGAGTTCATTCTCATCTGGTCTTCTCGTCAATTCACGCTCGAAGTGGGTGGTGAGGCGCTGTAATGCCTTGGCCGTCAATCCACTGAACTGTTCAGCAACCTCAACATCGCCTCCGTCCAAAAATCGACCAATCTCATTAGAGAAGTCCCACTCTTGTTCCAAGATTTCGGCCTCCTTGAACGTATTCCTGTTCCCAACCAGCTGTGCGTTCAACATCTTGAAGTAGAATTTTAGTGCATCGAGGACCACCAGATCGAAATTGTCGTCTATGCAAGGCGGGAGCTCCCAACCGCGTTCTGGCTGAGAGATTATGGTATATTCTTGCTTGATCCGGACTGCCATCTTCAACAATATCTGAAACTGTGAGATCATTGAGGTTTGCATCATCGGCGTTAGTAATGCTGGGTCCTTCATCTTCGTGGCATAGTTCAGCCGCATACGAATGAGCTCTTGAACCAGCCTGGAAGGGAAATTGATGAGTGTCAGGAGCTCCTCGATGTATGGTGGTAGATGGCGTTTGGCATATTGGGTGGCATTTTTTATGAGCGTAGCCTTTGCTTTCCTGATGACTTCAGCTACAGGAACCAGCATGCTGTGTTTTCCACTCTCGTCACCCTGCAAGGCCTTAAGACCGTCGTCTCTATGTAATCGCTCCAAGAATGTTGTGTCTTCGGTCAGGCCAGCACCGTGGGGCGCAGGTGTCTTCGCCTTTGCAAAATCAAGCTCTTCGTTGCCGACCCAGCCTCTCAAAACGGCCAGCTCCGTATTGATCAATTCCGTCGTATTATGCCATGACAGGACAGCCTCAGAACTCTCGATGAACGCATCTGACGCAGCTCGCTCAATAGCTTGCCCAAGCCCTTGTCGTGTAGGGAACAAGCTCTCGCATCTTTCAATCTTTTCGACCACGTCTAAGACCTGCTTTGTCGCTGGTTTCCCCACTTCCGTTTCTCCCTTGACCTGAAATGCAATGATGTTCTCAATCACAGGTATAATGGCTGCTCGTCCGTCCTCGATCATTCGCCGCTGGGCAGGTATGCTGCGCCCACACACTCTTGCCCTGACGCCAAGCCATAGCTCGTTGGACAATGCCTTCTCTCCTTTTTGCTCGGTGGTCCCTATTAATCGCTGCTTCTCCTGCTTTACTACGTCGCCCTTGAGGACCGACGCCAGCATGCTATGCCATTCGAGTCTTTCCCGATTCTGCGGTACCTGGAGCTCCTCTGACGAAGGCTGCAGCTCATCGTTGTTGAAGAACAATTGCGTGTCCTGATCGTAGTTCCCATCAGTATCGAGGTGAACATCGGACGACGGTGATTCTTCTTCTGTCTCAGAATCTGTACTGTAACCTAAGCTCGGTGTGTATGGCTCGTCGCCAAGGTGTTCACTGTATGGATCCTGCCGTAATTGTTGTATGTAGGCCTTCTCTTGAGCTTTGTACTGAGCATTCGGATCTCGTTTCAGGCGTGTGCCCGAGAATGAGCGATGCCGAGTCCCCTGGTATGAAAGCAAGTGCGGTGGTTTTCGCGAAGGGTTGTAGGTACTCGATGGGACGCGTGCTGGAGCCGAGGGTCTCTGCGGTCGAGGGTTTACGACTCCATCCTGAGGCGCTGGCGTAGGGACTTCTTGGATTTCGCCCAAGCTATTCTCTGTTGGCCTTTGCTGCTTCTGAGAGTTCCAAGACACTTGGCTTGATGAGTATCCTGTCAGTGGAGTGAGGCCATCTAAAGTCGAGCCCGGGGTAATCTGGATGTGACTGTCGGTATCGCTCGCGCCGTCGAAACTCGGCTCATGGCCTTGACGGGAAAGACTGATGGAGAAGTCGTCTGAGGAATTCGAGCCCCCAGAGTCATTCCTTATTGTGTCTGGCCGCTCCTCCATCACTTTGCTAAGTTTTTGCCCATCGAAACGCAACTTCTCTGGAGATGCGTTCGGAGGACTTGGTCGCGCAGACACTTCCATTTCCATGATGAGTTGGTCCAGCGCCAAGAGTCAAGCCACAGTTCCTCCGGTGTGCCACCTTCGCAGTCGAGATCGCCCGAGCGGATTATGCAGGAGGATTTCGCCTGGTGTCGATCCCTGTGGACGTGCTCAATGAAGTCAATTTCTAATGTCCGACGGGCTAATTCTTTGGGTAATGTACGAGATGGCGTCCGGAGTTGGCTACGAAGACGATGCTACGGCGAGATCGATTGCCGGTAGTTCTAAGTGAAATCATGGGCAAATAAATCAAGGAAACCGGACATCGCTTCCATGTGGCATAACGCATAATAACGGCATTCCACAACACACCCCAGACGCTAGACTGTGTAAACAGGCAACGCATCAATTGAAAGGACATTGGGTATGCACACCGGTTTCCAAGTTCATCTACCAATGCTACACCGCTGCTAGCCCACCTGAAGTTAGAACGATTTCCGCAAGAAATGCACCATCTTGAGATTATGCAGGGTACTCCGTAACGGGGGTATAGAATTGCTGACTGCCCGCGAGAGCCAATCTTGTCCCATGCTGCCATTGACCGCTACGGAAGTACGGCAGTGTAAGGTCCCGCTGAGGCTTGACATGTATAGAACAATGGGTCAACGCCAGCCATGTTATGAGTGACGAAGCCTCCTACTGGAAGCACTCAATCATTTCTCAAACATGCTCTATTTTCTTCCTATTTTCCCCCTTTCTTTTGTGGTTCTTTGGGGCTGTGTTGTACCTTTTGGACAGTCGCCGCTCTATTTATCTCTCGCTATGGATGCCCTCCTAGTCTCCTCTCACTTCAGATCAACTGTGCTTACTGATCCAATAGCTCGAGGTTAAACTGCGTCTCAAGCACCCAACCGCATCCCACACTGACAGCAGCCATGACGAACATTCCAGCAAGATCATTCTCGGAGTATCCCAAAGTGTTCAAAATCAAAGGTCTTACGTCCAAGAAGCGCCAAAATATTGCCTTTGAAAGCCTTTTATGACGTCTTGCTGCCGCAGCGGATGGGCAACGTGCTAACACCATTTTTGCTTTCGGGGGCTCTGTACCTATCTTTCCAAATGATACTAAGGTGACAGACAAAGACAGTGATTCCAAGACTGACATTGGACTTCAGACCCGCTGGATACCAAAGGCGGTTCTGAAGGCAGTGTTCGCTTCCCTTTGGTGCTGGGGAAGGAATCCATCAAAGCGTATCAGCCCACTTCTTTCGGTTTGGATGGCAAAGATGTACTCGATGAGACTTGTCGCAAAGTAGGCAAGCTTGATAGGTCTCAATTGTTGACAGGATTCTACCTGCATAACTATGGCATCATAGAGCCTACCAAACAGATTCTTCGTTCGAATATGAACCAAGGCTTTGAAGGTATGTGTATCGCGACACAAGGTATCAGAGCTATACAATTTGAGTGGAAGTACTCTCAGTGCCCTTAGACTTGAACTCCTCAACAAGCTAGTTCCCAAGAGATTGGCACTACGGGTGGTAGCATGTACTGAATCTATTACCGTAAACCTATCGGATCGTTGGGACTGTTCTTTTATTAAGCACTGCAAATATAGATACTCGCCAATGGTGCTCGCACTTTTGCCTTCGTCCCTCTGCAGCACCACTCATTCATGACGAAGACCTCTCATTGGTCATGCCTTCCAGATACGTCGAGGCCCCACAGCACTGTTGATTGCCAATTATTATGCCAGATTACACATGGGTCACATGTTCTCAGGGGCAAATAAGTGTAGCTCGCTGGTTGTTTGCTTGCCTTCCAATTACCAAGGCACGTTCTCCTTCAGGCCAAGTTGTTATCTTGCTGGCATGATACTTTTGGCACAAAAGGGGAAGTGGTAGAATTTGTTTGGAGTAACATGAACAAGAACATAGTGCAATGGGCTAGGTTCTATGGTGATTGGACCCCCATATCCTCGGAAGTGTCCCGCCTTCACCGTATCACCCTGACCTACTGCATTATACGAGCATCCAGAATTTCTGACGAAGGGTGAGTATCCACGTCGTGGCATTATATCCATCCAAAAACTCAACATTAACTAATGATAATGGAGCACTACCCTTTCTTTCTGCAATCATTTCCACGCCCATTCCCAATCAAGTGGTCGCAGATCTCTTCCAAGGACGCTTGAAGGCATCGATCTTGCAGTGTTCGCCTCCTTGAAGGCCGAGGGTCTCAAAGTATGTATGGATCGTGTCGGTCATGGAGACCGATGGCTAGCGCAGTCGTCCCTGGGCTGGGCTGCGAGTGAGACTACTAGATACCGAAGATGTGAAATGAAGGGAAGTCAAAGAGCAACGTCAAGGGTCGCTCCAAACCCAAGGCTATGATTGACGATGACTTGGGGGGACTGTCTACTGGGAGGATGATTCTGACTCAAAATACGATTTTGACTACGATGCCTACGAAGATGAAGACGACTATGGATCTTAAGATGAAAGTATGATTCTTGGTAAAAGTATGTAAGTACAGGTGTCCGGAGGAGGAGGCGATTACAGGGTAGGGACATGGACGATTATATATCCTTGCAACAGTTGCGCAGGCGGACAGACTCATCATGCTGACAGAGTGTTCATCCAGAGCTTGGACCGACGTGGTGGCCGCATGAAGTCGTCCAAAATATCCACACGAACTTCGCAAAAGCTCACGTGGCTATGGAATTCCCTTCTTGGTGCGAGAGGAGCGTCGTGCCGACCAATGCAAAGGTATGGCAATGAACCCTCGTTGTCCTGATAATTCTCAGCAGCTGCAGCCATCATTAGGATACCTGTAAGGCCTGACCGAGCTGTGGCAATGATGGATGCTAATTAGTGGATTAATTGGCGGTAAGTGTAATTGTTCAAAAGAGTCACAGCTTTGAAGCATCTGGATATGAGCCATTTGTTGATGGTTATCCCATTCTACAGGGACAAGCTCTTCTTCATTGACTGATATGTATCGGCCCTAATCTTCGAATTTTGTGCCAATCGGCCATCGTTTTGTGCATGCTGAGTATGAGACTCGCAAAGGTATGGCTCGACATATTGGAATGCGAGGAGGCATATCGAGCTGATCGAAGGCCTAGCACTGAAGGCTGCGGCCATGGAGTAGCAGACGTTTGATAGAGTTTTTGCCTGCGATACCTTCCCGTTCCGCCGTCTCGATTGGTTTAGCTTTTCCCCACGCATCGCGTGCAGTGACTGAGACCTGCACCCCTTGCAAATCCTCTAGATGCCTCCCCTATCGCACACGTGGATTAGCCAAGTAATCGCATAACGTTACTTGATACATTATCAGCCATCACAGGCTTTCGCTTTTAGTGTCCAAATCCATTGCTGGGACGAGACTAAATTGCCAGAGTGGCCAATTTGAAAGTCAAGGGCCCCTCGGACGAGGCTAATGTGCCTCATCTCCCACCCACATCACCAAAGATCACCAGCTAGTTTTACCCGCTCCAACGACAGTCGTCAATCGTTCAATAACAAAGCTCCCGTCTCATTCTTTCAGGACCTCCTCACGACTCCGCATCTGCTGCACCATCCTCCATTCTGGAACCCCGCTGGATTCGACCACCACGACTGCGACGACCAGAATTGTGATCTTTCAACATGCCGGGCTCCATCGCGGACGGAATCGACTTGGCCGCTCTCAACTCCACGACTCAAGTCCCTTTCAATGAGACGATACCTACTGGTGGGAATTCGCTGATCCAAGATCTCAATGTTCACTACGATGTATGCTTGTTCCACTCGCATTCTCGATGGACGCTTTAGCTGACCTTATGTGTTCAAGGCCGGCGATATCGCATGGATGCTCACATCTACCGCCCTCGTCTTGCTCATGATTCCGGGTGTAGGGTACGTAATTGATCTCACCAACATCCTAAGGACTTACACAACTGACGCGCACTCAGCTTTTTCTACTCCGGACTTGCCCGACGAAAGTCTGCCCTCTCGCTGATATGGCTGTGTATGATGGCGGTCGGTGTCACTTCGTTTCAATGGTTCCTCTGGGGCTACTCTCTCACTTTTTCGCACACGGCTGGAAAATTCATTGGGAATCTCGAGAATGTTGGTCTTAGAAATGTTTTGGCTGCGCCATCCGTTCTTGGCCGTAAGATTCCTGATCTCATGTTCGCTGTTTACCAGGGCATGTTTGCGGCGGTAACGTACGTGAAACTTTCGTCTCATAAAGAAGTGATTGGAGCTGATAAGTCTGCGTACAGAGTCGCCCTTGCCGTTGGTGCCGTGGCTGAACGAGGCCGCATGCTCCCTTGCGTCATCTTCATGTTAGTCTGGTCTACCGTCATCTACGATCCGATCGCCTGCTGGACTTGGAACCCTCATGGATGGGCAGCCTCAATGGGTAGTCTCGACTTTGCTGGCGGAACGCCTGTGCACATATCATCTGGTTCTGCAGCTCTGGCCTACTCCCTCATGCTTGGAAAGAGGAGAGGACACGGAACACACGAGTTGAACTTTCGACCTCACAATGTGACCTTGGTCATCATCGGGACCGTCTTCCTCTGGGTCGGTTGGTTCGGCTTCAACGCGGGTTCCGCATTAAGCGCAAGCATGCGTGCTGTCATGGCTGCAGTTGTTACCAATCTTGCGGCTTCGGTCGGAGGAGTAACATGGTGTCTCATTGACTATCGACTCGAAAAGAAGTGGTCTGCGGTCGGGTTCTGTTCTGGTGTCGTTGCAGGTCTCGTTGCCATCACCCCAGGATCTGGATTTGTGCCTGCATGGGCTGCCGTTATCTATGGTGTTTCGGCGGGTACGGCCTGCAATTATGGCACCAAGCTCAAATTTCACCTCGGTATTGACGACGCGCTCGATATCTTCGCTGTGCACGCTATCGGTGGACTTGTCGGCAACTTATGCACCGGCCTCTTCGCTGCGTGAGTATCCTTGCCAAAAGTCAGTATTCAGGGACTGACAATTCTTCAGCAACTATATAGCCCACCTCGATGGATTCACAGTCATCAAGGGCGGTTGGCTCAACAGGCATTGGATACAGCTCGCCTACCAACTCGCAAGTTCCGTTTCTGGCGCCGCCTACTCTTTCTGCGGTACATGTCTGATTCTCTTCATCATGAACCTCATTCCTGGACTTCGTATACGTGCAGACGAGGAAGCCGAGGTCCTTGGTATGGACGACGCCGAGATCGGAGAGTTTGCTTACGATTACGTTGAGCTTACACGAGATGTCATCAACGGTGACGCCTTAGCAGATGAGGTCGAATCGAAGTTCTCTGGCGAGCACGATACACCCATCGGCCCTCATGAGAAGACATTCTCCGGGTCGACGGACGAGACGGCGCTAAGAGGGACTCATCGAGGGCGAACGTGAGCAGTGGCTGGACCCTCTTCAACCACTTGCTCTGGTATCCTTGTTGACCGTTTCTTGATATGTATTACGAGCTTGACGCTATTCATAAATTTCGGAGAACGTCGAAAGGGGGTTTCAGGTACTAGATAAAGCGGAGTCATGGCCTTGGACAATGAGTGATCAAGGGTGATATGGAGTAAATCATTGTATAAAACCAGGAAAGGGCTGCAAATGTGTAAGGTAATTGGTAATTGAAACATCAGAACATAGACCCTACGCAGCGGCTCACATACAGAATTTTGTTGAGAATGGCCAATAAGGCTGAAGGAGGATAATCCTAATTGAAGTCATGTAAAGTTGATGAAGCACATGTATTGATGGTCGTACCACTATATCTCTCCTTGCCCATCTAGGACTAGGGTCACTCATGGAAAGAGCTAACCACGCGCTAGCTAACGCTCAATCATACCGCTTTCGTAACAGTATCATTTTACAGAGTCAAGTGCTACTCACCATTCGTCACCATGGCCAGCGTCGAATCGCCCTCAAATTCTCCCGCTCCGACGCCTTTCAATTTCCCCCAGAACCCAGACGAATTCGACGCCGATCCTCGTATCTCGTATTCGAAACTCGACAGCAAGTTCATACTAGAGACTGATAATGGAGAGGAGTTTGAATTCGATGATGGTTTGAAGAGATGGGTTCCCGTGGTACGCCCGAATCCTTCACCAGTAATGAGGGGCAATCTATATATGTGGTCAACGCCCTGCACAATGTGGCGGATGGTCGGTTCTAACGAAACACTTTGGCGTTCGGGATATACAGCTGGACGATGCACTTTTGGAACAACAGAGAGCGGCATATGCTGTTCAGGGTGTGGATGAGTCGGAGCCGGCGCAACCTACGAAAAAGAGGAAGAAGCAGGTTTATGTCAATGGCGAGGACGTGAGCCATTCCTCCTTGCCCTACAGTCCGCACCTCACGCTATTGAAAAGTTATGCTTATGGCTTTTCTCTCAAGGAAACTGGTGGGCGTGCTATAAACAAGAAGTCCAAACCCACCCCGGAACCCCGCGAACGCAAGAATACCGCTGTTTATGTGACCTCCCTGCCCTTCGACGCTACCACGGACGAAGTGTACGCCGTCTTTTCACGCTGCGGCGTCATCGCCGAAGAAATTGACGAAGGCAAGCCACGTATCAAGCTCTACACCAATTATCAAGGAAACTTCAAAGGCGATGCTCTGATTATGTTCTTCCGTCCTGAAAGTGTGCCGTTGGCGATACAGCTGCTGGATGATACAGAGTTTCGACTAGGTGGGGGACAGAAGATGAAAGTTGCCGAGGCGGACTTCAGCTACAAGGCTCAGAAAGACGCGCCTAAACAGAGTAGCATGAAGACCAAGAAAAAGATAATTAAGAAGACGCAGAAGCTGAATAAGTACGTTTCTGTTCCCCGGCAACGAGAACATCTGGAAAGCTTACGCTTACAAGCTTACTTGCGGATTGGGACGATGATGATCCCCAGGCCAGTCAAGATACAAGCTCACGGTGGGACAAGGTGGTTATACTGAAGCATATGTTTACTCTGAAAGAGCTCGAGGTATGTCTGGGCGTTCGACACGAATATGTAATAGGCGATTGAGTTCATCTATAGGAGGACCCAGCTGCCATTCTTGACATCAAAGAAGATATTCGCGAGGAGTGCTCGAGATTGGGCCCTGTTACGAACGTCGTACTATTCGACAAGGAAGCCGGGGGCGTCGCAAGTGTGCGGTATGACAACGCTGAAGCAGCTGCAGCATGCGTGAGTGTACGTTGCCCCCTTCTTGAAGCTGACATCGCTCCTTTCCAGTGCAAGCTCGGATGGTTTCTGATAATCATACCCCTAGGGAATGCATGGTCGACACTTCTCAGGAATGACCGTTGAAGCTTACATCGCAAACGGAAGCGAAAAATTCAAGAAATCGAGTGAGAAGAAGGCAGCTACTGAAGAAGAGGAAGGGGAGGATGAGGGGAAGCGACTGGATCAGTTTGGGTCATGGCTCGAGGAAGAGAAAGGAGCTGTTGCGGAAAAGTAGGGCAGCATTGGTAGGACCAGGAAGGAGAGCTCGCACTGGTGGTGTAATTGGTTAGATCCAAACCTCATTCGAGGCATTCGACCGTGTCGTCTTAACCTGAACAGCCGCCTACCTGGCCGAGAAGATCGATGTTGATCAGCGGCACTAATCCAAGTTAGCGCCCAGCTGCGCCACAGATATCCCAGCCACAGTCCACACGTGGGTAGTATGTCTAGTCAGGACCGCCGATGCTTTCTATCACCATAACCTCATAACCATCATGGCATGGAGATCAGTATATTTGGGTAACAGCTTCCCTTGGTTTTTCTGATGGGAAGCTCTATTTTTTCACTGCAGCGGCGATGCGAAGACCGTTGTAACTGTCGCAAAACCAGTTTCTGGTGACCGCTTCAACGTCATTGCCAAGTCGCACACCAACATCATCAACCGGGTGCCGACACCAGGTCGCGCGAATCCCGCACAGAGCAAGCCTGTCCCTTGCAAATCAGATGTTCGGCCGTGTATCTGCCAATCAAACCCTTGGGAATCAGCCAGCACTATTCACGATCCAAGGATTCGACTCCGCTTACAGCAGCGGTTCCCGACTAGCCCTTGCCCATGCGTCATAAAGCAGCTGTGGCTGTGCTGCTCTCTTCCTGTCTCTAGTATCTTGTGTTCCCCCCTTCCCTACGACAATCATTCTCTTTGCCCACTTATCAAGAACAGAAACATTGTCACTCCTAGTCCCAGTTACGATTTTACAATTGCGAGTTGTCGCCATATCTACTTTTGAATTGGTGCACCTGATTGATCTGTATCTGTCTAATAACGCTAGTGGAGCAATTCCCGAAGCTTTCATTGTCATCGCCACGATGCAGCGACAAATTCTCCTCTCAGCGGCCATTGTCCTGTCCAGTGTCGCAAGTGTAGCTGCACAAGCTGCAGCAACAACCTCGAATCCTTTAAACAACTTCATTGGTGCCGCTGGTGCTGCTGCCAGTGTGGTAAAATCCGCTGCAGCCAAAGAAACCACATCCTCCTCATCAACTAGCTCGCCCTCTACATCACCTACACCACCACCAGCTGCCTCGCCTACCCACAGCGCGGCTGCTGCGCACCATGGGTTGAGCGAAGGCGCCAAGATTGGTATCATTGTCGGCTGTGTCATTGGCGGTGTGTTCCTTCTTGCCCTCCTGGGCCTCCTTTGCTGCTGTCTTGTCCGCCGACGTGGTCACAAGCGCAAGCGGGGCACAACACCAGTCGCAGACGGCGAAGTTGAATCATGGAAGTCGCCAATCAACCCAGGGCGTCATTACTCAAATTACACACCTGCTCAACGCGGCGAGATTCCCATGGAACAAACAGCACCAACGGTCCCGCTCATGGCCGCGGCGGCGTCTGAACATCACAGGGCACATCATAGTCATGCTCCCAGCCTGTCGCAACACCCAGCTATGCGCTCGGAGCCTGAAAACCCGTTCGTTCCTGTTCCGCCCAGTCCGCGCCGCACTGCACCCAATTCACGCAGCGGTCTCACAGACGGTATGGTACCCGGTCAGGAGCCTTACATACTCCCCGAGAAACAGCGCTTGCGTAAGAGCAGCGAACGCTCGAGGTCGCGTTCAAATTCAAGCCCCCAATCTGAAGGTCTTCCCACCCACACCGACGCCAATCGTCCACCAACGCCCTTTGGCCTTAGCGGCTTTGGTACGCCAGCTGGCCATACCGTCCACGACCCTCGAGGTGCTAGCCCACCATATAGCGGTATCGGCCGGCCATATGAAGACATGCACGTCCATGTTCTTCAAACCGATGCACCATCTCGTGAACTCCGCCACTCACTGAACAAGCGCGAAACTGCGGGGGTTCCAGAACAAGCTTACGATTCCGATGAACATCCCAAGTTCCGCAACAGCCGTGGCTATAGTACCCCACCAGAGGTACCATCACGTTCACCCAACCGCGAAAAGCGTGCCAGCATGTTTGCAGACAGCAGTTACGACTCTAGTCTGAGCACCACAACAGCAAGCAACAGCAGCAATGAGCGTTATCAACATACGTCAGATCCTTACGGACCCGCTCAGCGTGAAGGTGTCGCACCATGGGAGCAATACCAGCATCGCTTCTCCAATACACCGCGCAACTCAGACCAAATTGCTGCTCCGCCGATTCCATGGGAGGAGCCGGAACACGACATTAGCCAGCAGAGACGACAAAGCCATAGTCCAAGACAGAGCACGCAGTACGACGGCAGAAGGAGAAGCAGCCGAAGTCCGGCTACTAGTATTAATGGTCAGCCGAGACGTCTAAGATTCGAGGACTTACACTCAAATAGAGGTGGTGGGAACGGGTACAGTGCGGTGCCCGGACAGCATGATAGTCTCGATGGCTACGATAATCATAATAGGTGGAGCCAGGGTGTTGGGGAGGCAATGTAGATTGAATCATGGAAGGAGAGACGGTTTTCCTTGGTTGTTTTACAGGGATCGGAATGCGAACATAGCCAGTTGTTGCTGTTAGAATTTTGAGCGATATATACCCAATGCAATCATTCTTACCAGTTCAGCATGGCAATCATACGGCGGACGATAATTGAAACTAGGACAAAATCAAACCATCAAGAATAGTAGTAGGTAGGTATTACGCGTACAGGCTTGGGAACCTCTCTATTAGGCTTAGCGGCCAACTAGCGGGGGGCCACCTCCGGGGGACACCGTTAGGGTAGCACCCGGGGGGCCGCTTCCGGGGAACACCGTTAGGGTAGCACCTGGGGGGCTGCTTCTGGGGAACACCGTTAGGGCAGCACCCGGGGGGCTGCTTCCGGGGAACACCGTTAGGGAAGCGCCTAAGGGGCTGCTTCTGGGGAATACCGTTAGGGTAGCGCCCGGGGGGCTGCTTTCGGGGGACACTATTGGGGCAGCGCCCGAGGGGCTACTTTCGGGGGATCGTTGGGGTAGCGCCTAGGGGCCTACTTCTAGGGGACACCGTTAGGGTAGCGCCTGGGGGGCTACTTTCTAGGGATACTATTGGGCCGAAATAGGACCGTACTGACAGGCGCTAAGCCTAATATAAACGGGTATACGCCTCTAAGGATAGGGCGTACGCGTAATACCTGCCTTAAGATGGCATTATCCTCAGTGGTTTTGATTTTGTCCTAGTTTCAATTATCGTCCGCCGTAAATCAGCTAACTCGATTAAATGTAAATGATGTGAGATGTTCAACATGGATAAGCTATTAAGGCTAGGAAACCCAAGAGATGTTTCCAACTCCAGGTTAGTCCTAGGGTTCAGCGCCAAGGCCTGGGGAAGGCGGCGGGGCAACAGGGCAAGACTCCACTGCCATGTTCACTTCTCGTTAATAGTAGGCACGAGCAAACGCGTCCTATGCTACCGGCCGGCTTTTGATGTCCAGGAGTAGTCTCCCCAGCTAACGTCAGGCAGTGCTCAACTTACCACGCATTATCAAGCCTTCGTACTCGTGATATGCATCCTCTTGCCATCCGGCAGATCGGCATCTTGCCCGATCTGCTATTTCTCTATCCCCTTGCCCTTTCTCTCGTTGCATTGCAGAAAGAGTGTATCTGTTTTCCAGTCTGCTCGGTCTTCTACCACATTGCGAGATTGTCCATCTCATATCAATTTGAAGATGGGCCTGTACCACGTCGCTGCCACATTTGCTCTGCTAAACTTCCTCCTACCAGTCTTGGGGCAATCTTCCGCAAGCTGCTCAACCACTTTAACGCCTACCAACTCGATCAAGCCCTCCATTGCGTCGGGATACCGCGCAGCAGTGGTCGCCACTGGGATTCACAATCCTCGCTCCATCGAGTTTGACAGCTTGGGCAATCTGTTGGTCATCAATTCAGGTGTAGGAATATCGAGTCTCCAGCTTGAGGATGGTGGGGATACCTGCGTCAGTGTGAAGTCAACAAAGATTGTCTTGAAGGCTGGTGCTCTCAACCACGGACTTGCTTTGTCACAGGATGGGAAGACACTATACGCCTCCTCGCCTGGAGCGGCCTACTCGTGGGAGTACGATCCAACAGGATCCACGGTCAGCAGCACCAATAGAACAATAGTGTCCAACATGAACACGCAGGACCACACAACGCGGACGCTGTTGATGTCGTCGAAGGTCAATGGCACGCTCTTGGTCAGCAGAGGCAGTACCTCCAATATCGATCCAGAGGCAGAAATGCTCTCCTCGGGCCATTCCCAGATTCGGGCTTTCAATCTCAATAACATCACGGACAACGGCTACGACTTTAATACAGATGGTCTTCGCTTGGGCTGGGGCCTTCGCAACTCCGTGGGCGTAGCCGAGCATCCACTCACTGGAGGAATCTACTCCGTTGAGAACTCAGTGGATCAAGCTACGCGTGATGGGCAAGATGTCCATCAGGACAACCCAGGCGAGGAGATGAATTTTCACGGTTACCTGAACGGAACAATGTACTCTCCTCAGGGCAGCAATTACGGTTACCCTTATTGTTTTGCGGCTTGGGTTCCCAGTGATCTTGCCATGAACAGCAACTTGACGATTGGGAGCCAATTTGCCATTGGAGATCAAAACAACACGATCAACGATACATACTGCGCTGCGCAGACGCCTCCGAGGCTAACTTTTCAAGCGCATATGGCTCCCTTGGATCTCAAATTCAATAATAGTGGTGCCGATGCTTGGGTGACATTTCACGGGAGCTGGTAAGCCATTGCTCCCTTCTACCTCTCCCCACCTAATCAGCTCTAGGGATCGCACCTACCCCTCTGGTTATAAGGTCTCCACCATCACCTTTGCCAATGGTGAGCCTGTGGCTCCTGCCAATAGCAATACCTCTTACACAGACGTCTTCGCTAACGCAGATAATACTGCATGCCCAAAACATTGCTTCAGACCTGTGGGTATGGCCTTTGATAGTCAAGGCAGGATGTTCGTAAGCTCGGATCTGAGTGGAGAAATATATGTCATTGTCAAGGATGAGGCAAGCAATCGCCAATCCGGAGGCAACGGAGGTGCCCCGAACGGTTCGTCTGGCAATTCGTCTGGCAGTGGTGGTAAGACTTCTGTTGCCGAACGGCTTGGCAGTAGCTTCGGTACGCTGGTACTAGCTTTGCTCGTTGTCTGCTTGCTGTCGTAAGAAACGAGTTTGCATGCACGTCCGCATGTAGGTTTGATTACGATAAACGAATGAACGTCGAGCATATGAACCCAAGTATTTCATTATGCCTACTGAGGCATGTCTCACTTATATCCAACAAACTCAAAGGCGCCATCGAAGGCAGAAAGCATGGCTTATTGAATGGGGCAACGCCATCAAGAGGAGGTTTCCGAGGCATCTCCTTCAGCCACATTATATATCATGACAAGGAAGCCTTCCGCAAAGAACCCAGTTCGAACATCAAGGACTCATCTCATACAAGACGTGAGGTTCTGGGTAGGTAGGCAATCCGCTGGAATGTCTTTTCCCTACGCTGCGAAGCCGATCATCAAATGCGTAGTAACGTAAAGGAGCTGGGAAATGAGGCCCGTGGTCGCTTGAGCTTCACCTTCTGTTTTGTCACCTCAGTGCCATTCACTGCGAAACCCTACTCTTCTCAGCGGTCTTCACTGTTCCTTCTTCATCCACACCCAGTTGGGCCACCCCCTTCACTTTTCCAACTTTCGTTTGGTAGTCGTTACTCCTCACTGCTCTCACCTTCCCCACTTGCAACACCTTCTTTACACTCACGAGTCGAGCATCCTCGGTTTCCGTCTTAGCTGGACCACGACGATTGGAAGACTGTCGTTGGCAACGAAGCATGACATCTCAAGGAAAGCCCACCGTTACATACTCCAGCTCTCTCGCCCATATCCAGGTACTGAAGACCAACAACATCGCAATTCTCCCTGGCTACCACCTGTACATCACCATATCGTTCGGTCACTGACCCTCGCAAGACTGCACTCATCGATAGCACACCGCCGTGCATCATCGTCCGTACCTCACCACTAACACACTTTGCTCATCTTTAACGCGTCGGTCGATGCTCACTACATCTCCGCTCATATTGTACTGACCTCATAAATTCCTACCGGCTTTCCCCTGGTTCACCGTAATCTTCGTTACCGTTCAGACAAATCGACGCAATGGCTTTCGGAATTCTACCCATCGAGGTAACCTTCCCTTCTTGCCATGCTCTTTCATGTCTTACAAATATGAGTTCGAATCATAGCTAATTGTCTGGTCTCCCTCAGCTCAATGAGCATATCGCTAGTTATCTAAATGCGGACAAAGATGTTGCCAATTTCGCCCTCGTATGTCAAGCAACACACAATGCTATAGAATCGCATCGCTGCGGATTATGGCGCAGGCTTTACGCCAGCAAGTTTGATGTCCCTGAGAGCCGGACGGGCGTCGAGCTCAAAGTCAAATACAAGCTTCGCTGCCGAGCCCTGCGAAGAACGACGAATTGGCAAAAGGGCCACGACCCCAACGAGGCCAGGGTGATGAAGTTTTTACAAGATCTCGTTTGCGGTAAGCTGACCTTTCCTCGGACTGTAATTGTTGCGGATCGTATCGACTGGCCTATGGGAGAACAAGAGCGGTGAACCTCATCGCTCAACCATGATATCTAATATATCATGTCATTATGCTGACTGGGTTTTCCCCCATCAGACTCCTATGCTCACTTGCCTCTGGGATACAAAGCAGAGGCGACTTCCAACAACATCCTTGCGCTTCGCGAATACGTTCAGAAATCGAATATCCTTGACAAAGTACTTTCTTGTCTCCATCGAGACCCAACATTCAGCCCTGCCTTGAAGACGCTACAATTGGTCCTCTTTCACTTCCAACTCGACCTATCTCTAGGTCCTGCCACTTCCGTTTACGGGTTCCCCTACTCCCAGAAGGCTGTTTACAGACATCCTAAACAGGTTCCATTGTTTCAGGGGAAGAACTTCAACAAGGTCAATATCGACTTTCTAATGCATACGGGCAACTTCTTCAAATACCATATGACCGCGCCACAGGCTCAAACCTTGTACGAGCTTTTCAGCGAACTTGAGCCCTGTGAACGGCCTAAGGCATGGGAATCTAGAATACATCAGGGGCCTGGCGTGGTGAAGCTTGGGAAGCACTGGAAAGGCAGCTATGGTAGGCTTCGCACTTTCCAGACTTCCCAATCATGCACTAGCAGCTGACAAACAAGCGTACCTCCATGATCATAATGACATGCGACGCATCCGTACCACCGCACCTGGTGTTGTAAGCTTCACCGACACTATCGACTTCTATGACGGGCTACAGACCCTCGAACTCGACTTTTCACCAGCGGCAAATTGTACGCCTTGGCCCAAAGTCTTTGAGTCCCACCTGAAAGCATTACCCCCTCTGCCCCTCTGTAAGAAGCTCGATAAGCTGGTAAAGCCAGATCCACAAGCAAATCTGATGTCGTCCCTACACTCCAACCAAGCAATCTGGCCTGAGACCACCCCTAACACGCCATCAGGCACATCAGGCACACCGAGCCGCCAGGACATTACATTCTCAGCACCTGATAATATACTGCCGCTATCAGCTGCGCCTACCCCAACCCTCACGAGCCCCAGGCGAGGGGTCCACTACCAGCAGTTCATCGGATCTGGCAGAGACGCCGAGCCCTATCATTGCAACGGTATCCTCCACCCGCTCCCCCCACAGCATGGCATCCCAGGATGGCACCGTATCACAATGATGAAATATTTTGACCCCGCCGAAGAAGAGGAACCTCCATCTCCGTCTTCGCCGTCCAGCGCTGGGACGACGAGTCCATACAACCTTTCTCCTACCACTTCGCACTCCTCCTGTACCTCAAGCAACAAGACCTCACCGGCCAAGTGGCCGCATCCAGTCGAGAAACCCGGTTCTTTCACCCCTGTGAACAGGTTTCCACAGATCGATTACGAAAGTATGGATGTTGATAATGGCTGCTGGGCTTACGAAGGCGTCGTTCTACCTGGAGGCAAAATCATGCTTGGTCGCTGGTGGAGCCCCATTCAGGATAGTGATGAGATGACCTGCATCGGACCTTTTATCTTTTGGGAGGTGGATGAAGCTTGATTCTTATACGGAGATTGACAGGGAAGGCAAGGAGGAAGGGAATTGTGGATGAGACGATTTTATCTTATCTTGGATCAATTTTGATCGCAACACTCATGTGGGAAGGCGTGGATCTGGGGATGGATCCGTGATACTCTCACTTACGATCTATCTGGATCATCACGGTCGGTTCGGCACGCATTACGATTACGAAGATTATGGATATGGTGCGCAGAGGTTCAGGGCGACGGTACATACAGCACAATACCTCGATTATGGTTTCTACGTGCTCACAAGTGAGCATGGAGGAATTGTTTTCGAGCAGAAGCTGTTGAATTTCAATCCGTCTTCACCCGCGTGAGGATTATGAATTGCTGAGGAAGGAAATCGAGTCCGCGGACGTCTAGCTCTTGGACAGGACAGAGTCGATGTCAGTTCCTGGCACGCAATTCAGACAGTACATCCTCCTCCATATCGACCAATGTTTCTAGCGCCTGCAATGTCATCTCTCTTTCACCAAAATATCTTGCATAGCAGATCGACTGTTTCGTAGCATCTAGTTGAAAGTTCCATTTCCATTTACACCCTGTCTGCCTGCTGATCTAAACACTACTCTATGGCATTACTTCATCGACGTCTGAACATCGATTGTCTGCGGAGTATTCCTAAGTCATACACCCGCTCTATTCCTCAATCCACTTGACGCAATCCCACTCCCCTTTCAGGTTCTCCTTCCACAAGCTGACTTTGTTGTCGCCGCCACTGACCGCGAGGACGTTGCCACTGAGACTCCAGCTTACCCTCCACAGCACTGCATCGAAGTTTAGGACGATTGACTTCCAGTCGTTCGGGTGTGCGGGGTCAGAAGTCCATATCCGCACTGTTTTGTCTTGGGATGCGGACGCGATGTAGGATTTCTGGAGGATGGTGGGCGCCCAGGCTACGTCGCGGACCCAGTCGGTGTGGCCGGTTAGGAGGACTGTGGGGGTGTATTTCTGATCTGAGGGGCTAAGGTTGGGGCCAATTGGAGTGAGCATTTGCGTGAATGGCTTGCTTGCGCAAGAAGGGCTGTGGATCCTAGAGGCTTACTTGTAATCCCATATCTTGACCATGTTATCACTTCCCCCAGTCACAAATCTCCTCACTCCCGCCGCACTTGGTTTACTGCTAACCAGACTCCCTGGTACCATCGCTGGCGCCCAGCTCACAGCATTTACTCCCGCCCCATGTGCATGGAATATCTGATGCGTCCAGTTTCCCTCTTGGAATTCCAGCACAGAAACTTGACCATCAGAGCTGGCGCAGGCGAGAAGACAGCCGGATTCGTGTGGCGACCAGGACACGATGTTGACCGAGGCTGTGTGGAGCGCGAAGCTGGCAACGACTTGCCAGGTGGAGGCAGAGCTGGCTGTATGTGTGGAGGTGGGAGCAGATTCGCGCCAGATTTTCACGGTCCCGTCGTAGGAAGATGACGCGAGGATGGCGCCGTATTTGGGGTGGGCCTAGCACTTGACGTCTTAGAAAAAGAGCTCTGGGAACTCGGAAGCAATGGGAATGGTGAGGCGGACCCATGAGACGCACCAGACTGCACCTTCGTGCCTGTGAGCTTGAATTAGCATACGACACGCGATCAGTGGGGGCGGTTGGTGGTACCCTCGCAGTGTTTCTGTCAACTTGTGGCTTTCGCCTTCGACCTCGAAGATCTTGATTGTTTTGTCTGAGGAGCATGTGGCGAGCCGTCGTCCATAGTAGTCGAGTACTGCATCATGCTGTGGCTTCATCAGTATCTGGCCTTCGCGCTCCGTGTATCGGAGATAGCTTCGCGAGAGCTTCAAGGGCGAGCTTTGGGACGTACAATCATGTCATCGTGCCCAGAATTGGTGATGACTTGCGCCTGTAGTTGTCAGTACAGTTTGACGAGACGTGCCAGGTATGCTCACCATCTTGGTTCCTCGCTGGTGAGAACAGAATTGAGCGCGAGAAAGATTAGAGGACAACAGCGCGAAATGTCACTTTAGCTTTCTTGCATCCCGCTTTCCCTTTGAAGCTAGGATAGTATGCGAGCGGCAAAATCCGGGGTATGTGACTATTCTAATCCGTTCTAAGACGAACCTCGGCACTATTTCGCCTTCATGTACTTTCAACGCCCTACAACACTTCAACCTCTCACAGCTTCCTGGTCTACACAGACAAATGGCAGACGCCTTGTGTGGGCCTTCTAACGCTCTGCAGACTTTTCAGAAGCAAACCTCTGTCGACAGGACTTTGCAACAAGACCGTATTGCGGTTCGCGAAGCACAAACAGAGGTATGGCACAGCCAATGCCTTGCTCGAGAGGATCGTTTTGACATTGACGTTCTTCAGAATTTTCGATCTCTACCAGGACGAAATGCCGGCATACTCGACGCAGAGTTCGAAGCTTTTCAAGCCGGTCCCGGGCTAATCGAACCTGGGTACCCAGAGCAGCCTTTTTCCAACGCTGACCCTCCAACGTCGTACCAGCCAAACATCCAGCAGCCACAGCCAGGCCTGCCATATTGGGCCTCAGACTTCCAAAAACTGAATCTCAACGAAGCTCGAGCGTCGCCGATTCCACACTCCCAGTTTCACCAGCATGCACCTTTACAGCGCCATACGCCGACAGGCTGGCATCAGGACTTTTTGCGCCAGCAGAATCAGTCTTCTCCCTACCAGTCACAGCAACATCAACGGCCTGCACCTGGATGGTTGTACGGATATTCTGGTGGTCTCATGCCACAACAAGATAGTATGCTGTCTCCAATAGCGCAGCAAAAACAACGTGAGAGGCAATCAGATGTCATATATGACGAAGCGGCGTTTGAGAAGGCTTTTGACGCTGCAGGGTTGAATATTGAACATTCTCAGCACCATCAGGATCAAAGGGACACCCAGCTAGATCAGGACTTGTATCGGATGGAAGATGCTTCAAAGAACTTAATGAGCCCAGAAACAGAAGCTTGGCTCGACCATAGCCGCATAGGATCTGACAGGATTGTGGATGGAGCACAGGAGAGGCAGCCACAAGAGAAGGAGGCAAGCGATGCAGATGAGCTTGCAAGGACTGCGGGTCAACTGTTGGAAAACGTCAAGGGCGATCAGAGTCGAAAGTTCCAAGAGAGTAATTTCCTTTCACTTATGCGGCAATTGCGGGACAAAGAGGTTCGAGTCGAGGGCGACAAGCTCGTTGATGTCAGTGTACCCTCTGCTTCTTCTTAGCTAGAACAACCTCGAGTATACATTTTTGGATACTGAGCTTGATTTTGAGTGTGTGGACGACCCAGTTGCTAATGGAGCCTTAGGTGACTCAGGATCTTCATCCTGGGGGAAAGAATTATCCAAATGAAACTGCTGTTGATTCTAACAATAATCAACAACCGCTGGACCCACCTTTTCATTTTGACCTCGAAGCAGCTGATGTAAATTTACCCATCAATATAACAGGTACACTATTAGCATAAAGCTTACTGTTGTAGGATTCATACGGCATGCCCGTGGACAGTATTTCTTTTGATTCAGGCGTACATGAAGATGCCGGATGGGAGCGGTTCTGGCAAGACACACACGATGTAGAGCATAGAACTGGTCTTCAAGAAGGTCTTCTATCAGCCCGATAAGTACGCTAGCCTTATACATAAATATGACGGCCGAAGTTCTATGATACGACGCGCTACAAGGATCTTGGTCCAGACTTTCAATCAAGCTGCGGCTTCGGCTTCGAACGGATCCTGCCGAAGGACCTTAGAAACAGTGGAGAGTTCAATCTAGCCCCCTCAAGTCTGAAGGGCCCTTGACGCGAGCTTTCAAACGAGGAATTGAGCGTATCAGACTGTGGGCCGGTCGAACCTCATCTCGTGGGTTGCAGTGCCGGATCGTTGGGCTCGTGCCTACAATCTCACCGCAGACATACAGCTGGGGTGACCGAGGTACTAGCAGCGGTCCGTGAAGTATCCAAGTTTGACCTTCCAGGAATAACTCAGCTTTTCGACGGGGGGTGTCATGCGGGAGACCTGTCCTACACACATATACCTGCAATGGCCCTTTTCCTCAGGGCTTTGGAAACGATGTGCGACCAACTTTCTTCAGATGCGAGCCTCCCCCACGGCAGTCTGTCCACTGAACTTTGTGTCCCTGCGCGCTAGGAGACCTCTGAGATCTACAGCTTCATTCACGACGTTTGAAAGCTTTTTCTTCCCTATGCGTATCTTTGGACGCGGTTTGCATCCGGAATCCCCTCGAAAATTTCAAGAAAATGCCATCATCATAAGAGTCTTGAAAGAGCAACTCCAATCTCATCTCATGATAGCCCAGGAAGATCAAATCCTCGTAAAGTTACTTCTAGACGTCACCCTCGTCTTTCTCCATACCGAACTGTAATGGATGTTACATTTGGACACACACGAAAATGGCCCAACCTGTTTTGACACGAGGTGCCATCGCAGGTCACATGAAGCCCGCCATTTGAATTCCAGTCGTCTTCATCATTGGCTCAGGCTGCCTTGTCGACGAGCACTGGTTTCAGACAGCGCAGGCACAGACCATCGTGTAAAAACTCGGGCAAAGCTCTTCAAGAAAGTAGTAGCGCTCTGTGGCGTATACTCAAGACGAGAACGCTATGAAAAGAGTACAAGCAACATGACAAACAGGTCAAACAGTCAGTAGCTCTTGGTCGTGGCCAGTCGAGGGACTTGTGTCCCATAGGTACTTACGGTAATACGATAGAGCGTAGAATGCCTGTGCAGACGTTTCTCATGCCTCAAACGAGGGCGTCTCAACTTGGGTAGATCAGAGAGTCCTGTCTCCGCAATAACGCGCGTAGAGAGCATATCGACTTTAATGAATTAGAGCTCGACGAACTTGGTGGGAGCGAAACTCGCGATAGTAGCCAACTCAGCGAGTATACCTATAATCTTATCTTAGAATATTCTCTCTTTCTCTTATACCTCTCGGGCATAATCAATAAATTTAAATTAAGGGCCCTTTATAATAATCTTCCACTAGGTATACTCTTCTAGTAGTACGCGAGTAATAGGTATAAGTTTTAGCGGCTTCCCTAGTATATTAAGGTTAAAATATTTACGGATAAAACAGCTTATAACTTAATACTAGTGGATTATATTATTATGGTATCTATTATAGAAGGACTTATTTATCTATAAGAGGGTTCGTGAGCTACGGTCAGAGATTGCAAGCTGGAGGTGCTCGGCGACTTCCCCTCCTGAAATCCGACTCAAGCACATGAGTAGTGTAGATAACACAAGATGATTATTCTTCAGATACTGTCAAACAATGTAGAAGCATGAACCCTATCATAAATTCAGGACGCCCGAGGGTCGGTACCGAGCCTCGGCCGTCCAGGGACGATTCCCCTAACCCCCAGGGTAACGTCTCAGGAGCGGGTACCCTAAATTCCAGGCCCCCTTGGGGCGTCAGCCAAGCCCTTCCACCCTTCCACCCCCAAGCAAGAAAAGATCAAGTACCTTAACTACGTACTCACCTGAACCTGCATCGCCCACCAGGACAACCAGCTGCATTAAATCACATACACCCCCCCAAAAACGCCTTTTCAAACATACACCATAGATTCGCATCGCTGCGCTGTCTCACCAACCCCCAGCAGGCAGTGCCTCACTCCCCCCACCAACACGTCTCAGCCCGGACATGCCTCATAAGCCCACCTCCCCGCCTCAAAGGGTATGCGATGTGATACTTACTGCGCCTGGAGGAAGATGTTGGAGTAATCCAGTTCAGGATATGTATCTTCTTCTCTTGTGTTATGCTTCTGTGTGCTGCGCAAAGGTGAGTATTGGAGGTGAGGGAGCAGCAGGGTTGGTATGTGTGCCTTACACGATGTTTCGGACATGCGGCCACTGTTGGTTTGATACCTCTACTGGCGGGGTTTGGAGATCAAAGGGGTGGGCCGTGCAATGTGATCTGTGTGTTGGCTTCAAGGTACATGCCACATCATCTTCGCATAGATAAAGCTGCTGCCTCCTCGTTGTTTGTTGTAGCTTCCATATTGTTGTTGCCTTGACGACTTGTGTCAGACGAGATTATCTTCTAGAAATAATTGATTGCTACGAAACGAAATTACTTTGTCCTCTTGTCTAAGAATTAGTCTACTTGCATCTACACAATATTTCAAGGCGTGCTCTCGTCATAATTGAAGCACATATCAACTACAAAGTCATCCATCTCATCAAGAAAGACCAAAAATCCTCCTAAACGACACTCCTACCAATTACCCGTCTTCAGAACAGAAATGTCCCTCCCCTCCCTCTATCCGCCACCTTTCCATCGCTTCACTACTTCCTCCCGATCTTCCTCTGCCTCCTCGATACGAAGCACACGGTCAATTTCCGCACGCAGCATCAACAGCATCAATAGCATACTACGCGGCCGGCGGCAACAACGAGGAACATCTACATCCGCTCGAACATCATTCTTTGAGTCGGAGAGAGACGAAAAGGAAGGACTTAGGGGAATCATGGAGCCGAGACCTGAGACAGCGCTGGCGTGCATGGGAATTGTGGAAGTATTAGAGGGGATGCGGTGAGCGAGCGCATGGGTATGATGTTGTAGATATTGGTCAAGTCCTGGGCTTGAGAAGATGCTTCGGCGGCAGAAGACCGGCCATCATTATGATGTCTCGCGACGAGGTGGACAACAGCAAGTTGTAGGCAGAGCGTCTGAAAAAGTGTCCTGCTTGCTAGTCCTGGTTTGGTTGTGGTTGGCGTTGGAAAGGTGATGAGGCCCGTGTTTGGGACATGCCGAAATCATATTCTTATGGGATATTCGAACTCATGCTCGCTTGTGTGCCCCCTTCGAAGTTGCTATCAACATGAAAATCAGAAAGAAGCCCGCTCACTCCAAAGTCGGAGGAAGTAGACTAGGTGCTGTAGGCTAGTCAGCAGAGGCTGTTCTAGAACACCATTCCAGTCGAGGATTGACCTAACACAAAGATCATTATTTCCATCCTAACCTCGATATTAGCACGGAGAAGAATTCAAGAACCTGCTTGTCTTACTCTTGTATGTTCTCACTGGAAGAAGTAACCACGGCAGGCAGCGGCATTGCACAGGCACTTGGCAGGGCGATACCCTCTCTCTTTCTCCATCTCATCAGCCCGCTTCTCCGTGATCGGCGTCGGGTCTTCATCACTGACGTAGTCGAATGTCAATTCTGTCAGATATCAGCATTGGCCTTTTTGGATTAGTATCGAATCGTGTCGGAAATGATCAGGTTGGCAGAAGGTGAAATACATACCTGTGCCCCTTGGGATTGCTTGGGTAGCAAAGAAGGCGAGGTCGTAGATATTGATATCTGCGTGGTTGTATGACACGGTGTAGATGGCACAGTTCGGCTCGCAGCAGTGATTAATGAATCTTGTGGGCCCGCTCACATGCATACCATCGCATACGTACTGGGCCGCACCGTCTGCCTCAGTCCATTTGTCGAGTTCCATTAGGTAAATTTCCTGATCCACGGTACGGCTTTGGCTTCTTCTATTGGCCTCTTCGTGGGTGATGATCTCCCCACGGTAGGTATCGATGAACTGGCCTTTCTTTAAATCCTGCATGCAACGAAGGCCCCACCCGCGATTGCCCGTTTTGAAGATTTGCAAGGGCACCGTCCTACCATGCTGAACCACCCGATTCTTGCAATTGCTATCGCAATTGCACAGATTATTACATTCGTAGATGTGGTGTCTACTCTCCAAGTAAAACGATCGAAGACATGCGTAGTCGGATTTGCTCGCTGAGTAGGGGAAGACGCGGTTGCCATTGGCGTTCCTGGCCGAGTCATCTAAGCATTCGCAGGAAAGGTACTCGCATCCGATATTCCGGCCATTGTCTTTCCGACACTTGCACCCTGACATAAAATCCTCTGTAGTCCTCATGACGCCCGGACCTAAGATGCTCTGGGTTACAAACTTGAAAGAGGTTGGTGGTGAAGTAGTATCCACGTTATTGAATAGAGAGACACCTCGGCCTAAGACTGCGAGATTTTGGAGAAACTGGTCTCTGCATGCTTCTGGCGAGGGCTGTGGCGGCCCGACTACTACCGCTGAGACAAGCTCGCCGAAGGGATTCAGAGAATTGGGCGAGTGTAAATTTGCGTCTTTCTCTGTCAGGGATCCCGCCTTCGGTTTCACTGTTCATCGTTAGCTGTTTAGGCTGATATACTAATATTAGGGACATGATGATTAGATGGCCGACAGCCACTGTATAAGTGAACCAGAAAGCGAGAATAGTAGATTCGAGCTACATAAGTAGCCTCATCAGACTAGTAGCAATCAGGCCTCTTACCTAGTTGAAAGCCGGGGTAGTCTGCTTTCCCAGTCGAATTAGCCTCAGCTGACGCCTCTGTAGATTCGCTTGAGCCGCGGGACTTCTTTCTGATGTGTGTAGTGGATTCATCGTCATCGTTTGCTGTCAGGTCTACATAATCGAGTTTCCTCTTTGGGATCGATTGTTGACTTTTACCACCCGAGGGTGGGGTACTATCACGTGCTCTTCATGGAATAGCATGTTAGTATATATTGACCGATAATTTTACGTGTAGAACAATACTATCATACCTGATTTCCAGGGCAGTTCGTTGGTTGTGACTAGGATTAGGTTGGAGCGGAACTCGTGTAGTGGGTGATACTGAAAGTAAGACATCGCTCGGCTTGCGAGGACAACTAATTAGCCTCGGGTGTGACAATGTATAAGGTCAGTAGGTCGATTGTAATACCTCAGTCGAACCAAAGAGTAATGTTCTATGCGATGATAGCATCTATAGGAGCTATTAGTATCAAAGGTCTCGAGAAGTAGGGAAGTAGAAGATAATACTCTGACGGAGCGCTCTACGTATGAAATCTCATCCGATTCTCATAGAATCAAATATACCTTAGTAGGGAAGGCTTAAGTACCTTAATAGGTAGAAGAATTAGCGACTTTAATAAAGACCTAGTATCTTATATCCGTGTTACTCGAGTCTACAAGGGAGTAGAGATTTAGTTCAACGAGATCTAGTCCTAAGTCGAGGGATGAGGAAGAAGAAGTAAAGTAAGTGTCGTCGGCGGGTAGAGTAAACGAGAGGAAACTAGCTCTAGCTCTTTTAGTATTAGATCCACGCGCTATACCCTTTTCAGAAGTTACTTAGCGATAATCTACGCATAGAATTATATCTTGCTGTAGAGAGATGCTAGTACTCAAGGTCTCTACGCGATTCCTCCATACATTTTTGAATTTCTTAACTGAAACACCGTAGAATGTCTACCTTTTCACTGGACCTCTTGATAGCCGACTTGTGTTCTTCTAATACTGTTCGTATGACAGGATTCTCTTACGCTCTATATCGAGGCTATGAAGTATGAAGCCGTGGCTACTTCTGGTTATACTAGATCGAACTCTCATTGGCGCAATCGCTTTCACCCTACTAAAACGCGTGTATGAGCTCGATTTTCCTGTGAGGAGGCCTCTTTCCGACGACCACATGAAAGGCTTGGCATGCTAAATGTTCGATGGTCTACATCTACAACATAATCACAGGAGCATCTCCACGTCAGAATTTCAGGATTCCACGTCAAGTCACAAGCTAACATTGGGAGAATGTCATAGGAAGCATTCAGGAAGGTTATACTTCCGGTTTACTCTTGAATGACAGATAGCGTCTGACTGTTTACACCCAAGGATATTCCAATCAATTCTTGATGTGCTAGTATTCTCCTTTTGAAAGCTTTGGAGTTGGACGTTTTCCGGCGTCGTCCCCTCTGACTGGCAGGCCAGTTATCAGCTTAAGTTGCGATCTTAGCGCCCCCATAGTCCTTACGAATGACTCTCGGAGAATTTTATATGGTCTCATCAAAAGAAGAGATCGGACACAATACCCGGTATAATAGATTATCAATCTCGCCTCAATGAGGTTCGGAGATGTGGAAGCTGGAGACTGCTTTTTCTAATAGAACTATGATATTCCGAAGCCGCACCTATTCTACCCGACGCTAGACACGCTCACGGCAGGTCACCGGTAGCCAATCACGACCGTCCAAGCCTCTATGTCCTCCACAGACAGACTGCGTAGGCAACTTTCTCAGTATTAACATCCAGCGCAAAGAGGTATGGCTCCGGATATAGAAGAGACGACGCTCGTCAAGCAATTAGCAGCTAACGGTATGTGAATGTGTTTTCTATCATGCTGGTGCTCAGATCCTGTTACTCTGTAAGGTACTAAAAGAGAGTATAATTTTCTGCCATTTGGAAAGAACGACAACATTGAATCCATGTATCCTTCAGTTGGTTCAGACAAGAATGTCCGTTGCACTTTTGCCCAGAGTCACGCCACTGTTTCATGAAACCCATCCCTTCTGCGCCCCAGCGAACCAAGTTGACGAAGTAAAACATCGTCCTATCGACGAATACTCCAAAGCATCATATAGACACACAACTATTGAAGGAAGCTCTCGCTAAAAAAACCCCCCTCTCACAGACCGTCCAACCCGCGAAAAGGCCCTCTCATCCCTAAAAACATACCTCACCTCCAACCCCACCTTCACCACCCTCGACCTCCTCAAAATCTGGAAAGGCCTCTTCTTCTGCAC
>JAABUK010000888.1_pt1 | contig 60276 bp, 45 predicted proteins | sample 5559141 | NCBI WGS metagenome assembly JAABUK01 (sample SAMN10711869, study PRJNA513367) | rock metagenome | isolation source: Antarctica rocks | place: Antarctica: Victoria Land, Pudding Butte nord | collected 2016-01-03
CCGCAGAATCTCCTCTTCGCTGTGTCCCTTCTTGCCCATAGACCGGCTCTCCTCTCGTCCTTCCAGAGAACCATCACAAGCAACATCTCTCAACCTCAAAGCGGATTAGTTTTTGGGTTTTGGGTCATGAGCATGCCACCAAAAGGTGCTCACGAGGAGTGGCTGCATCTTCGCCGGCCGGCGTCACCGCGTCCAACATCATCTAGCGAAGCTACCGCTGAGCCTTTGGCAAGCCGTTCCTTGCCTTCGGCCTCATAGCGTCGGAACCCTTGGAAGCGAAGTGAATCTCAGTCTCAGTTGCTATTCCTAACCATCCCTCGACATGCCACAATTCATGTGGCACGAGTTCGAGCCGTGGCTCCACCTTATCAAGACGACCATAAGCAAGAGCCTGTGTCCACCCTGTCCGATTTGGAGGATTCTTGTAAGTGTTAGTGATAGACCGGTTAAGCGGATTTCACAAGCGATCCAGTGAATCGGGGCAGTCATTGGCGGAGAGACAGGGATTCGAACCCTGGATACCTTTCGGTATACACGCTTTCCAAGCGTGCGCCTTCAGCCACTCGGCCATCTCTCCGCAGTCACACTCGACTCTGTAGAAAGTAACACAATCACTACAGTCACCTCTGACCCGCGCCGTGCTCCAGCCCGCTATCGTACCCTCTTCGAAGCCTCCACCAGCAGAGGATCTCCCGGCTCTGAATGGGTCCAGATCTTCAGAAAGTTCTTATAGGCTCTCGTGCTATCCAGGTCGTCTCTCGACAGCGCATAGGCTCTTCCCAACTCCAACTCCGCCATCGGGAACACGACCGTGCCTGTCGTAAAGGCGAACCCACGATGCGTGTCGATGCTCCTGAAGTCCGCAATAGCCAGATCGTCGTGTTTCGCTGCGAGATGCGCCAGCCCCAACAGATAAATCGAGATCGGAGGCTCGTCGCGCATCTGGTGCACACCCGAGAGAGCCTCTTGGGCCCGCAGCGGGTCCTTGGCTGAGAGCGCCAACCCTCCCCGCAATGCGGGAACACTGAAGTCCATCGTCCACGAGTGCAGCACCGATCCCCGTTGCATTCGCGCCAACGCAATCGTAGCCTTGTCCGTCTCTCCGCACAGAGCTTGCGCTAGACCGGCCTTGAAATCCGCCGCCCTTCCATACGGAAAGGATCTCGCCTCCCCCGCGAACAGGATCGCCTGTCCGCATCTTCCGGCAAGCGCCCGGTTCAACGCTCCTCTCGCCAGCATCACCGCTCCCGCCGACGCTAAACCTGCCTCGCCCTGAGAGGCTCGTGCCGCCGCATGCCACGCCTCCCCTCCCGCCGCCATGGCACCGGAGTCGTCCAGGGCCAGCGCGCGATCCGCCATCGCGGCGATATCAACCTCGATCCGTTCCTTGGGTGAAATCAGCTCGGCACTTCCCTGCCCGCTTAGATAAAGCGTCGCGGCTGTCCACGCGCCGCCTTCGACTCCAGCCTGCCTTGCCGCTGTGGCGAGCCGCTGAGCATCGTCGAAACGATCCAGGGCCAGCAGCCCTCGTCCCGCCTCCCGATACGCATCCCCGTTCGCCGGCTCATCGCGGTACGCCTTCTCCGCCGAGAGCAGGGCCTCGGTCATATGCCCTTGTAATCGCATCACCCGAGCCAGGGCTACCATCCCCGCCGTGTCCCACGGAAACGCGGAAAGCAGCCGTCTGGCGCTTGCTCCCGCACTGCCATACTCCTGCAGATCGAGCGCCGCAGCCGTCGTCTCCGCGAGCAGCCGCACCCGGTCCCCCGACATGCCCGCACCCAACCTCGCCCGGTGCGCTGCATCGGCGGCCGCCAGCTCCGCGTACTGCCCCTCGTACATCCATGCAAGTTGCACATCCGCGAGGGCGAAGTTGGGTGACGCTCGCAGCGCCTTCCTGTACAGGTCGATCGCTGACGTGAGATGTCCGCTCTGTCGAGCGTCTTCTGCCTCGGCAAAGGCTGATAGAGCCTCCATTGTCCCTGTAGCCTGCTCTTCCAATCGCGTGCTGTGCTGCGCGATCGAGCCGCTGCCCTCCCCAAGCCTTCGCCGGAGGTCGAGTGCAAGCCGGTCGATCGCCCGTGCGATCTCTCCTTTGCTCCCCGCCACCTCCTGCAGGCTCGCCAGCTTATCGTTTGAAGACGCCTCCACTACCTCCACGCTGACCGTGTAAGAAGCTCCACTTCCCGTAACCTCGCCGTAAACATAAGCCCGGACGCCCAGCCGTTGAGCAGCAGCGCGTGCCGAGACGGACCTCCCATCCACATGTTCGGCGGCTTCGGCCTGCCGCACCCCAGCTCGATAAGCCTCCTGCCCCCTCCACCTCAGAGGAGATTGCGCGAGTTGGATCTCAAGCCCCTCCATCACCGCGCCATCCAGTGCCGCATCCCCCGTCTTGTTCTGGATAGCTGTCAGCAGGATCGAATCGGTTGGGCTTAGCACGACCCGGCTGAAACCCCCGCTGCGCATCCAGAGAGCGCTGGCAAGACCGCCCACCGCAATCACTCCAATCGCAATCACGATCAAGGGACGCCGCTTGCTTCCCTTGACCGGCACTTCGCCAGACATTGCCTGTACCGGCTCTTCGATCGTTCGCTCCGCCTGCCAGGCACTCACCTCGCCTTGGACCGGCAGAGCCGCAGCTTGGACCGGCGGAGCCACAGCCTGCATCGACGCAGCCGCGACCTCGACCTGTGTTGCTTCCTCTTCCGCCTCGGGCACCTTGTCGTCAGCGCCAGCACCCGGATCATGTGCAGCCGGGATCGCGGATGACCCGGCAGACGAAATCTTCGCTCCCGCTGCCGCAGAAGCCGAAACGGAGGTGGCCTGCCCCACGGTCGGCGACGGCTCTTCCATCACCTCGCCCTTCAGCGGCTCTGGTGTCGGCGCCGCGATCTCTCCAGGCTCGTTCGCGAGCGGTCGGCTCCCCCGGTCAGGTCGAAATGCGCTCTCCCGCGGCCCGCTCTCGCGCACCAGAAAGCGCTTTGGGCGGATCAGATCGCCGCCCCGGTCCGAGCCCGAATCCGAGTCGGAGCCCGTCTGCTCCTCCACCTTCGGCGCAGAGTCGAAGAACTCGGAATCCCTCCGCTTGACCTTGTTCTCTCTGGCCACCGGATCCGGCGAGTGCACCAGCGGAACCGAAGCTCGCGGAACCTTCTTCAGCCAGCCGCCATCCCCCTTGGCCGAGAGTCGGCGCAGCGCCGCATGGAGGTCAGTCGCACTCTGAAACCTCTCGAGACGATCCTTCGCCAGCAGCCGCACGATCATGCGTTCAAGATCGCGCGGAATGGTGTCATTCCACTGCCGTATCGACTCCGGCGCCTGGCTGAGCAGCTGCACATAGACCAGCGCGCTCGTCGCCCCTCGGAACGGCACTCTCCGCGTCGCCATCTCGTACATCACCACACCCAGCGAGAACAGGTCGGACCGCGCGTCCAGGGGCTCTCCTCGCGCCTGCTCCGGCGACATGTACGCGAGCGTGCCCACGGTCGATCCCGCCGTCGTAATCTCGAGCGCTCGTGACGCCCAACCCGCGCGCGAAGCCTGGCTCACCTTCGCCAGCCCAAAGTCCAGCACCTTTGCCTGCGGCGTGCCCCCTGGCTTCCTCACCAGAAAAATATTCGCGGGCTTGATATCGCGATGCACGATTCCTTTCGCGTGCGCCGCCGCCAGCGCCTCCGAGACCTCCTCCGAGATCCGCACCATATCCTCGACCGGCACCGCCCCTTGCGCGATCTTCTGCTTCAGCGTCATGCCTTCGAGCACCTCCATCACCAGGTAGGGCTCACCATCCTGCTCCCCGATGTCGAAGATGGTGCAGATGTTCGGATGATTCAGCGCCGAGGCCGCCCGCGCCTCCAGCAGAAACCGCTCCCGCATTCCGGGCGTCTCGTACTCATCCTGCAGCAGCTTGATCGCCACCTCGCGATGCAGCCGCTCGTCCCAGGCGCGAAAGACGATTCCCATGCCGCCGCCCAGCTTGCCCAGGATCTCGTACGGTCCAAATCTCTGCCCCGGCTCCGGAACCATCGCTTCAGTAATCCTGCTTCGTGCGAGAATTTGTTGTCAGCTTTGAGCCCCATCCGGATAATACGCCGCGATTTGGCCCCAGCCTCAACGTCTCTGCATAGCCAGGGGCACCGTCGTACTCAGTCGGGATTCGATCGGTCCACAACCGCGAGATCCCTCCCCGCCTCGAAGCCTCCAATGAACCCTGCAAATGGCCTCTGCTTATACTTAACTCGTCACGATCAGATTCCCGCCAAATCGCCCCTTGCCTGTCCAGACCTCCGCCGCGTCCATCGTCGCTCCTCGCCTTTTTCCCCGGCTTCGCGACGCCTCCGCGCATCTCCTCGCTACCCTCGCACACTGGTTGGAGCTCCACCCCGCTGCTGCCTTCACCGCCCTGCTCGCCGTATACCTCCCAGCCTCCCTGGCCCAGTCTTCCGCCCACCTCCTCTGGCACGACGAGCTCTTCACCCTATACATCGCCCGCGCTCGGACCCTCCGTGCACTCTTCGCCGATCTACGTCTCATCGATCTCAATCCTCCGCTCAGCTATCTGCTCAGCCGCGCAAGCCTCTCCGCCTTCACCCCCGGCACGCTCGCCTGTAGTCTCCCCGAGATCGCCGCCTTCGCCGCCGCCATGTTGTTCCTCTTCTGCTTTGTGCGCCGCCGCGCCGGCGTCCTCTTCGGCCTCTGCTCCGCGGCTCTTCTGCTCTCCAGCCTGGCCGGAGAACTCGCCACCGACGCCCGCCCCTACGCTCTGCTGCTGGCCTTTACGTCGCTTGGTCTGCTGGCTTGGCAGCGCGCTCGCGAACCCCGGACCCAGCGCAATCTCACCCTCTTTCTTCTTCTCCTCGCCGCCGCTGGCATGCTCCTCAGCCACGTCTTCGGCCTCCTCTCCTGGGCTGCCCTCGCCTTGGGAGAGCTCGCCCGCACCGTTCATCGGCGCCGGCTCGATTGGCCCGCCGCCCTTGCCTTCGCCGCCCCGCTTTCCGTCATCGGCCTCTACCTCCCCCTGCTGCGGAGCCACGGCGTAGCCGCCTTCCCGCCTGCCTTCCAGCCCGGCGGCGTAGATGTCTTCGACTTCTACATCCAACATGTTGACCGTGAACTCGTGGTGCTTCTCCTGGCCGCGCTCCTCACCGCTGCAATCCTCGGCCGTCGGCGCCTTCGCGGCCGCGGAACCTGGCTCTTCTCCCCGCCAGAGTGGGTCTCCATCCTCGCCCTGCTCGCCACGCCCGCGGTCATCATCGCCCACCTCATGCTCACGCACGCAGCCTTCTTTCCCAGGTACGGAGTCGTCGCGTGCATCTCCGTAGCCCTCCTGGCCACCGCGCTTCTCGCCTTCTGGACCGGCGGAGATCCCCGTTCCGCCCTGCTTGCGGCTGCTCTCGCCCTCCTGATCTCCGGGCAGATTGCCTCCTTCGTTCACGGCCTGCCCATGCTCCTGAGCCGTGATCCCTTTCGCGCCTCCGAGCCCATCCCGCAGCCTTGCTATGCCTGCATCCTCTCCGCCTCCATAGACCCCTCCCTTCCTCTCGTCGACGCCAGCGGCCTCACCTTCCTTGAAATGGATCACCGCGAATCACCCGAGGCCCTCCGCCGCGTCTTCTTCCTCACCGACGACGCCGCCCTTGAATACGCGCACGCCACCATCTTCAATGGAATGGAGCTCGAAAGCCGCATCTTCCCCATCCGGGCCCACGTCCAGGACTACATCAGCTTCCTCCAGCAGCATCCTCACTTCTTCGTCCTCGGTGAGTTCAACTATCCCGAGGATTGGCTCCTTCGCAAACTTCTGGCCGATGGCGCCACCCTTCGCTTGCGCGGTCGCGTCGCGGGCGACTACAAAGACCACGAGCTGTACGAAATCACCAGTCCCCCAGGCGCTCAAAACCTCCCCGCCCACACCGCTTCGTTAGACCCCCACGAAATCATCAATCAGACCTCGAGCAACATGACCCAAAGCACAGCCGGAGCCACCGTGACCCTCTCTCCCTTCCCCCGTCCCCTCTCTCAGACCCTCCTCATCGACGCCGACGACACCCTCTGGGAAAACAACATCTACTTCGAACGCGCCATCGCCGCCTTTATCTCCTATCTCGACCACCGCGTCCACACCGCCGAAGAGGTCCGCGAACACCTCAACGCCATCGAGCGTTCCACCGTCGCCCGGCACGGCTACGGCCTCAACAGCTTCCGCCACTCCCTCGTCACCTGCTTCGAACAGCTCTCGGCGGCTCCCATCACCCCCGAACGCCACCAGCGCATCGTCAGCTTCGCCAAGTCGATCGCCGATCAGGAGATCGAGCTTCTTCCTTCGGTGGCCCTCACCATGGCCGACCTGTCCTCACGGCATCGCCTCATCCTCGTCACCAAAGGCGATGAGCTCGAGCAGCTCGACAAGCTCTCCCGCTCCGGGCTCGCGCATCTCTTCTCCGCCGTCGAGGTCCTCCCGGAGAAGCACATCGACGCCTACCATTCGCTCCTTAAACGCCACGGCTTTGAAGCCGCCTCGACCTGGATGATCGGCAACAGCCCGCGATCCGACATCAACCCCGCTCTAGCCGCCGGCTTGCACGCCGTCTTCATCCCCCATGACTACACCTGGGTCCTCGAGCACGACAGCATCGATCAGCCCCGCCCCGGCCAAACCCTGCTTGAGCTCAGCGCCTTCGCCGATCTCGTCCAGCACTTCTGATCCAGCACGCCTGATCAGCAAGCCTGGTTATGGCTCATCCCGGTAGATGCCCATCTGCACCGCTCCACCCTCCACCATCCGCGCCCGAAACATCCCCGGCGTATTGAACCCCCACGCCATCTGGCCGTCAGGCGTAATCGCAATCACACCCCCATCCCCGTGGATCGCGCCAAGCTGTCGCTGAACCACATCATCCACCGCCGCCTGCAACCCCATGCCCTTGTACTGCACCAGCGCGCAGATCGTTCGCGCCACCGTCAGGCGGATAAAGTACTCCCCGGTTCCCGTTGCCGAGACCGCGCACGACTCGTTCGACGCGTACGTCCCCGCCCCGATGATCGGCGTATCTCCCACCCGGTTCCATAGCTTCGCCTGGGTTCCTCCGGTCGTGGTCCCCGCCGCGATGTTCCCGTCGCGATCCCGAACCACCATGCCCGTCGTTCCATACTTGTGCGCCTCCGGCGTCTCGATCTCTGCCACCGGTGTCGCCGGCTCGGGCGGCGCTCCCACCGGCCTCGACGGCACCGGCCTCCCTTCCTTCTTCAACTGCTTGACCAGCCCCTGCCACCTCCGCTCCGTGAAGAAGAAGCTGTTTGGCACCTGCTCCAAACCCACACTCTTCGCAAACTCGTCCGCCCCATTCCCAATCAACATCACGTGCGGGCTCTTCTCCATCACCGCCCGCGCCAGCGAAATCGGATGCCGCGTCCGCGTCACATCCGCAACCGCTCCCGCCGTCATCGTCTTTCCGTCCATCACCGCCGCATCTAGCTGGTTCGTCCCATCCGCGGCAAAGACCGCGCCATGCCCACAGTTGAACAACGGATCCTCTTCCAGCACCTTTAGCGCCGCCTCGATCGCGTCCACCGCACGTCCACCGCCATCCAGCACCTTCGCCGCCGCCCGGATCGCCGCATCCATGCCCGCCTTGTAGGCAGCCTCGGTATCCGGCTTCATCGAAGACCGCTCGATCACACCCGCCCCGCCATGCATCACAATCGCCCATCCGTGCGGTGCGGCCTTGGTCACCAGCGCCGCTCCACTCCCCTGCCCCATGGCAGTCATCCCGCTGGCCAGCAACAGACTCAACCCCAATCCCCGTACCCAGGTCCCCATCCTCATAACTCCGTCCCCATCATCCTCATCGATCCATTCTCCAGCAGCTTCAGACACCCGATACCGCTCTTCCGTATGCCTGTAGACAGCGTAGACCGGATGCTATACTACCCATCGGATTGTCCGTCACGCCTGCGCCGCGAAACTGCGTCAGGAACCAAGCGGAGGTGGCGAAATTGGCAGACGCACTAGCTTGAGGTGCTAGCGCCGCAAGGCATAGGGGTTCAAGTCCCCTCCTCCGCACCAATCCTAAAATCAAGTCCCTAAGAAGGTCAGCCCGAAACGGCTGGCCTTCTTTTTCTTCCCCCCCTGTGTCCTGTTGAATCGTCCTATCTTCCATAAGAAGATTAGCTCTGCGCTAATCCGTAATTTGTTGGATACTTGTCTTGGGTGTTGTCCTTCGCCCGTCAACGGTGGAACGACACCTGAAGTGCAAATGCAGATCGATACTTCAACTCGCCGCAACTCATTTTTGACCGCATTGGGCATCGTCATCATCGCCCTCGCGGTTCTCAGTTGGGGTGCGCAGTATAAGGTTTCGCTGTACAACGCGCCGGGTAGCCACACAACATCCGTTCCCAAAGCAAAGCTCCTCTCTCCGAGAGAGAGATCGGCGTCTGCGCAGGTTCCGGTAGTCTCTCGGCCCGCAACGCCACGCAGTTCTGTGCCTGTTCTTTGGGCACTGCTCACCACGGTTGTCTTCAGCTTGGCCACCGGTATCTCCGCTCGCCGGGTTGAAGCGTCAGGTGACGGCTTGCCTCATGTCGACCGCGACTTCGGCTCGAATTTCTTCTCCTTCAGGCCCCCTCCCGCTTCAATTCCAGCCTACTAAGCAGCTCTTCGAGTAGAGAAACGAAGGCCTTCTATCGGCCTTTGTACTCCTCGATTGCTCCCCTGACTCTCCAAGCCGTTGTCCCCCTGAAGGTGCATTTTCCATGTCGATGCGATCTCCAGCGCTTCTCCTTGCGAGCGCGCTGCTCACACTTCCAGGCCTTGGTTTCCTTGGCTGTAAATCAAAGCCGCCAGAGCCTGCTCCAACGGCAACAGCCTCTGTCGCGCCGGTCACGCGCGGCGACCTCGCAAGCACGCTTTCCGTCGCTGGCGAGTTCCAGCCCTACCAGGAGGTCGACCTCCACGCAAAGGTGTCGGGCTACATACGCCGGATCAACGTAGACATAGGAGACCGGGTCAGAAAGGGACAGATCATCGCCACCTTGGAAGTCCCGGAGCTGAATGCGCAAGTGGCCGGTTCCCAGGCGGAGATCAGGCACAGCCAGTCGGAGATCGCGCGAGCCCAGAGCGGAGTGTCGTTGGCCAAGGCAAACTACGCTGCGGTTCACGCCGCGTACACCCGCCTTGCAGAGGCCGCGAAGAAGCGTCCCGGACTCATCGCCGAGCAGGAGCTGGATGACGCCCGCGCCAGAGATCAGGATGCCGAGGCAAAGGTCGACGTGGCCAAGTCTTCGGTCGATTCCTCGCAGCAGCAACTCGGAGTTTCGACAGCCGATAACCAACGGATTGCCGCGCTGCAGGGTTACTCCGTCGTCACGGCTCCCTTCAACGGAGTCGTTACCATGCGCTACGCGGACCTGGGATCGCTCATCCAGGCGGGTACTGCTTCCAACACCCAGTCCATGCCGGTGATCAAGCTGGCTCAGAGCGATCTGTTGCGGCTGCGAATGCCAGTGCCTGAAGAGGATGTTCCCTTCATCAAGGTAGGCGGAGACGTAACGATGAAGCTGCAGTCAACCGGCAAGACATTCTCTGGCAAAATCGTCCGCTTCACCCGTGAGCTGGCCACCTCCACCCGCACCATGCTGGCAGAGGTCGACGTCCCAAACCCCGATCTCGCTCTCAGCACCGGCATGACCGCGGAGGCGATGGTCGTTCTTCAGCAGCAAAAGGCTGTCTTGACGGTGCCGGCAGGCGCGGTCCTCAAAGGCGACGGGCAAGCTCATGTGCTTGTCGTCGGCAAGGACAACAAAGTTCAGGTTGTGCCGGTCACCCTGGGTATTCAGGGAGCGAATCGAGTCGAGATCGTCACCGGCCTTTCAGAAGGGCAGTCGGTCATCGTCTCCGGACAGTCGAACTACGAGGCCGGCCAAACGGTGCAGCCGAAGCTGAGCAACATCTCCATGCCGGCTGAAGGGGGAAACCAATAATGCCCTCCTTCGCGATCAAGTATCCGTTCTTCATTCTGATGATGTGCCTGTTCGTACTCGTGGTCGGAATCACGACCGTGACCGGCATGCCGGTAGATCTCTTTCCTGAGGTCAATATTCCCGTCGTTGTCGTTGCGACCTTCTACTCGGGCATGCCGCCCCAGCAGATCGAATCCGACATCACCAACAGCTACGAGCGCTTCTTCACGTTGGGAAGCGGTATCGACCACATCGAATCTCGATCCCTGCCCGGCGTTAGCCTGATCAAGATCTACTTTCAGCCGGGCGTGGATGGAAACGCCGCCGTCAGCAACATCTCGAACCTGGCCATGGCGAACCTTCGCCGCCTTCCCCCGGGAACGCTTCCTCCCGTCGTTCTCAAGTTCGACGCCGCGAACCTGCCGGTCTGTCTGATCACGCTCAAGGGTCGAGGACTGAACGAAACACAATTGAAGGACCTGGCGCAGTTCACCGTCCGCAATCAGGTCGCAAACGTGCCGGGTGCTTCCGTTCCCCAACCCTACGGCGGTCGATACCGGCAGATCATGGTCTACGTCGATCCGGTGAAGCTTGAAGCCCACCAGATGAGTGTGATGGATGTCGTGGATTCGCTCAACAAATCCAACCTGATTCTGCCCGCGGGCGACGTTCGCATCGGGATGAAGGACTACAACATCTATGCAAATAGCCAGGTTCCGGTCGTCGATCAGATCAATGACCTGCCTCTGAAGACCGTGGGCAATGCATCTGTGATGGTCGCCGACATCGGTCAAGCCAAGGATGGTGGGCAGCTTCAGACGAACATCGTTCGCGTGGACGGTCAGCACTCCGTTTATATCCCCGTACTGAAACAGGGTGGGAACTCAAACACCATCTCCATCGTTGCGGGTGTAAAGAGATCGATCGAGAACCTGCTCGACATCCCATCCGTCCTCAAAACCAACGTCGTCTTCGATCAATCGGTCTTCGTCAAGATCGCTGTGAACAATGTCATCAACGAAGGCAGCATCGGACTTTGCTTGACCGCCTTGATGATTCTGCTGTTTCTCGGCAATGTCCGGGCCACGATTGCCGTCCTCATCTCCATTCCGATCTCCGTGCTTGCCACCTTCTTAGGGCTAAACCTCGGCGGGAGCTCCATTAACACCATGGTGCTTGGCGGACTCGCTCTCGCGCTGTCGCGGCTCATCGACAACTCGGTAGTGGTTCTCGAAAACATCTTCCGCCACATGGAAATGGGAGAGTCCCCGGTCGAGGCAGCGGAAAAGGGTGGCAAGGAAGTGCAGCTGGCCGTGCTCGCAGCGACCATCAGTACATGCATCGTCTTCTTTCCGGTGTTGTTGCTGGTCGGCGTGAGCAAATACCTTTTTTCAGCTCTAGCGCTGGCTGTAGTTCTCGCGCTGTTCGCCTCCTACGTGGTCGCGATGACCGTTGTTCCACTCTTCTGCGCTAAATTCATCACGATCGATCCGGGCCACGTCCATCATGCAGAAGGAGCGACAGAATCGGAGCTTGAAGCCTCGGCGGCGAAGAAGCTGAAGTTCCGGGTGTTCCGTCTTGTGGTGGACAAATTCAACTTGGTCTTCCGCAGGTTGGAGGCCTGGTACGAGACCAAGGTCACCCAGTCTCTGGAGCACGCCGGCCTCGTCGTCACGATCATCAGCGTTGGCGTGCTTCTCAGCTTCCTGGCTTATCCCTTGATCGGTAAAGCATTCTTCCCGCGCACGGATCCAGGCCAGTTCGTGGTCAACGTCAAGGTGCCTGCCGGAACCCGGATTGAAGTCACGGACGACTACGTTTCGAAGATGGAACAGGATATTCGCGATGTGGTGGCGCCCGACGATCTCAACATGATCGTCTCGAACATCGGAATCACTCCAGATCTGTCGGCGATCTACACGTCGAACTCCGGGATGCACACGGCGTTCATTCAGGTCTCCCTCAAGAGCGAACACAAGGTCGGCAGCTATGCCTACATGCAGAAAGTACGCGCAAAACTTGGCGCGGATTTCCCGGACGTCGCCACATACTTTCAGGCCGGGGGGCTAGTCGATTCGGTCGTCAATCAGGGCAAGCCGGCGCCCGTTGACATACAGATAGGTGGCAACAATCTGCAGGGAGCCTACCGAATTGCTCAGGAGACCGCAGTTAAACTTCGAAAGCTGAACTCGGTGAGCGACGTTCTGATTCCTCAAGATCTCGACTATCCAGGGCTTGAACTTAATATCAACCGGGAACGGGCCGGCCTGCTCGGCATCACTCCGAAAGATGTTGTGGACAATGTGATCACTGCCCTTACCTCTGACTCTGTCATCTCCCCCAGCTTCTGGGTCGACCCGAAGTCCGGCAATAGTTACATGCTGACGGTTCAGTATCCGGAGTCTCAGATCAAGACCCTGACAGACTTCCGGCAGATCCCGCTCCGGTCTCCCGGAGGGGCGAATACAACGCCTCTGCAATCTGTCGCAGACATCCGGCAGATCAATACACCCACGGAGGTCGACCACTACCAGCTGCGGAGAGAGTTCGATATCTACGTCATGCCCAGGAGCGAAGACCTCAGCCAGATCAACAAGCAGGTTCAGAACATCGTGAGTCAGATACCGAAAACCAATGGCGTCACCGTCAAAGTTCGCGGCTCGGTTCGCGATATGGAGCAGTCCTTCTCCAGCTTTGGTGTCGGTCTTGTTCTCGCCATCGTCCTTGTTTATCTGGTGCTCATGGCGCAGTTCGCCTCCTTCTCCAATCCATTCGTCATTCTGCTTGCCATCCCACCCGCTCTGGCAGGCGCTTTGGTCTTTCTGCTTGTTACCGGCTCCACCCTTAACGTAATGAGCCTCATGGGAATCGTCATGACCACCGGCATCGCCGTCTCCAACAGCATCTTGATCGTGGAGTTCACAGGCACACTGCGCGAAGGAGGGCGGGGTGTGAAGGAAGCTCTCATTGAGAGCTGCAGAGTTCGTCTGCGCCCTATTCTGATGACCAGCCTTGCCACCATTCTCGGGCTCATCCCCATGGCGCTCGCACTGGAGGCAGGCAGTGAACAGTACGCTCCTCTGGCTCGAGCGATCCTTGGTGGCCTTTCCGTTTCGGTTGTCGTGACATTGTTTCTGGTGCCGGCCGCGTATCTCTTGATCCATCGCAGGGACGAACGTACGGCAACGGCGAGGGAGGCCTGAACATGACATCGCCTTTGAAAATAGCAGTCGGCCTGCTCGCCCTATACCTTGCTTCCCTGCCGAAGCTGCTCGCGCAGACCAACGCCACACTGCTCCCGAACGCGCCGGGCAACATGGCCGCCCCCCCGCAAGTCACCCCTCCGATCAGTCCTTCCACCGCCTCCCCTTCCTCGCCTTCGGCTGTCCCGCTTCGGCTTACTCGTCCGGAAGCGGAAAAGATGGCGTTGGCGAACAATCCCCGTATCCACATCAGCCAGCTCATCGCGAAGGTGCAGCACGAAGCAGTACGGGAGCGGCTTGCCGATGAGCTGCCCAACTTGACTGGCAATATCACTGGAGTTGCTGCCGAGGAGGCGAGCAGGGTCTCCAGTGGTGCCCTTACTGCTTCGCGGCTTCTCAATCACGCCGGCGGCGGTGTGCAGCTCAGCCAGCTCATCACTGATTTCGGACGCACAGCCAATCTTGTTGCCTCGGCAAAGCTGCAGGAAAAGGCGCGACTCTCAGACGCAGAGGCCGGCAAGGGGGACATCGTCCTCGCCACCGATCAGATCTTCTATCAGGTTATCGAAGCGCAGGAGACGCTCAAAGTCGCACAGCAGACCGTCTCGGCAAGGCAGACCTTGACCGATCAGGTGAGCGCCCTCGCCTCAGCCAAGCTGCGCTCGGAACTCGATCTAAGCTTTGCGCAGGTCAATCTCTCTCAGGCCAGGCTTCTGACACTTGATGCCCAGAACAACCTCGATGCGGCAAAATCTGCTCTGGGCGCTGTGCTTGGATTCGACCGGCAGATGAATTTCGACCTTGTCGACGACGACCCGAGCTCCTTGCCACCGTTGGCGCTAAACGCCGATGCGCTCATCGCTCAGGCTATTCAGAACCGTCCCGACCTGCAATCGCTGCGATTCAGCGAACAGGCTGCTCAGAAGTTCAGCAAGGCACAGCGCGATCAGAAGCTGCCGGCGATCAGCGCTCTTGGCGTGGTCGGCGGTACCCCCGCTGGATCTTCGACCTACTTCAACAGCAGCTGGTATGGGGCGGTAGGTGCAAACGTCAGCATTCCCATCTTTAATGGCTTCAGGTTCTCTGCACAGGCAGCGGAAGCGTCGCTCCAGGCACAAGCGGCTTCAGAGCAAACTCGCCTGCTTCGCGACCAGGTGGTTCGTGATGTCCGCACCGCCTGGCTCGATGCAAATACCGCGCTCCAGCGGGTCACCGTTTCAGCGGAACTGCTTCAGCAGGCAAACACCGCCCTCGATCTAGCTCAAACGCGATACGACCTCGGCCTCAGTTCCATCGTTGAGCTAAGTCAGGCGCAATTGCAGCAAACCCAGGCGGCCATCGGAAACGCAAATGCCCGCTCCCAATACAACTTCGCGACCTCCGCGCTCAACTTCCAGGCAGGCGTTCAGCCATGATGGAGATGGAGAACCGCCTGCATCTCGGCATCAGCTCCGCAGTGCTCTCATGCTCATCCACACCCTTACTCAAGGAGGGCGGTTATGTCCGTTTTCGGCGCCAGTTCCACCATCAAGCTCGATACGATTATCTTCGCAACGGACTTTTCTCCGGCTTCGCACAATGCCGGGCTCTACGCCTCCGCCGTATCGATGCGTCTCGTCACAAGGCTTGTCGTGGCACACGGATTCACCCTCATCCAAGCTGCCAGAGAAGCGGAACTTGTGACATCCAGACCGAGTATGCAGAGACGTGATCTCGATCATGATCTCGCGTTGATGGCCGAGGTTCTTCATGCCGGCCAGGGGCCGACAGAAACCGTCTTGCTTCCCGGCGATCCCTGCAAAGCAATCCCGGAGTTCGCACACAGCCGTCACCCCTCACTGATTGTTCTGGGCACACACGGGGGCGGCTCCGTCAATCGCCTCATTGTCGGCTCTACCGCGGAAGGAGTTCTTCGTCACTCGACTGGCGCGGCGCTCACCATTGGACCTCAGGTCAACATCCTTCACGCGGGCGCGCTGAACATCCATCGCATTCTCTACGCCACGGACTGTTCCGCCGAAGCTGCTCATGCTGCGCCGGTAGCGGTTGCCCTCGCTGAGGCGTTTCAGGCGGAGCTGGACGTGCTCAATGTCGTGCATTCCAGGCAGGTCAATCATCCCGATCAGCTTCACAAGCTCCAGAAGCACTTCTTTGGGGCTGTTGAGTCGTTTCTGCCGCAAAACCCAACGCAAGTAGCTGAGCCGCATACATTCGTCTGTGCCGGAAACCCAGCCGAACAAATCTTGCAGCACATCAAGGAACAAGGAATTGACCTGTTGGTATTGGGATTAAGACGAGACGCTCACTTGGGTATGCAGAATCGAACTTCTGGAGCGTTCCCAATTATTGTTGCTGCCTCTTGTCCGGTTGTGACCGTGGCATTAGGCTCAGCTGCCGAGCCCTCCTCTGAACGCATGGGAAGCAGCGCAGCGAGCGCTACCTGATTTACCTTTAAGCGCATCGGAATAAGCAATTGAGAGATCTATTGAAGGATCAGCTGCCTACCCTCAACTGGCAAGCTCTCGCTAGCACCGAGCCACCGGGTTTTCTCGACGAGCGATCTATGGAACGGAGCGGAAGCGTAGTAGTCGTGCAGCAGCGGTTGGATAAATACTAGGCAATACACCTATAGGGATGGAATCAAGAGCTTGCAGCCCTGCGCCAGCCCGGTGATACACTCGTTCTTAACTTGAGGTGCTAGGCCACAAGGCATAGGGGTTCAAGTCCCCGCCTCCGCATCAATCCAACGTCCCGAAAACTGGAAGCTCCGAATCTCCGGAGGTCTCGAAAGCCACACCATGATCGCCCTCGTCGTCACAATCCATATCATCATCTGCCTCTTCCTTATCGGCGTCGTCCTCATCCAACAGGGCAAGTCGGCTGACCTCGCAGGCGCCTTCGGCGGACAGGGCTCCCAAACGGCCTTTGGCCCTCGCGGCGCCGCTAATCTCCTTACCAAGCTCACCACCTGGTCCGCCGTCCTCTTCATGCTGACCTCGATCGGCCTCACCATCCTGCTCTCCCGTCACAGCGGCGATCACTCCGTGCTCTCGGGCGCCGGGCATCCGGCCTCGCAGACCACCCCCTCGCAGACCACCCCCAAGAAGTAAGCCTTTCTTTCTCGACCAAACACACCATGCGCGGGCCCAGGCCTGCGCATCCTGCTTAACTTCACCTGGCACGACCAGCTCCGCACCCTGAGGCGGCCCCGCTTGATCCACGAAGTCCTTGTCGTCGGCCTCCTGCAGTGCAACTGCTCCATCCTCGGAGACGAGACCTCCGGCGAAGCCATCGTCGTCGATCCCGGCGAAGAGATCTCCCGCATCGTCGCCGTCCTGGAGCAGCATCACCTCACCGTCAAGCAGATCGTCATCACCCACGCGCACATCGACCACATCGCCGGGGCACAGCGCCTCAAATCCCTCACCGGCGCGCCCATCCTCTACAACCAGCTCGACCTCCCGCTCGTCCGGATCATGGACACGCAGGCAGGTTGGCTCGGTATCGCCACCCCCGATGTCCCCGCCCCCGACCACAGTCCCGCCGATGGCAGCCTCGTCACTGTCGGAGCCTCCCCTGAGCGCAACCGAAGCGGCCTCTCCGCAGCCATCCTCTATACTCCCGGTCACACCCAGGGCAGCCTCTGCCTGCACCTGCCGGAGCAGGGCCTCCTCATCGCTGGCGACACCCTCTTCGCCGGTTCAGTAGGTCGCACCGACCTGCCCGGAGGCGACATCCGCCAACTCCTCCGCTCCATCCACGACCGCCTCCTCCCACTGCCCGACACCACCCGCGTCCTCCCCGGCCACGGCCCCGCAACCACCATCGGAGCAGAGCGCCAGTCCAACCCCTTCCTCCAAAACCTCTGAGCAACGCCCCGGCTCCCCTCTGCCCTCGCTTGTTCCGGCCTCGGCCGTTGCCCGCCCTCTTGCTTATCATTCAGGAGCGAAGCGGAGGAATCTGCTTCTCCTGCCGTTGCTTGCCCTTTTGCTTGTCATTCAGGAGCGAAGCGGAGGAATCTGCTTCTCCGGCTGTTGCCCGCCCTCTTGCTTGTCATTCAGGGCGAAGCGGAGGAATCTGCTTCTCACCCGCCAGCACCTCAAGCTATGCGCCTCAAAACCAGCCCTACTCCGCACAATACCTCTGCACCGCCCCCATCCCAGCCCCAAACTCCCCCAGCGGCACAATCAAACTCACCACCACCCGTCCCCGCTCCGCAATCCCGTAAAACTCACCCGGATGCACCACCACCCCACGCTCCAGCAGCTCCATCTCCACTGCCTCTCCCGACCTCTGAGGCAGCCGCAGTACCGCACTCCACCCCGCATCCGACCGCAGCATCTCCACCACATTCGCGGCAATCGCCTCCGCATTCGCCCGCACCCGCTCCAGAATCTGATCCCTCACCGCCCCACGTCCCCGAAGCCAGCTCGGCAGCGCCAGCTGAACCGGCGCATTCATTGACAGAAACGTATCCGCCACCACCTCCATCCGTTCCAAAGCCTCGGCCTTCTTCCGCGAAGGCCCACCCACTACCACCCACGCCGCCTTCATCTGCGGCAGCCCCGCGACCTTGCTCATCCCGCTCAGCACAAACGTCGGTGCCGGATGCTCCCCCTCCGCGAAGCTGCGAATCACCTCCCCCTCCCGCAGCGGATAGTCGAGAAACACCTCGTCCACAATCAGCGCCAGCCCCCGCCGCACGCACACCTCCTCCAGCCGCTCTCGTTCCGCCCCCGACGTCGCATGACCCGTCGGATTGTTCGGATGCACCACGACGATCGCCCTGGTCCGCGCTCCGATCGCAAGCTCCAACTCCGCGAAATCGATCCACCACCCGTGGTCGTAAAACAACGGATAACTCCGCAGCCGTACATCGTCGAGCTCCGCCAGAAAATCGAACAGCGGATAACTCGGCCTCGCGATCAGCACCTCGTCCCCCGCATCGCACAGCAACCGGAACACAAAGCTGTACGCCTCGCTCGTGCTCGTCGTCAGAACGATCTCCTCCGCGTCGACATCAGCCCCATGCTCCGCGTAGTACCCCGCCACCGCCTCCCGCGCAACCCTCATCCCGCGCGGATCCGGATCGTACCGCAACGCCTCCGCATTCCCCAACGGCCCGAGGATCTCGTCCGCGTCATACACAAATCCGCACACCGTCGGATTCGAAACCGTCAAGTCGATCAGCCCCCGGTCACCCGCACGCATCGCCCGCACCGCGGCTGCAAACGAGCTCTCGCGCAGGTCCCACCCCGTCCGCCTCGAAAACCTCGCCATACCTCATCCTATGCCGCCGTCTCGCCCTCTCTGGCTGGCGTATCGTCCCCCTCCAGCCACGTACAATTAAAAGAGGTAACTTGCCTGGGAGCTCACTTTTCCGCAGCCCGCGGAGCCGCATCTCCTCACCGCCATCGAAGCCCAGAAGTCCAGAAGCCCGAAGTCCAGACCTAAGGTGAAACATTTGAATACTTTGCAAACAAAGTACGGGGGGGGCACCCCCGTCCGCGCCATCCTCTTCGACTACGGCCTGGTTCTCTCCGGCCCACCCAACCCCAACGCCTGGTCCCGTATGCGCTCCATCACCTCCCTCGACGAGGAGCCCTTCCACCACCGCTACTGGGCTCATCGCGACGCCTACGACCGCGGCACACTCAACGGCAGCGGCTACTGGCAGCTCCTCGCCTCCGAAGCCTGTCTGCCCGTCCTCTCCCCCGAAGAGCTCGGTGCTCTGATCGACGCCGACACCGACCTCTGGACAGACCTCAACCTCCCCATGGCCGAATGGGCGCAGAGCCTTCTGCGCGCCGGCATCCCGACAGGCATTCTCTCCAACATGCCCGACGAGATGGAAGCCGGCGTCCTCCGCAAACACCCCTGGCTTAACCGTTTCACGCACCGCACCTGGTCGCACCGCCTCAAGACCGCCAAGCCCGACCCCGCCATCTACCGCCACGCCGCCGATGGCCTCGACGTCTCTCCCTTCAACATCCTCTTCCTGGACGACAGGCTCGAAAACATCGAGGCCGCCCGCAACTGCGGCATGCAGACCATCCAGTACAGCACCCACCAGCACTTCCTCGAAGAGATGAAGCATCGCGGCTTCACCACCCTCCTCGAAGACCCGCCCCGCCTCCCCTAAATCTGACGCCGGCCAACCACCCCAGGCGCAATCGGCGCCTGCTCCACAATCTCGATCCCGAAGCCCTGCAGCGCCGGCACATGCGTCGGCGTATTCGTCAGCAGCTTGATCTTGTGAATCCCCAGGTCCGACAAGATCTGTCCCCCTAGACCCACCTGCCGCAGTGTCCTCTGGCTCCGGTCGTCCCCGCGCCCCCTCTGCTCCCGATGAAACGTGATCCGGTGCGGCAGCACCGTCCGATCGATCCCGAACCCCTTCGACCCATTGTGCAGATACACCAGCGCGCCCCGCCCTTCTGCCGCTATCATCCGCAGCGAGTTATCCACGATCATCCGGTCGTCGCACAGCGTCGTCCCGAACACGTCTCCCGCCAGGCAGTGCGTATGCACCCGCACCGGAATCACGTCCCCGCCGCCCACATCGCCATACACCAGCGCCACGTGGCTCTCGCCCCCATCCACCTCGCTCTCGTACGCAATCATCCGAAACTCGCCATAAGCCGTCGGCATCAGGCTCTCGGCCACGCGATGGATGTATCGCTCATTCTGTAACCGGTACCGGATCAAATCCGCCACCGTCACCATCTTCATCCCATGCAGCTCGCAGAACTTCACCAGGTCCGGCACCCGCGCCATCGATCCGTCGTCGTTCATGATCTCGCAGATCACCCCCGCCGTCACCAGCCCGGCCATCCGCGCCAGATCGACCGAAGCCTCCGTCTGCCCCGCGCGCACCAGCACTCCACCCTTGCGCGCCCGCAGCGGAAACACATGCCCCGGCCGAGCGAGATCATAAGCTGTCGAAACTGGATCAATCGCCACCTTGATCGTGTGCGCCCGGTCCGCCGCCGAGATCCCCGTCGTCACCCCCTCCCGCGCCTCCACGCTCTCCGTAAACGCCGTCCCAAACCGCGACGTGTTCTCCTGCGTCATGGGCCCCAGCCGCAAGTAGTCCGCCCGCTCCTCCGTCAGCGTCAGGCAGATCAACCCGCGCCCGAACTTCGCCATGAAGTTGATCGCCTCGGGCGTCACATGCTCCGCCGCCAGCGTCAGGTCGCCCTCGTTCTCGCGGTCTTCATCGTCGACCACCACGACCATCCGCCCGGCCTTGATCTCCGCTACCGCCTCCGCCACATCAGCAAACATCCCCAGACCTCCCATCCCAGACCTCCGCGAACAGTTCCTTCCCATCAGATTCGCACAGCGGCCCCGCAGCACCAAAAGCTTCGTCCCGCAGCAAAAAGCGCCACCCGAAGGCAGCGCTCTCGCAAATCTATCTCTAACCGCCAACCTACAGCGTCGACTCGATCTCAAATCCCCAGGCCTCGAGCAGCGCCTCCGGAATGTACTTCGAATTCTTGTTCCGCCGCGCCCACTCCCGCAGACGCGTCGACCGGATGTACTGATCCGGCGTCAACTTGTACTCCTTCACCACCAACTCAAACGATGTAACCGTCGGAACCACCGGCCCAATCGGCTCCGGCTTGCCCCAGTTCGGATTTCCACGACGCTTCGCCATTCTTTGAATCTCCTCCATTGCGGTTAACGTTCGAAGTGACACGGCTCCTCATTGATGCCCAACGCTTTATCATAGCCAGCTCACCCCACCAAGGCAAGCCGCAGGGCAGCGAAACTCCTCATCGCCTGCGCCAAACGGCTCTAACAACACAAGCATCAACGTACAGATTCACTTGTCCGATGAGCCGACTTCGCGGACAAGTGGTGCAGTGTGCTAGTTGCTTTGATACGTGGTGAGGTGAAGCAGAATGAGCAATAGGGGAATGACCCAACCCGGCTCGGCAGTTCTTTCCACCTGAATCGCGGAATGTCCTAGCAGAGAGCCTGTCCAGCTCAGTTTTGCGCCTGCGATCTTACTTCCATCTACGCTGCGGACAGTTGTCTGATAGAAGCCACGAATACAGGTAAACGAGGCTCCATCCGCTAGGGTGAGTTCTGCAGGCAGAAACGCCCAACGGCCTAAGAAGGTAGCGACAATCTTGTTGTCACGTAGAACACGGTACGAGTCTGCTCGGAGGAAACTACTTTGAGAATGCTGAAGAGTCCAGCGTGCTGCCCCGTCTTCGCATCGAAAGCTGGCTGCACCCTGCTGTTCGGACGCAGCATCAAACGTGTACTTCAGGCTCAGAACTAATCCTTCGGCATGAAGAAGATCGAATTCTTGATAGAGCTTGGCCGCAGCATGAAGTGGCAAGCCTCTGAGGTCAGATGTTGCTTCCCGTTTCTCGACATCATCCACAGTGAAAGCATACATAAGGAGCTTCCAACTTGTCCGAGTAACGGGCTTCTCGGAAAAGTGAACTCTACCTCCGTACCGCCTCCCCATAAAACCGATCCATATCCCCCTTCATCGCCTTCAACGCGTCCACATTCAAATACACCATGTGCCCCGCCTGGTAGTACCCGAACTCCACATTCCCCCGCAGAGCCTCAGGCAGCATCATGTGCGCCAGGTCATACTCCGTCCCAAAGAACGGCGTCGCCAGATCGAACCATCCATTCGCCGAGAACACCCGCAGCCGGGGGTTCTTGCGCATCGCATCCGCCAGATCCAGCGCCACATCCGGAGCCGTCTGCTCACCCCGCCCACCACCAACGCCCGCCGGAGCCGCACCCGGCCGGTGCTTGAAGTCCCACGCCTGGTTGATCCCCGGCCCCTGCAGGTAGTACGGCTCCGCGCTCATCCACTTCAGCTCCCGTTGAATGTAGTCATGAAACGCCCCCACAAAGATTCCGCTGATCCCCGTATCCGACGGATCATACCCCGGAGCCTCGCCCGCCGATTCCGGATCCCACCCACGAAAGCGCGCATCATACCGGCCCAGCGTTCGCTCCTCCTCCCGCAGCAGCTCCTTCCGAAACCGCGTCGCCGGAATCCGCAGCTTCGATTCCTTCACATACCCGATCGGCAATCCTGTAAACGCCGCCACCTTTGCCGCCACATCGTTCATCTCCGCCGCCGGCAGCTTGTCACCCTGCGCCAGAGCGGTGAGGTAGGGCCCGCGCGCAAACTGCCGCGCCTGCTCCACAAACTCCTCCATCGTCCCCGCCGCCTTCACCTTCTTGTAGTGGTACGCAATCGCCGCATAGCTCGGGAAGTAGGCCACCTCCTCCAGGTCATACCCCGGATTCCGCCGGTTGTAGTTCAGAATCGACGACAGCAGCGTCACTCCGTTGAACTCGATCCCATCGTTCTGCAAAGCATCCACCAGCCCCGCCGAACGCGTCGTCCCATAGCTCTCCCCAAACAGAAACTTTGGCGATCCCCACCGCTGATTCAGCGTGATGTACTTCACGATAAGTTTCTCGAACGCGTGGATATCCTGGTCGGTCCCGGCAAAGTCCTTCGCCGTTCCCTTCCCCACCGCCCGCGAAAATCCGCACAGCGGCGCATCAATAAACACCAGGTCCGTCTTGTCCAGAAGGCTGTACTGGTTCGGCACCCACCCGAACGGCGCCGGCCCCGTCGCCTCCGGACTCTCCGTAATCACCCGCACCGGCCCGAACGATCCCATGTGCAGCCACAGCGACGCCGCTCCCGGTCCGCCGTTGTAGAAGAACGTCACCGGCCGGTTTCGCGCCTCGACTCCATCCTGCGTATAGCCCACATAAAAGATGCTGGCGTTCGCCTTGTCCTGCTCATCGCGCAGCAGCAGGTTGCCCGCCGTCGCCGTGTAGCGGATCGTCTGCCCGCCCACCTGCAGCTCATGCTTCGTCACCGAACTCATCTCCGGCGGAATCGGCAGCACTCCCTCGGCACTCTGCGGCGTCTCACTCCTCTGCCGCGCCTCGCCCCCAGGCTCCGTATTGCGCTGCTGCCGCGCCTCCCCGCTCTGTGCCGCCGCTGGATTCGGCTGCTGCCGGGCCTCACTCGTCTGGGCCCGCCCTGGGAGACACACCCCCATCATCCAAACTGCAAGCCGGGCAACACGCGCCATGCCGAGGTTCAAATCCGCTCTCCTGTTCCAGCTCAAAAAACAGCACCGTCTACTTTGCCAACATCATACCCGCCGCTCTCCCCCCGGCAGCAACATGCATCTTTTCTTACCTCTCCGCCGTCTATGCGATCTGATCCACTTCATCGACCAATACCTGAGGCAAGTTCATGAGCAACTCCCCTTGTGCCGACCTCGACCTCGAGGACGCAACCAACTCCCCTTCGCCTGACTCCACCCTCACCCGCCGCACCTTCCTCAAAACCGCGGGCGTTCTCGGCGCGGGCGTGGCCACCGGTCTGCCCTCGATGGCCTTGGCCGAGCCGCCCAGCGACACTGGCGCGCCCCAGGTGCTCAACCTCACCCTCAAGGTCAACGGCGAATCCAAGCCCCTCTCGCTCGACTCCCGCACCACCCTCCTCGACGCCCTGCGCGAACACATGAATCTCACCGGCTCCAAAAAAGGCTGCGACCACGGCCAGTGTGGTGCCTGTACCGTTCTGCTCGACGGCCGCCGCGTCAACTCCTGCCTCACCCTCGCCGCCGTCGCCGAAGGTTACGAGATCACCACCGTCGAAGGCCTTGCAAAAGGCGACACCCTCCACCCCGTCCAAGCCGCCTTCCTCGAGCACGACGGCTTCCAGTGCGGCTACTGCACTCCCGGCCAGATATGCTCGGCCGTCGCCCTGCTCGACGAGGCGAAAAAGAACGCACTCAGCATCGTCTCCTGGCACGAAGGCAACATCGCCCACCCGCAGCTCACCGATAACGAAATCCGCGAACGCATGAGCGGCAACATCTGCCGCTGCGGCGCCTACCCCAACATCGTCGCAGCCGTCCGCGCCGTCTCCCAGGGAGCACGCGCATGAACCCGTTTCGCTACCAGCGATCCAACACCCCGGAGGACGCAATCCGCTCCGGCTCCGCGCGAGACGCCAAGTTCCTCGGCGGCGGAACCAACCTCATCGACCTCATGAAATACGGTGTCGAAACACCCTCCACGCTCATCGACATCAATCACGTCCAGCTGGCCGAAGTGGCCTCCACCCCCGATGGCGGCGTCAGCATCGGCGCCCTCGTTCGCAACTCCGACCTTGCCGATCACCAGCTGATCCGCACCCGCTACCCCCTGCTCTCGCAGGCCCTGCTCTCCGGAGCCTCGCCCCAGCTCCGCAACCTCGCCACCACCGGCGGCAATCTCCTCCAGCGCACCCGCTGTTACTACTTCATGGATACCAACTTCCCCGCCTGCAACAAGCGCGTGCCCGGCTCCGGCTGCGCCGCCATCGACGGCTGGCAGCGAATCCACGCCATCCTCGGCCAAACCGACAAGGGCTCCAAGAGTCCCGAAACCTGCATCGCCACCAACCCCTCCGACATGAACGTCGCCATGGCCGCCCTCGGCGCCACAGTCCAGGTCCAGGGCCCCAACGGCAAGCGCAGCATCCCCTTCGCCGACTTCCACCGCCTGCCCGGCAACACGCCCCAGATCGACACCACACTCCGTCCCGGCGAACTCATCACCGCCGTCACCCTGCCCGGGCCGCGCTTCGCCAGGAACTCCTTCTACCTCAAAATCCGCGAGCGCAACAGCTATGCCTTCGCTCTCGTATCCGTCGCTGCCGGCCTCGAGATGGACGGCGCCACCATCAAGTCAGCCGGCCTCGCCCTCGGCGGCGTCGCCCACAAGCCCTGGCGCTCGCCCGAGGCCGAACGCGCCCTCACCGGTCAGCCCGCCACCCCCGAGACCTTCCGCAAGGCAGCCGAGCTCGCCCTCGGCGGAGCGAAGAGCTACGAGCACAACAAATTCAAAATCGAGATGGCGAAGCTCGGAATCGTGCGCGCCCTCACCGTCGCCGCACGCGGCACAGAAGCAGCACAAGCGAACCAAGGAGCTCAGGCATGATCGCCCCGCAGGCAGCCGAAGACATTCCCAACCCCGCACCGAAGCAGCTTCAGCATCGCTACGACGGCCTCGCCAAGGTCACCGGCAAAGCCAAGTACGCCGCCGAATTCTCCGAGCCGTTCCCCAAAAAGGACCTCGCCTACGCCTTCATGGTTCAATCCACCATCCCCAGCGGCAGCCTCGCTTCCATCGATCGCTCCTCCGCCGAACACGCCCCCGGTGTGCTCGCCGTTCTGACCCCCTTCAACGCTCCCAAGCTGCCGGTCGGCAAGCCCCAGCCACCCGCGCGCCGCAACCTCTCCGTCCTCCAGAACACCGACGTCAACTACAACGGCCAGCCTATCGCCGTCGTCGTCGCCACCTCTCTGCCCGCGGCCATCTACGCCGCCCGCCTGCTCAAGATCAAGTACAAGGAGACGCCCGCCAAGCTCGACTTCCATGGTCGCCTCGGCGAGGCTCGCTGGCCCAAGCAGCCCGGCAAGCAGCAGCCCTCGGACACCCGCGGCGACCTCGCCATCTCCCGCGCCAAGGCCTCCGTCAACCTCGACGAGACCTACACCACCCCCATCCAGAACCACAATCCCATGGAGCCGCACGCCACCATCGCCTGGTGGGAGGGCGAAAAGCTCAACGTCTACAACTCCACCCAGTACATCTCGGGCGACAAGCAATCGCTCGCCCGCCTCTTCAACATCCCGCTCGACGACGTCCACACCCAATGCCCTTACACCGGCGGCGGCTTCGGCTCCAAGGGATCCATGTGGTCGCACGTCCCGCTCTGCGTCATGGCCGCGAAGCTTGTCAATCGCCCGGTCAAGCTCGTGCTTGAGCGCGAGCAGATGTTCGGCCCCGTCGGTGCCCGTCCCACCACCGTCAATAAAATTCAACTGGCCGCCACCGCCGATGGCAAGCTCATGGCCATGCAGCACGATGTCGTCATGCACACCTCCATCATGGAAGACTTCACCGAGCACGCGGCGTCCCCCACCAGATCCCTCTACGCAAGCGAGGCCAACCTCGTCAGCGAAAAGCTCGTCGACATGAACCTCGGCGTCGCCACCTTTCAGCGAGCCCCCGGCGAAGCTCCCGGCACTGCCGTCCTCGAAGTAGCCTTGGATGAGCTCGCCGAAAAGCTCAAGATGGATCCCGTCCAGCTCCGCATGGCCTCCTACGCTGAAAAAGATCCTAGCCACGATCGGCCCTGGACCTCCAAGCACCTCGACCAGGCTTATAAGCAGGCCGCCGAGCGCTTCGGCTGGTCCAAACGCAACCCGCGACCCGGTCAGATGGTCGAGGGCAACGACCTCATCGGCTACGGCATGGCCACCGCCACCTACCCCGCTAACCGCTCCGCCGCACAGGCGGTCGTTCGCATCCTCCCCAACGGCCGCGCCTTCGCCGGCACCGGATCGCAGGACCTCGGCACCGGAACTTACACCATCGTCGCCCAGACCGCCGCCGACGCCCTCGGCCTCGACCCCACCCTCGTCGATGCAAAGATCGGCGACTCCAGCCTCCCCAAAGCCCCCGTCTCCGGCGGTTCGCAGTCCGCCGCCTCCATCTGCCCCGCCATCCGCGAGGCCGCCCTGCAGGCCAGGCTCAAACTCTATGAGCTCGCCATCAATGACGCCAAATCCCCCCACCACGGCCTCAAGACCACCGACCTCGACCTCAAGGACGGTAAGCTCTTCCAGAAGAGCAAGCCCTCCCGCTCCGAAACCATCGTCGCCCTCATGGGTCGCAACGGCGGCAACCCCATCGAAGCCACCGGCTCCGCCGAGCCCGGTGAAGAGAAAGAGGCCTACACCGCGCACTCTTGGGGAGCCGTCTTTGCCGAGGTCGCCGTTGACAAGGACACCCACATGGTCAAGGTCCGCCGCATCGTCGCCACCTACGACATCGGCTCCCTGATCAACAACAAGACCGGCCTCAACCAGCTCGTGGGCGGCATCGTCTGGGGCGTCTCCTTCGCCCTCCACGAAGAGACCCTCATCGACCCCGTCTACGGCCGCACCGTCAACGAAAGCCTCGCCGAATACCACATCCCCACCAACGCCGATATCGGCATCGTCGACGTCACCGTCCTCAACATCCCCGATACCAAATTCAACCCGCTCGGCGCACGCGGCATCGGCGAAATCGGCATCACCGGATCCGCCGCCGCCATCAACAACGCCATCTACAATGCCACCGGCAAACGCATCCGCGACTACCCCATCACCCCCGACAAGATCATGGAAGCAAAGTCCACCCTCGCCTAAGCGCGTCCCCTGGAGCATAAGCTCGCCAGGCCGAGCCGGGTGCCCCATCCTCTCCGACAACCTTTCGTCGGAAAGGGTGGGGTCTGCCCCACCTAACTCCACCCCCCAAACCAGTCCCGCCAATTCAAAGGCGGGTGCCCATTCATGGCAGCCTCATCGCCATCAGTGGGCCATCGCGCGCCAGCGTAACCCTCATCCCAACCGCACACGAAAAAGCTACCGGAACCATCTCCGTGCTCTTCTTTCATCTCGAGTCTTTGATCAAACCCGCGCGGGTGAAACGGTCGGCGAAGGCGTCGGCGCATCGGTAGGCTTATCCAGCCCGCCCGCCTGCCCACCCCCCCGCGACTCCGCCAGGATATGGGTAAACTCCGCCCCAAAGAAAAAGATCTGCGCCGAGTAATACACCCAGATCGTCACCACGATCAGAGACCCCGCCGCCCCATACGCCGATCCAACGCTCGCCTTCCCGATGTATAGCCCGATTAGCAGCTTTCCGATCGTGAACAACAGGGCGGTAATCACCGCGCCCAGCCGCACATCTCGCCACCTCACCTTGGTCTCCGGCACAAACTTGAAAATCAGCGCAAACAGCACGGCGATGCTCACAAACGAAACCAGGAAGTTGATCGCGCTCAAGACCAATGCCGGCATGGGCAGCACGCCACCCAGGAACTTGCCCGCCGCCGCCAGGCCCGCGCTCAGCACCAGCGAAACCATCAACAGAAAGCCGATGCTCAGCACCATGCCGAACGAGAAGAACCGCTCTCGCAGCATTCCCCAAACACCCGAAGACGCGTCCGGCTTTGCCTTCCAGATCTTGTTCAGCGCCGATCGCAACTCCCCAAAGACGCCAGACGCGCCAAAAAGAAGTGTCAGAAACCCGATGGCGGACGCAACCCACCCCGTCGACGGCTTCTGTGCATTCTGCAGTAGGGATTGAATCGCCTGTCCGCCCTGCGGCCCCATCATCGCCTGCACCTGTCCGACAAGATGCGACTGGGCCGAGCTCTTGCTGACCACCAACGACACCAGCGCCACCACAAAGATCACCAGCGGCGATATCGAAAGGATCGTATAAAACGCCAGGGCCGCGCCCATCCGCGGAGCCTCATCCTTATCCCACGAGTTATACGTCTGCTTCAGCAGTGTCAGGTAATTTTGCATGGTTCTGTATGCGCTCCCGTTTCCTAGCCCGGCCGACTCACCGCAGCATGTGCCGCGCGCTCGCTGCCGGCTCACAGCATGTCCCGTGAGATGCGGAACGGTACTTTTCCGGCACAGTCGGCCTCCGGGCGTCGTCTTGTGATGCTGGCGGCGCCTGAAAGTGTCTCCCGCACCCCACGTTTCCTCCATCGCAACCAGGACGCTCACCTCCGCAAACCCCTCTTCCGCCCAACATGCGAAGATGAGAAGAAGTCCGATGCCCGCCCCCGCCCAGCCTCATGGTCCGAGCCATAGTCAGGTCCAAGACCTCACCTCCCTGCTCCACCGCACCTTCGGCCACACCAGCTTCCGCGTCAACCAGCAGGCCGTCTGCGAGGCCTCCACCAGCGGCCGCGACGTCCTCCTCGTCATGCCCACCGGCGCCGGCAAAAGCCTCTGCTACCAGCTCCCCGCCATCGCGCGCGGCGGCACCGCCCTCGTCATCTCCCCGCTCATCGCCCTCATGGACGACCAGGCCGCCAAGCTCTCCGCCCTCGGCCTCAAAGTCGCCCGCATCCACTCCGGACTCCCTCGCGAAGACGCCCGCCAGGCCTGTCGCGACTTCCTCGATGGCCGCTTAAATTTCCTCTTCATCGCCCCCGAACGCATGCGCGTCCCCGGCTTCCCCGAGATGCTCGCCCGCCGCAAGCCCGCCCTCATCGCCATCGATGAAGCCCACTGCATCAGCGCCTGGGGCCACGACTTCCGCCCCGATTACCGGGCACTAGGCGAGCATCTGCCGTCACTCCGCCCCGCCCCCATCATCGCTCTCACCGCCACCGCCACCCCGCAAGTCCAGGGGGACATCGTCGCCCAGCTCCGCCTCCAGTCCCCCGCCCTCTTCATCCACGGCTTCCGCCGCCACAACCTCGCCATCGAGGTCGTCGAGCTCTCCAAACCCCGCCGCAACAGCTTCGTCGCCGACCTCCTCAAGCCCGCCTCGGCCCGCCCCGCCATCGTCTACGCCCCTTCCCGCAAGTCCGCCGAAGATCTGGCCCAACTGCTGGGCGGAAGCGCCGCCGCCTACCACGCCGGCCTTGACCCCGGCACCCGCGACCGCGTCCAGACCGCCTTCCTCTCCGGCAAACTCGACACCGTCGTCGCCACCATCGCCTTCGGCATGGGCATCGATAAAGCCGACGTCCGCACCGTCATCCACACCGCCCTCCCCGCCTCCGTTGAGTCCTTCTACCAGGAGATCGGCCGCGCCGGCCGCGATGGCCTCCCTTCCCGCACCGTCCTCCTTCACTCCTTCGCCGACCGCAAGATGCACGATTTCTTCCTCGAGCGCGACTACCCCGCTGCCACCGAACTCGCCCGCGTCGCCGCCGTCCTCACCCCCGACCTCCAGCACCCCTCGGACCTCGCCCGCCGCCTCCGCATGGATCCCGACGTCGTCGCGAAATCACTCGAAAAACTCGCCTCCCAAGCCGCCGCCGCCTTCGACATCGAGGGCAACGTCCGCTCTACCGGCTCTAGTGACTGGCGCTCCGGCTACGACGCCCAACTTAACTTCCGCCGCGCCCAGATCGATCGCATGGCCGCCTTCGCCGAAGCCCGGCAATGCCGCATGACCGCCCTCATCCAGCACTTCGGCGACACCGCCGACGGCCTCCGCCCCTGCGGCCACTGCGACTTCTGCTCCCCCGAATCCACCACGGCGCAAAGCTTTCGCGCCCCCACGCGCGAAGAACAAAAACACCTCCGCTCCATCCTCCGCGCCCTCGAAGCCAACAGCCGCTCCACCGGCAAACTCTTCACCGACCTCGCCCTCCCATCGCCTTACGGTAAAGACCGCAAGCAGTTCGACAACCTCCTCGACGCCCTCGCCCGCGCCGGCCTCCTCTCCCTCTCCACCGACACCTTCACCGGCAAGGACGACGGCCGCATCATCTCCTACAAAAAAGCCATCCTCACCCACGAAGGCCGCAACCCCGACACCGGCGACCTCCCCGTCACCCTCCGCGACCCGGAACCCGCCGACACTCAAACCTCCCGCACACGTTCCCCCAAAGATCTGTCATCCCGACCGAAGGCTCGAAGAGCCGCAGCGCAGGGACCTGCGTCTCCAGACCAGCCCCTCACCTCCCCCCAGCAATCCCTCGACGAAGCCCTCCGCGCCTGGCGCAAATCTGAAGCCGCAACCACCGGCAAACCCGCCTTCATCGTCCTCTCCGACCGCACCCTCAACGCCATCGTCCTCGCCGCCCCCCAAACCCTCCCGCAGCTCATGGCCGTCCCCGGCATAGGCCCCGACAAATCCGATAAGTACGGCGCCCAAATCATCGCACTTTGCCGCAACGACTCAGGGCAATCCCGAACTCCCGCACCGATCTCCTACAAGCATCCTCCAACCGCAACCAGCAACTCACCGTCATCTCGACCGAAGGCTTCGCCCGAGCAAGCGCAGCGCGCCGAAAAAGAAAACGCAGCGGAGAGACGCCTCTCTTCCGCCGGTGACGCCACCCAGCCTCCGGGCCACCCACACCCATCCACCCCGCGCCAAAGCCCCAGCTCCCCAACCACCCTCACCCCCGCCCAGCAACTTCTCGACAACCGCCTCCGCACCTGGCGCACCGCCGAAGCTGAGCGCCTCAACCTCCCCCAATTCTTCGTCCTCGGAGCCGCCACCCTCCGCAGCCTCGTCCTCCGCCATCCCCACACCCTCGCCGAACTCCGCTCCGTCGAAGGCATCGGCCCCGAAAAATCCGAAAAGTTCGGCCCCGCAATTCTTGAGGCCCTCAACCCATGAGCAGGCACATCCCCGCACACCTCGACCGCACTCCCGAACACCCCACCATCGACGAGCTCGCCGCCCATTGCTTCGGCTGCGGCCCCGCCAACCCCCAGGGCCTCCATCTCCACTTCACCCTCAATCCCGATCCGGCCGATCCCGAGCACCCCACCGCCAGCGCGACCGTCAACCTCACCGAACTCCACGGGGGCCCTCCCGGCTACATCCATGGCGGCATCATCGCCACCCTCTGCGACGAGGCCATGAGCAAGCTCAACCGCCCCCTCGGCCTCCTCGCCATGACCCGCCACCTCGAGGTCGACTTCCTCCGCCCCGCCCCCCTTCACACCCCGCTCACCCTCACCGCCCGCCACCTTCGCCGGGAAGGTCGCAAGCTCTTCCACGCCGTCGAGCTTCAACTCCCAACCGGCGAAACCCTCGCCCGCGGCCAAGGCCTCTTCATCGTCATCGACGAGCGTCACCTTACCGCGCCAGGCTCCAACCAGACGAACACCTGAAACCGGGTGCCCCATCCTCGACGTCAGTCTCACCGGCGCAAAGGTTGGGGTTCGCCCACCAGGTTCATCGGAGCCATCCACCGCCGCGCCAACTCCTAGGTCCGTCTCCGAAGCACCGCCTCCGAAACCTCCTCCGAAACCTGAGGACGGTCAACCCCCCTCGCGCCATCAACAGCCCCATCAACAGCGCCCTGAACTGCTAAACTGGCTGTCTCGCCGCAGCGCCCGTGCTCAGCCTGCGCGCAATGCGGCTGTCCCTCACCGCAAAGACGGCTTACCATCGCTTCGAGATTCAGGAGACCCCTCATGCCCGACCACACCAGCAACGGCAGCCTTTCCTCCACCACCCTCCGCCTCAAGACCGGCCTCGCCGAGATGCTCAAGGGCGGCGTCATCATGGACGTCATCGACGTCGAGCAGGCCGTCATCGCCGAGGGGGCGGGCGCCACCGCCGTCATGGCCCTCGAACGCGTCCCCGCCCAGATCCGCGCCCAGGGCGGCGTCGCCCGCATGTCCCACCCCTCCATGATCAAGGAGATCATCGCCACCGTCTCTATCCCCGTCATGGCCAAGGCTCGCATCGGCCACATCGCCGAGGCCCAGATCCTCCAGCACCTCGGCGTCGACTTCATCGACGAGTCTGAGGTCCTCACCCCCGCCGACGAGCTCCATCACATCGACAAACACGCCTTCACCACCCCCTTCGTCTGCGGCGCGCGCGACCTCGGCGAAGCCCTCCGTCGCATCGCCGAAGGCGCCGCCATGATCCGCACCAAAGGGGAAGCCGGCACTGGAGACGTCGTCCACGCCGTCAGGCACATGCGCCAGATCATCCGCGACATCAAGGCCCTCACCGTCCTCGACGACACCGAACTCTACGCTGCGGCAAAGGAACACCGCGCCCCCTACGAACTCATCCGCATGGTCGCTAAATCCGGCAAGCTCCCCGTCCCCAACTTCTCCGCCGGCGGCATCGCCACCCCCGCCGACGCCGCGCTCATGATGCAGCTCGGCGCCCAGGCCGTCTTCGTCGGCTCCGGCATCTTTATGAAAGATGGCGCCACCCGCCTCGAAGTCGGCCGCGGCCGCGACGGCAAACTCCTCAACCCCGAAGAGCGCCACGACGCCGAAACCCGCGCCAAGGCCATCGTCCGCGCCACCACCCACTTCGATAACCCCGCCATCCTCGCCGAGTGCGCCGCCGAGTGCTCCGGAGCCATGAAAGGCCTCGCCGTCTCCGCCCTCGACGAGTCCCAGCTCATGCAGACCCGCGGCTGGTGAGTTAGATCTTAGAGGACCTTCATCCGAGTCTTATTCTCTTGCCGAGCAATGAAGCGAAATCAGGGCTCGTAGGATTGCTCTTTCTTTTTTCCCCTATCAGTGAGGCATACAGTGAACGCCTCGCAGGCGCTATTCCGAGCGGTGAAATCGACGAAGAGGTCTGCATCGCAGTGGCCGGTTCGATCTCCGCCAAGTTGTGAAAGTAGATTCCCTGACCCTCGTGCATGATGCCCGAGACAGAGCGACCGGTGCGCGAAGCGATTTGAGCCAGCGCACTACGGCAGTTCTGGACAGTCGTAGTTTCAGATATGTATGTCGCTGGCGGTAGGCGTCTGAGCCTTCCGTTGGTGTCACGCCATTCTTTGAATGCTCCAAGCTTCGCGAGTTCGGACGCTTCCAGTTGGTAATCGCTAGCCGGTATTTTGTCGCCCGGCCAACGTTCATGGAGTTCCGGACGGATTGTAATCAACATTGATTCCCTCTCGATCTGTGATACTTGCGAAAGGGTACCCTAGGAATGGGTTGAGTCAAGTAATAACCACAGCATATAGACACGTCTATCGTCCGAATAGGTCTGTTGGACACGTTCATCGTCCGAATAGAGTGGTGGTGGAAGCGCTGCTGGGTAAGGGGCTCGGCAGCGTCTACCTCAACCGCCAGATCTCCCAAAACAGCACCGGAGACAGCACCGTAGTCACTACGCAGTAAAAGCAGTAGCTCCCCAGCTGCGCCATGTCGCGCACTCCCAGAAAGTTCGCCAGCGCCGCCAGCCCCGCCAGCACCAGCAGCACGATCCACATCCACCGCCTCTCGCCCGGCGCCAGCAGCAGCACCACCATCACCGCATAGAACACCGCAGAGATATATCCGTCCGGAATCCCAAACGGCTTCGCAAACGCCGCATCCGCCACCGCCTCACATCCCTTGTTGAAGACCGGGCACCACAGGTGCCGCACCGCCCGGCTCTGGTAAAGCCCCACATACAGCATGGCGCCCGCGCTCGCAACAGCCAGCGCAATCGCCTGGAAACGCACCGTCGACTTAGCTGTCTCAAACTCCATAGACCTACTCTACCGAAGCTTGGTCAAGCTCGCCGGCAACGTGCTGGCCACCAAACGTCCAGAACCGCCACGCTACGGTGGTTCTCTGCCCCCCTCCAGCTAGTGCTACTCCGAACAGCCGGACCACCCGGGGGCCAGAATAGGCAGAGACCAGTGAGGGAGTGCTTAGCGCGCCCAGGCAGTCAGGCCACCATCAACAATCATGGACATCCCCGTCACATAGGACGCAGCATCGCTGCACAGCCATAGTGCAGCTTGCGCCGCCTCCTCCGGCCTGCCAATGCGGCCAGCCGGAACCATTCCAGCGATACCCTTCAATGCTGCTTCGATCTTTGGGGCATCACCGCCTACCGCTTGGCTCATGGCACTCTGTAACATCTCCGTATCGAACCCGCCCGCGACCAATGCGTTCACTCGAATCTCGTCTGCCGCATACTCTTGTGCCGCTGACTTGGTCAGACCTAAAATGCCGGCCTTGCACATCGAGTAGAGAGCGGCGCCTTTTGCACCCCCAAGTCCGTTTATTGAGGACGTGTTTACGATCACGCCCCCGCGCGGTTCCTGGTTCTGCATCTGCTGCAATTCGTATTTCATGCAGAGCCATACACTTTTCAGATTGGCGGCTACCTCGGCCTCGAAATCAGCATCACTGAAATCCGCTAATCGGGCGATCTTACTCAAGACAGCAGCATTATTGAAGGCGCAATCGAGCCGGCCAAATATTGCGACGGTCTGCGCAATCAGAGACTGTATCTGTTCGGACTGAGCTACGTCGGCCTGCAGGAAGCGAACGTCCAAACCGGCTTGTCGCAGCTCCTTCTCTACTCGCTGTCCGCGTTCGGCTCCACGCGCGGCGAACGCGACTCTTGCTCCAGCCTCAGCAAAGAGCCTTGCCGCAGCCTTTCCAATTCCGGCACTTCCACCGGTAATCAGAACGACTTTCCCGCCCAGCGCGCCCATCGCATCAGTTTATCGCGCTCGGCTGTCTCATGATTGCCAGTCGATCCACGAGGGCTCCTTGAAAGATCTCCTCCTGCGTTCTGCGCAGAACGCGTATCGACGTCCAGCCTCGGCCTAGACCTACTCTCCCCTACCGCGGTCGACGCTGAACCCAGTCTCCTCCAGAAAGCGGCGTACAAACTCCTCTTCGAGCCCGGACATGCGATCCCCAATGCAAAACCATTCTGTGTAGGGGGAGGAGGAACGGCGGATAAAAACAGAGAACTATGTTGTTCGGCTGTGACGCAACTACCCCCCTCCACCTCGTAAACTGGAATAGTCGATCAGTTTCGCTACAGCCATGCCGGTGCGTCTTTCGCCCACAGCCGGCCTACTGCAACTCAGGTGGGGACCTAACTGTTGGCGTTTGAAGACTTTGAGTACCAAGTACGGGGGGAGGGTACCATCTTCATGTCCGAACAAGAAGCAGCTTTGCGCATCGGCGTCCTCGCCCTCCAGGGCGCCTTCGACGTCCACGCCGCCATGCTCCGCCAGCTCGGCGCAACCGCGGTCCTCATCCGCAAACCCTCCGAGCTCCACGATCCCGAAGGCCGGCCAACGCTCGACGGCCTCATCATCCCCGGCGGCGAGTCCACCACCTTCCTCAAACACCTCGAGCGCGACGGCTTCTTCGACGCCCTCAATACCTTTGTTCGTTCCACCCCTACCTTCGGCACCTGCGCCGGCTGCATCCTTCTCGCTGACGACGTCCAGCATCCACCGCAACGCTCCTTCGCCGCCCTCGACATCTCCGTCGAACGCAACGCCTACGGCCGCCAGATCGACTCCGCCATCCTCTCCGCCCCCACCTCCCTCCCCGGTGGCCCGCTCGAAATGGTCTTCATCCGCGCCCCCCGCATCACCCGCACCGGCCCCGCAGTCGAGACCCTCGCCGAACGCAACGGCTGCCCCGTCCTCGTCCGCCAAGGCCACCTCCTCGCCGCCACCTTCCACCCCGAGCTCTCCACCGACACCCGCATCCACCAGCTCTTCCTCAACCTCATCCGAGGCCAGCAGACGAACCTCATCCAAGACCAGCAGACAGACCAGCCGACCAACCAGCAGACCTCGCCGCGATATCCTTGAGCGTGCCCCTCCCGCACACTCTCGCCCTCCGCTTCTGGCCCCTCCCCGCCAACGCCAGCGCTCACGGCTCTGCCCTCGACCGCCACCTCCTCCTCAACCTCTGGATCGTCCTCGCCCTCGCCACCCTGGCCCACCTCCTGCTCCTCTTCGGCCTCATCCTCCGCCACCGCACGGCAGCAGCTGAGCCCGCGCACGACCGCTCCCACAAGCTCCGCATCGAGTACCTTCCCCTCCTCGCCCTCACCCTCCTCTTCGCGGCCCTCGCCATCCACGCCGAACGCCTCTGGGCCGCCGCCCGCTACACCGGGGCCGACCCCTCCGCCCTCCAGGTCGAAGCCACCGGCATGCAGTTCGCTTGGTACTTTCGCTATCCCGGCCCCGATTACACCTTCGGACGAACCTCCCCCACCCTCGCCGACCCGGCCGCCGCCAACCCCCTCGGCCTCGACCCCGCCGACCCCCACGCCACCGACGACATCACCACCTCCGAGCTCGTCCTCCCCGCCAACCGCGAGATCGATCTAGCCCTCCACGCCCAGGACGTCATCCACGGCTTCGCCATCCCCGAGCTCCGCCTCAAGCAGAATGCCGTCCCCGGTCAAACCCTCCACATCCACTTCACCCCCCCCCCCCCCGGCGCCTATGCCATCCTCTGCACCCAGCTCTGCGGCATCGGACATTTCCGCATGAACGCCACCCTTCGCGTCCTCCCTCCCGCAGAATTCAACGCGTGGCTCGCCTCAAGGTCCACGCCGCCCATCCCAGGCGCCTGAATGCGTGCTCTGATTCCATGACCTGATCGCTGCCGTCCTATGTGGGCGTCCCCTATCGGCTGGAGAGGGAACCGGCAACCTCATCCTCCACGACCAGACATCTGCTCTTGTTCTCGTGCGATTCCTTCCCGCACGCGGCAGAACGGATCAGCCGGGCAGCGGCGACCGCTAGAATATCGTGCACGCGCGTGGTCGGATGGAGGTCATCCCAGAACAGGTACGTGTCCGGGTTGACGGTCGCGATCCCGCGGGCACTGCCGGTAACATCCACCAGGGAGTAAGTGGCAGGCGAGGCAATGACCTGTTCGAAGAGACCGAAGACGTCGAGCTCGAACAGGCGAAGACGCCTGCCCGGATTGAAAGCGCGCAGGATATCGATGCCAGCAGCCAAGGTCCCGTTAAAGAGTTCGCTCGCCTTGGTCGCCGGTATCGAGGTCGCTGGAGATCCATTCAGCCGCGGAACGGCCCCTAACGGAGGTAAATTGAGAATCAGGATCTGCGTTGCTCCGGCCGCGATCAGCCGCTGGACATCGATGGTCTCATCGATCGCCCCCCGGACGACATCGTCCGTCGACGTCGCGTGAAGAACGTCGATCGCGCCGCCCCACACAACAAACAGTGTCTTGTCGTTGATCTTCGGAGACGTGGCAAGATACGTCGTAATCTGCCTTCCAACATTGTCGACGTTCACCGAAAGCGAATCGGAAGGTCCAAAGGTGAAGACTCCCTTCCCGCCTGAGGTCTTCGCGAAGCCGTAAGCATAGTCGGTGCCGCCGTCAAGCGAGTCTTTGATCGCGGGCTTCGCCGGAAGCATGGCTGCGAGTTGCTCAACCCAGATGCCGTAGTAGCTGTGCGCTGCGGGCAGGGTGTCGCGGCCATCCGTGAAGCGGCCGTCCGTGTAATCGGCGATGGGACCGGGAATCCGCACACCGTACTTGGCTTCCGTAAGATGCGCGACGTTGCCGACATCCGAGAGCGAATCGCCGAAGACGACAATGGAGGTGTACTTCTGGGCATGAGCCAGAACCGCGGTAAAACTGAAGAGCAGCACCGGGAAGAGGCACCCAACGCGGCTCGATCGGTACGCGGAAGCAGGTGTGGGCTTGGCAGATACAACGCCCTGCCCCTTGCCCCTGGGAGCTCTCAAGGGAAGAACGATGGTTGGTCTTCTAAATCGCAGACTGAGTCCCATGGCACGCTCGCAGTCTTCAATAAATTGAGATATGGCCCGAAGGCAGATCACACTACTGGGTTCGCCAGACTGGAGTCAAGATAAGCTTGCGAGTCACGGCCGATCTAGTTCGCGGGCCAGGGCAGTGTGCACCAGGCTCAAACGGACTGCATTTCCAAAATGGGGGGCGCTTGGAGTCGAAAGAGCGTACCTGTAAAAACCAGCGTGTCCAGCTGGACCCGCTCCCACTTACCCGGGACCCGCTCTCGGCACAATACCATTCATGCGCGCATAGCCGTCGTTCATAGGCTCGTTGATCCAGACCGCCGCCCCTGCAATCCTTCCCCATGCTCTACCCTCTAAGCAGCATGAAGCCGCAAACCTCCCATCCGGCAACCCCCCGCGCAGCTTCCCCCCTGCGCCGCTATCTGTTCTCGACCGACCACCACATCATCGGTCTTCAGTATCTCGCCCTCGCCCTCATAGCCGTCGTCATCGGCACCGCCCTCTCGCTCCTCATGCGCCTCCACCTCACCTGGCCCGCGCTCGCCATCCCGCTCCACGGCCCCATCCTCCCCGAGGACTACCTCGCCCTCGTCACCATCCACGGCACCATCATGCTCTTCTTCGTCCTCACCACCGCCCCCCAGTCAGGCTTCGGCAACCTCATCCTCCCCGCCCAGATCGGCAGCCGCCACATGGCCCTGCCGCTCGCCAACGCCGTCAGCTTCTGGATCACCGCCCTAGCCCTCGTCACGCTGCTCAGCAGCACGGTCGTCCCCGGAGGCAGCCCCATCTCCGGCTGGACCGCCTACCCGCCCCTCTCCGCCGTAGCCTCCGCCGGCCCCGGCCAGGGCGCCGGCATGGACCTCTGGCTCGCCTCCATCGCCCTCTTCGCCGTCGCCTCCTGCCTGTCCTCCATCAACACCCTCGTAACGGTCCTCAAGCTCCGCTGCGACGGCATGACCTGGCAACGCCTCCCCCTCACCGTTTGGGGCTGGTTCACCGCCGCCCTCCTCAGCCTTCTCGCCTTCTCCGTCCTTCTCGCCGCCCTGCTCATGCTCTTCTGCGACCGCCACGCCGGCACCGGCTTCTTCATCCCCTCTGGCGACCTCGTCAACGGGACCCTCCACGCCGCCGGCCACCCCGGCAACGGCTCCCCCCTCCTCTGGCTCCACCTCTTCTGGTTCTTCGGACACCCGGAGGTCTATATCGCCATCCTCCCCGGCATGGGCCTTACCTCGATGCTCCTGGCGAATTTCTCCCGAAGAAAAGTCTTCGGCTACCGCATCATGATCGCCACCACGCTCCTCATCGGCCTCCTCGGCATCCTCGTCTGGGGACACCACATGTTCGTCGCCGGCCTCAACCCCTTCGCCGGAACCGCCTTCTCCATCTCCACCCTCGCCATTGCCCTTCCCTCCGCCGCCAAAGTCCTCTCCTGGATCGCCACTACCTGGCGCTCCAAACCCCGCTACACCACCGCCTTCCTCTTCTCGCTCGGCTTCGTATCCCTCTTCATCACCGGTGGCCTCACCGGCCCCATCCTCGCCCAGCCCATCCTCGACCAGTACCTCCACAACACCTTCTTCGTCGTCGCACACTTCCACCTCATCATGGCCATGGCCGGCGTCTTCGGCCTCCTCGCCGCCACCTACTACTGGTTCCCTCTCATCACCTCTGTTATCGGCAGGCCCGGCCGTCTCATGAACGAGAAACTCGGCCGCTGGCACTTCTGGCTTACGTTCACCGGCGCCTACGCCACCTTTCTGCCCATGCACCTCGCCGGCCTCCTCGGCGAGCCCCGCCACTACGCCCAGCTCTCCGGCCTCCCCAACGCCGCCGCCAATCGCCTCTTCGCCCCCACCCTCTCCATCAACACCCACATCACCTACGGAGCCATCGTCCTCGCCGCCTCCCAGCTCCTCTTCCTCTGGAACCTCATCCGCAGCTGGAACCACGGCGACCTCGCTCCCGAGAACCCATGGCAGGCCACCACGCTCGAGTGGCACCCCAGGCTGCAGCCGAACCACCAGGCCGGGTGGCCCATCCCCCCGCAGCTTCACGGCGCGAGGGTGGGTTCCGAGCCCCAAATCTCAACCCAGTCTCACTACGCGAAGGCGGGGTTTGAGAGCCCAAACGAGCCGGGCTCCCAGCCACAGATCCCCGCCCACGGCTCCGCCCCTCCCGAGCCCGAACCAGCGGGGATCACCGTCCACCGCGACCCTTGCATTTACATCCGAGACCAGTTCTTTCCACAATGGAAACCGCCCTCCCCAGCACTACCCGAAGAGGAGTAATCTACTCGCACGCGAACCCACGCGAGGGCCCTTCCATGCCAGCCATCTACACCCCCGGCACAGACCGCGACACACGCCGCCGCACCGACGACCACGACATCGGCTCCGGCCGCCGCCCACCCACCGACATCGATAAACGCACCGGGGGCGGCGGCGACGGCGATAACTGGAACGACCGCCCGCAAGGCCGCCGCGGCCCTCGTGAACGCCTTTCCCGCTACCGCATGGCCATCCTCTTCGCCCTCGCCGGCGACCTCATGTTCTTCATCGCCATCGTCAGCGCCTTCTTCGTCGCTCAGTCCTCCGGCCACTTCGATGCCTACAACGCCTACATCAACGAGTGGCTCCCCACCACCGTCCCCCCCATCCTCTGGCTCAACACCGCCGTCCTCCTCATCTCCTCCGCCACCATGGAGATCGCCCGCCGCAAGATGTTCGTGGAAAAACACGTCATGGAGGAGTGGTTCGGCCTCGGCAAGCCCACCTCCCGCCGCGCCATGCCCTGGCTTGCCGCCACCGTCATCCTCGGTCTCGTCTTCCTCGCCGGACAAACTCTCGCCTGGCAGCAGCTTGCTCTCCAGCACGTCTTCTTCAAATCCAACCCCTCCAGCCACTTCTTCTTCCTCATTACCTACACCCACGCCATCCACCTCTTCCTCGGCATCGGCGGCCTCCTCGCCGCTATCTACGGCCTCTACGTCTCCCGCCAGATGGAGACCCGCCAGATCCTCGTCGACTGCGCCGCCTGGTACTGGCACTGCATGGGCCTCTTCTGGATCTTCCTCTTCGCCCTCCTGGCCTTCTTCCAGTAGTTCCAACAATGCTCTTTCCCCGAACCGAAGCCCTCCTTCTCCGCTGCCTTGTTAGCCGTCATTCCGCAGGGGAGCGGATGGGTCGGAGTCGCCCGCCACCTCTCCTGGATGGCATGGTCTTTCTTGGCTGTCATTCCGCAGCGAAGCAAAGCAATCTGCTTCTCTACCGGCAAACTCCGCCGCAGGAGGTTCGAGTCGCTGCAACTCGCGCCCGACATCAAAGGTCTGCCCTCCTCCTCCTGGCCGCCCTCCTTCTTGTATCCCCCGCCGCCCGCCCTCAGGGCTGCGCCCAATGCCGCGATAACACCGCCGCCACGCCCCCCTCCACCCAACGCGCCTACCGCCGCGCCATCGGCCTGCTCGCCTTCACCGCCACCGGCATCTTCGTAGGAACCGTAACCCTCCTTCGCCGCCACCGTTAACCTCTCCGGTGTATCCTTCGCACGTGCGCCGTCTGCTCGTCTTCCTCACGCTGGCCTTCGCTGTCGGTTGCAGAGCGCCCGCAATCCCCGCCCAGCCCAGCTCCCACGAGTACGCCATCTACAGCGCCTGGATGGAACAGGCCACAGCCGATATCCCCCCGCAACGCACCCTCGCCGTCGACTCCGAAACCCTCACCCTCAACCAGGCCGAGCTGCAGTTCAAGCAGTGCCTGCCCCCCCGCATGACCGCCGTCTTCGACTCCGCGCCCGTCTCCACCCTGCTCGCCTCCACCTCCGGCAACGATTGGCTCACCCTCGGCAACGGTCGTTCCGCCTCCCTCCACCTCCACGGCGACCCGCTCTCCTTCGATCGCCCAACCGAGCTCTTCCGCGTCTCCCGCGTCGCCTTCACCCGCTCCGGCTACAACGCCTACCTCTGGGTCGAACACCGTTCCTGCAACATCGACCCCGCCGGGCACACCTGCCACGGCGCCTCCGGAGCCCTCGTCCACGGCATCAAATCCAACGGCTCCTGGACCTTCGAAAACACTACCTGTCACACCATCACCTTCCCCCCCTAGCGGAAACCGGTCGGCTCCCGTCGCTTAGGTATGCTGTTGCTGTGCGTCCCCTCTACCTCGCCCTAATCCTCATCCTCACTTCGGCCACGGCTGTCTTCGGCCAGGATCTTGCCTCCCAGCAGGCCGCCTGGGAAAAGATGGCCGAAGCCCGCCACGACGCTCTGGTCAAGCAGTGGGGAGCAGGTACCGATCCTGCCCTTCGCGAAAAGCTGGCCGCGATGTATGGGCGCGATCAGGATGCACGCAAATTCATGATGACCCTCCCACAGGCCCAGTGGACCCCTGCCATGGGACAGCAGCAGCGCGAGGCGGACGATGCTCTAACCTCGGAACTCAAAGCGATCGTTGCCTCGCGAGGTTGGCCCACGTTCCGCCTGGTTGGAGTAAATGGCTCCGGCCACGCAATGCTTATCCTCAACCATTCCGCGGACCATGCATGGCAGAACACGATGTTGCCGCAACTGGAAAACTCGCGCAGAGAGGAGAGATCGACGGTTCGGATCTCGCCGGTTTTGTTGACAAGACACTGATCGCTGCGAGCAAGCTACAGCGCTATGGAATGAACTTCAACTTTGTCGACGGAAAGATGCAGATGTACGCCGTGGAGGATCCGGAGCACCTCGCGGAAAGACGCGAACGCGCCATGCTCCCGCCCCTGCCCATCTACAAACACCTGCTGGCGACGATCTACCACCTAAGAGAGACCGACGAAATCGCTCAACCTGCACCAGCCAAACCTTAGCTGTTGAAGCACTCGCCTAGTACGGCACACCCTTCTCCCGCTCCGCCTTGAACGCCCGCATGTACCACTCGAACTCCTCAAAGAACCTGCCCGACCTCTCCGCCAGATCCTGCGTCAGCGCCACCCCATCCTCGCTCAAGGCACTGCCGATCGACGGGATCGCCTGCAGCGACGGGATCGTCGGCATCCCCACCTCCGGCAGCAGCGCGCGCAGCTGCATCGCCGCCCGCACACCCCCAAACGCCGAGGGCGAATAGCACACAATCGCCGACGGCTTCCAGAAGTACTCCTCCAGAAAATAGTCCAGCAGGTTCGTCAAAGCCGGTGGCGCACTGTGGTTGTACTCGGCCGAAACAACCACCACCCCATCCGCACGCCGATACAGCCGCGCCAGCGGTTCCAGCTTCGTCCGCAGATCCTCATAGCCCTTCGGAGCTCCGTCCTTGAGCTCCTTCCACATCTTGTCCAGCAGTGGCAGCTTCAGCTCCGCAGGGTCGACCAGCACCGTCTCGTGCCCGCGCCTTTCAAGCTCGCGCACCACCCACTTCGCCGCCCTGTCACCCACCCGCTCCGAACGAACCGTACCCAGCAATACCGCAACCACCATTCCATCCCCTCCAGGTCCTGTCTGTTCTAACCGGCTGTTGTCTACCCGCCCCGCATGGAGCGATCCGCTCCGCGTCCAGCTAACTGGCCCTCTCGCCTCACCGTGCGGGGCACGCGGACTGCCTTTGCTCCCGCATCGCACTTGCATTGCGCCGTCATGGCACTGGGCGTAGTCAGGACAAGCACCCCGGCATTGTTTGAGCAAAGCCGAAGGGGAAGGACCCCCGTGTTAGGCAATCCATGCTGCCAGATCGGGGTTCCCGGCAAGCCTACCTTCTACCTCGGCTCCCTACCGCCGCCTCTTCTGGGCAGCTTTCTTCCCTGCCGAAGACGTTGCCTTTGACGACGTTGTCTTCGAGGAGGACGCCATCCCGCCAGCCCTTCCCGCCGCGCTCTTCGCGGAGGTCTTGGCAACCCCGGCCTTCTTCGCCGGAGACCCTTTCGGTCCCTTGTGAGCCACGGGCTTCGCAACCTTGGTGCGCTCGCGCACGGGCGGCGCAGCCTTCCGGGCCGGTGTCGCCTTTTTGACCGGCCCCGCCTTCCTCTCTCCTGTCTTCCTCACCGCAGCCGCCTTTGACGCAAGCTTCTTCGGCCCGGACGTCACCGCCCTGCTCGGAGCCGGCGGCTTCCCACCGGTGGCCTTGGTACCGGCGACCTTACCCTCGGCAACCCCCGCCCCCTTGACCACGCCGCCTCCCTTTGGATCGGAGCCGTTCTTGCCAGAGGAGCCGCTCTTGGCAGCAGTGCCGTCTTTAAGATCGGAGCCGTTTTTGGCAACGAGGCTGCTGCTGGCAGCAGCCTGCTGCGCGGGAGCGCCCTTCACTGTCTTTCCCCCGGATGCCGCCTGAGCCTCTCTCGACCTGCTGGCTGACTTGACCGGCGAAGCCGATTCCCCTCCAGCGGGAGCCGAATCCAGCCCGGCGGAAGCTGCATCCCGTCCGGCGGAAGCCAACTCTCTCCCCTCTGCCTTCACTTCGTCACCACGGCCAGTCTTCGCCGCCTTTTCAGACTGGGGAGCTCTGTCCGACGCCGCATCCGCCCCCGGAGCAACAACCGTCTCCCGCCTGTCCTCCGCAGCCTCTCCAGCGGCACCGTCGTCGGGGACGCCGTCCATCTCAGGATCGGCCACCGACTTCTTTCGACTCTTCGACGGCTTCGCCTCCTTCTTGGGAGCGCGCGGCCGCCGAAGGCTCACCGGCGGGGGTGGCGCTGGGGGCGAAAATGGCTCGAGAAAAGCCTTCATCTCCTCCACCGTGCCCAGCTTGCCATCCATCAACTCAAAAACCACCTTACTCACAAGCTCTTCGTATCTGGGCAGTTCTGAAGTAATCCTCATCTCCTGCATCTGCAAGTAGGGAATCCGCTGCCGAGCCTGCGGCCACTCCGTGTAAAAGCTCCTGAACTTTGCCTGAAGAGCCCCGCTCTTAGTCGTGTGTGCCGTCCACAGCACCGCCTCCGGCTCGGCTGCAACGATCAGCTTGTAGGACTGGGAGGGCAATGCCGCCCCTTTGCCAGATAGCTGCCCCGCGAACTCCTTGCCTCGAGCCTCGATCTTCTCGATCTCGTCCACAAACCCCTGCCGTGGAAAGCTCTTCTTCAGCGCCTGGACCTCTGCGGCCGCCATCTTGGCCGTCAACAGTGGAAAGCTGGCCGCCGCCGCATTTGCAACCACGCCCTGCATCTGCAGCTGGGCTTGACTCTCCCGCAACCGCTCCAGCTCGGCTACGTTCGCCTTCGCTGCGGAAAGCGACGGTGCGAGATGCTGCATCCAACCCTCTTCCTCGAGCCGCCGGATCACCCGCAGCGGATCTTCCTCGTGAAAGATCTCCTCCGTCTCATAGCCGCGGTGAAATCCGTCCATCGCCGAAATGTACCCCTCCGCCTTGCCCGTCTCATACCGGGCTTGCGTCTTCTCGTCCATCCTCCATCCCAAACGCGCCATGTACCGAGCTGCCCGGATCATCCGCACCGGATCTTCGATGAAACCGTAGTTGCTCACCAACCGCAACTCCCGGTTCTCGATATCGGCCACTCCGTTCAGAGGATCCATCAACAGGCCGTACGACCCCTCGTTCAGCGAGAGCGCCATCGCATTTGCCGTGAAGTCTCTTCGGCGGAGATCCTCAAGGATGGTTGCCGGCTTCACGACCGCCTTCCCCGGCTTCGGATAGCTCACCGCTAATGTGCTTCCAATCTCCATCCGCACACCACCGGGAAACCGCAAAAACATGGCCTGCCCAGCCTCCATTCCACCGGTGATCACACCCCCGGCCTTCTCCATATCTTTCCGTAGCTTGAGTGCATTACCCTGAACCACCACATCCAGATCGCGCACAGCCGTTCCGCCAATCAGGTCGCGGACCGCCCCACCCACCAGAAATACGGTCAGACCTTTCGCCCTGGCTACATCCCGAACCGCCAAAAGAGCATCCTGTTGGGCCTTCGAAAGACGTGTCTCAAGCAGGTAAATGTTGTCGGCCATAGCTTGTGCGAACTCCTGGAAGCGGTCGCGTCCTTCAGCTTCCTCCGTCCTGACTGGCTCGGGCTAAGTCCAGCGTTAGGAACGATTTAGAAAATTCTGATGCGTCGACGCAAAGCAGTATGGTATCACATGGTTATCGATTCGACTACCTGGGGTGCACCTTTTCTAGAGCAGCTCTGGTGCGCGTGCGACAATCCGCCAGACACCATGGCCTCCAATCATAAAAGGTCATCGTCCGCCGGTTTCTCGGCGACTTCCTCCCGGGATACCTCCAGGTGAGCAGCTTCGTGCGCGACGGAGCGATCGGCCTGCTCGACCTCGACGGACGCATGAGCTCCATTGCCCTATCTGACGTAAAGTATGTCTGTTACGTCCGTGACTTCAATCTCGGCGACGCGGTCAATCCGGAACGCCTGACCCGCCGCGCCTTTCTCGCCCGCCCGCGTTCCGCAGGCTTATGGGTCCGTATCGCCTTCCGCAACCCCGCTGGACTGCCCGAGGCACGCTCCCCAGACCTCCTTGAAGGCCTCGCCGCTCCCGATCTCACTCTCCTCGATGACCTGCTCACGGTCATCGGAATTCACCTCACCCCACCCGACACTCGCTCCAACGCTCAACGGATCTTCGTTCCTCGATCCTCTATCAGCGATCTTCAGGTTCTGGCCGTCATCACCAATCCTTCCCGCCGCAAACCTCCTTCTCCCTCACAGGCTGCTCTTCAGGACGAACTCTTCGAAACGCCGCTCCCCCCGATTGCACGTCCAAACTGATTATGCCCACCTCCATCTCCTTGAAACAGCTCGCCCAGCATCTTGCCGCTCATCTTCACGGCGGCGACCCTGACACGCCCATCCAGGGAGTTGCCGGCATTGAGACTGCCTCCGCCGGCCAACTCACCTTCGTCTCAAACCCCCGGTATGCCCCACTCGCTCGCTCCACAAGTGCGTCCGCCATCTTGGTCGAGCCAACCTTTCCCGAGCTCTCGGTCCCTACCCTGCGCACTCCGAACCCTTACCTGGCCTTCGCCCGCGCAGTCGAGATCTTCTATCAACCGCCGGTCTACACTCCCGGCATCCACCCCACCGCAGTGGTCGCGCCGACCGCCCACATCGGCCCCGGCGCACATATCGGGCCGTTCGTTGTCGTGATGGATGACGCTGTCATCGGCGCGCACGCAACCTTGCTTGCTCATGTCGTGATTTACCCTCACGTCCGCGCCGGCAAGAACCTCTTCGCCCACGCCCATGCGCTTGTTCGAGAGCACTGTGTCCTCGGGGACGACGTCGTTCTCCAAAATGGCGCAGTCGTCGGCGCCGACGGCTTTGGGTTCGCCAAGGACCCGCTGCAACCACTCGGAAGCACCTGGTACAAGATTCCCCAATCTGGCACGGCCATTCTCGAAGATCGTGTGGAGATCCAGGCAAATACCTGCATCGATCGTGCCTCGATCGGGGAAACCCGTATACAGGCAGGCGCAAAGATCGACAACCTGGTCCAGGTCGGCCACGGATCCAGCGTCGGTCGGGACACCCTCCTCTGCGCTCAGGTCGGCCTTGCCGGCTCCAGCAAAATCGGCGACAACGTAGTGCTTGCCGGGCAGGTTGGTGTTGCTGGTCACTGCACGATCGGCGATGGCGCGGTCGCAACAGCACAGTCAGGAATTCCAGGCGACGTGGCCGCCGGAAAGGTTGTGAGCGGCTATCCCGCAGTCGAAAATCGACAATGGCTCAGGTCCGTTGTCTCTATCTCCCGATTGCCGGAGCTTATACGTAACCTAAAGTCGGAACAAAAGTAACACAAAGATGGCACTTGCACCGTATTATGAGTTCCATTATGGCCGCCACGCTCACACCTCCCCCGCACGATGCAACCTTGCCTCCCCTCTCCATTGTTCGCTTACTCCTGCTGGACGACGACCCGACCAACCTCCACCTGCGCTGCACTATTCTTCGTCAGCACGGATACGAGTGTCTTCCCGCTTCAAGCATCGATCAAGCGATCGAGATGCTGGATCAGATCGACATAGCCGTTCTCGACTACCACCTTGGCGGGGGAGAGTTCGGGACCGAAGTCGCAGCCACGCTCCGCCGCAGGCGCCCCCATATACCGATCATCATCCTCTCGGCGACTCTGGAGCGTTTCTTCGGTGGCGTAGAAGACATGCACCTGTTGAAAGGTCATAGTTCCATTGATGACCTGCTTGCCGCGCTCAGCTCGCTTGCGGCAAAGCGTCGCGGCGCTCCCGTCGTTGTCGATGCACGCGACTTTTTTTACGTCCAGATATCTCGCGCCATCGGCTCCGACGCGCTTATCCAGATCTTCAACGATCGTGGCATCTGGCTCTTCTGCAATGAGGCCGCGGCCGACTACCTCGGCCATGCTCGCGAGTGGTTCACCGGCCGCTGCATCTTTGATGAACTGCCGGCCTATATGCGCGATTGGCGCGACGTCCTTCTCACCGTTCCGCGCAATCGAGAGACCTTCATCGATCGCACCCGCCTCGGACTTCTTCGCGCGCCCAAGCCCGCCGAAGAGGGCCTTACCTGGAGCGTACTTGCCTTTCCCATCCGGCTCCACGACAACAACGATGGAGTCGTTCTGACCGCTCGCATTCTCGACCGCAATCCCCCAAACTAGCTGCTACCTTCAAGAGATGGCCCACCGTCATCTTCAAGCCCCTTTGCTCATCTTGGCAGGATTGCTGGGACTGACTGGCTGCCACTCAGCCATGGTCGATGCCACGGTGCAGAACCGCTCCGGAGATCTGGTCACCCTTGTTGAGGTCGACTACCCCAGCGCCAGCTTCGGCGACCAGAACTTGGCGTCCGGCGCGGACTTTCACTACCGCTTTAAGGTTCTCGGAAGTGGCGCGCTAAAAATGACTTACACCGATATACACCGGCAAACTCACAGCTCCGCCGGCCCCGTGCTGGAGGAGCAGGCTGAAGGGCTCCTCACAATCACGATCATGCCCACTGATGTCCGCTGGCAGACCACCCTCAAACAGAAACAGTGACGGTCAGTTCCACACCATCTCTGATTCCTGCACCGCGTTCTGAAACGATTCGAGCCCCGTAGCTAGTCCGGACCCGACGCCCTGCCTTCCTCAGCAGGTCGTTTCTTCAGCTCAGCTTCTCCGCTTTTGCCACGACGTTTCATGCCGCCGAACATTGCAACCCATATACCGAATCCGACGACGATCCCGCCGAAGATCACTAAGAAAATGATGGTGAGCATACTCCGCTGTTCTCCTCCCGCCTGCACTCTCGCCCGTACCGTTGCATCCGAGCACTTCATCTCCTGAGATGCCGCCAAGCCTGCGATAGACTCGCTCCATGTCACGCGGTTACTTCATTACCTTCGAAGGCCTCGATGGCTCAGGCAAGACCACCCAGCTGTTCCGTCTTGCCGCCTCGCTCGATACGCATGGATACAAGGTGACAACGCTGCGGCAACCGGGCGGTACCGCCCTCGGCGATCGCATCCGGTCCATTCTGCTTGACTCCCGTTCTGAAGCAAACCTCGGCTCCATCGCTCCCCTCGCCGAGCTTGCCCTTATGTTTGCGGATCGCGCGCAGGCCATCGCTGAGGTGATCGAACCCGCTCTCGCAATCGGCAACATTGTTTTATGCGACCGCTTTACCGACTCTTCCGAGGCCTACCAGGGAGGTGGACGCCAGCTGGGTCAAGCCGCTGTTCTCGAGCTCCACCACACGGTCTGCGACAATCTCCAGCCGGACCTCACCATCCTGCTCCTGCCTCCCCTCGCCTCCTCCTTGCGCCGCGCTCGGAGTCGAAATCAGCGGCACATCCAGCGTCAGGGCACCGATGAGAACCGCTTCGAGCGTGAGTCCGACGCTTTCTACACCCGTGTCTTCGACTCGTACCGACAGATCGCCACCCGCAACCCCCATCGCGTTGTCACCATAGAAAGCGATGGGTCCATCGACGAGATCAACACCCTCATCGAGGACGTCGTTACCCGTCGCCTGGCATCTCGCGTCGAACCCATATGACTACGCCTCCACCTTTGCTCCCACCCGCAGATCCAGATCCGGCGGAGCTGAGCAGAGACCAGCCGATGCCCGCAGCGCCGAGCGTGGATGCCCCGGAGATCTCAACCTCCCTCCCGGGAGTCCCCGGCTTCCGCATGCCGCCCGGCCTCAAGTACCCTCTGCACTTCTACCTCTTCAAACCATGGGTCAAGCTCGGTGAGCCGATTCGTCTCTTTGAACACCTCCACAAAGTCTTCGGGCCAATCTCTCATTACCGCTTCCTCGGCACTCCGATTGTCTTCGTCAATGAGCCCGCCTATATCCGCGAGGTCCTCATTAACCAGGCCTCCTCGTTCATCAAGGAACGCACCCTGAAGCGGATGAAGATTCTGCTCGGCGAAGGCCTCATCACCTCCGACGACCCGATCCACATGCGTCAGCGCCGCATAGCCGCTCCTGCCTTCCATCGCCAACGCATCTCCGCCTATGGCGAACAGATCGTCGCGATCACCGCGGCCGAAGCCGGTCAATGGCAGCCCGGGCAAACCATCGACATCAACGCCGCGATGATGGAGCTCTCGCTCCGCATCATCGCCCGTACCCTCTTCGATACGGAGGTGACCCCGGACATCCTCTCCATCAACGTCGAGACAAACACCATCATGGGCCTCTACAACTTCCTCGTCGCCTTTCCCATGATCGAGCGTGTGCTTCATCTTCCTATCCCCGGTATCGTGAAGTTCCGCCGTTCCCGCGCCCGCCTCGACGCCATCGTTGGAGCCCTCATCTCCTCACGCCGCACAGAGATGCAGGCAAACCCTGGTTGCGATCGCGGCGACCTCCTGTCCATGCTCCTCGCTTCACGCTACGAGGCCGACGATCAGAAGCCCGGCCCCGGCGCCCCGGACTCTGAAGGTATGGATGACACGCAGGTCCGTGATGAGGTCCTCACCATCTTTCTTGCCGGCTACGAAACCGTTGCCAACGCCCTCGCCTGGACCTGGTACCTCCTTTCGCAAAATCCCGGTCCGGAGGCTCAGCTGCATGCCGAGTTGGACGCTGTCCTCGGCTCCGGCCCCGGCCGCCGCTTGCCCACTCTCGCCGATCTCCCCAGTCTCCGCTATACCGAGCAGGTCTTCGCCGAATCCATGCGCCTTTACCCCCCTGCCTGGGCCATGGGCCGCATGTCCACCAAGCCCGTGACCCTTGGCCCTTATCGCATCCCTCCCGGCGCCCACGTCTTCTTCAGCCAGTACGTCATGCATCGCAGTGCGGAGTTCTTCCCCGATCCGCTACGCTTCGACCCAACTCGCCATAGCCCGGAAAACAAGGCCAGACGAGACAAGTTCGTCTATTTCCCCTTCGGTGGAGGTGTCCGCCAATGCATAGGCGAGTCCTTCGCCTGGATGGAAGGCATCCTCGCCATTGCCACTATAGCCAGCAGATGGCGGATGAGGTACCTAGACCCTCGCCCGCCCATACCTCAGGCCAGAATTACACTTCGTCCCCGCACTCCCATGCGCATGCTACTCAATCCGGCCTGAGAGCAACATAGTTACTACTAGGCTAACTTGTATTACTTAGTTGAAACAGGCAACCCGCTTATAGAAAGCGTCACCGAACGGTATACATGTTTCCCGACAGGCATACATGCGTGTGGAGTTTGAAGCGATGCCAGTCACACAGCCGGCCCCACCTTCGATCGCATCTCCCCCCGAGGAGCCTCTCTGTCTCGCCGAGGTTATCTCCGCCCTCTCCTTCGCTATCGACCTGACCGAAGGCGCGGTGCCTGGACACGCTTTGCGCACCTGCATTCTCGGCATGAGGCTTGCTCTCCGTGCAGGTCTCGCGGGCGAGCTGCTTGGCGACCTCTACTTCGCTCTCCTCCTCAAAGATATCGGCTGCAGCAGCAACGCCGCTCGCGTCGGCCAGATCGTCGGCGGAGACGATCGCATCCTCAAGGCCGGCATCAAGCTCGAAAACTGGTCGAACCCTTATCACCTCAGCGTCTCCGGCCTCAAACTCCTCTGGGGACTTGTCCTTCCTGACGCCGATCCGCTCCGTCGACTCGCTCGCATCCTCAAAATCGCTCTTAACTCGAATAAAAACAACATGGAGCTAATCGCTCTCCGCTGCGAACGCGGGGCTGAGATCATTCGCAAAATCGGCTTCCCCGAGACCGTCGCCGAAGCCGTCCGGTCACTCGACGAGCACTGGGATGGCGGTGGCTATCCCCAGCGCCTCAGCGGCGATGCCATCCCGATCCTCGCCCGTGTCCTCGCCATCGCGCAGCACCTCGACGTCTTCGCAACCGCGCGCTCGCCCCGCATCGCCCTTCAAGTCCTGCGCGAGCGCAGCGCCCGCTGGTTCGACCCCGGCCTGGTGCGAATCGCCACGGAGCTCGATGCGGAAGACACCCTCTGGACCGGCTGCTTGGCCAGCGGCGACCACGAAGCCACCCTGCGGATCGTCCTCAGCCTCACGCCCCTCACGCCCCACGAGCCGCAGCCCCTCGCCCACCAGGAGCTCGATCGTCTGTGCGAAGCCTTCGCCGATGTTGTCGATGCGAAGTCCCCCTTCACCTACTGCCACTCCCTCGGTGTCGCCGAGGTGGCCTGCACCATCGCGCGCACGCTCTGCCTTCCGGAAGACCGCTGCCAGCTCGTTCGCCGAGCCTCCCTGCTCCACGACCTCGGCAAGCTGTCCCTGCCCAACACCATCCTCGACAAGTCCGGCGGCCTCTCCCGGAAAGAACGCACGCAGGTCCAAAAGCACCCGCGTCTCACCCGTCAGATCCTCGCCCGTATCAGGCCGTTCAAAGAGATCGCCGCGATTGCTGGAGCCCATCACGAGAGGCTCGATGGCTCCGGTTACCCAGACCGTCTTACCGCCCCCGATATTCCCATCGAGGTCCGCATCCTTGCCGTCGCCGATATCTACCGGGCCCTCAGCGAAAAGCGCCCCTACCGCCCCGGTCTCCCTCACGCCCAGGTCATGCGCATCCTCTACGCCGAAGCGCCCCGAAGGCTTGATCCGGTTGTTGTGGCAGCCCTCGAAACCTCCCATCGCACCCTGGCCGTAGCCTGCCCTCCCGTCCACCACCAGTCTGCAACGGATACCCACCGAAGCAGCGAACAGGCCGCGCTGACTCGCTGACCACAGACTCACGCACTACACCACTCCCGCTCCCTGCACCGGAACATTCGGCTCTCTCATCGCGTACTCCTCTACGCGCCTATGCCTCTTCGCGAGATCCTCATCCAGACCATCGCCGCCCTTTGGGATAACAAGCTCCGCAGTATTCTCACGATGTTTGGCATCGTCTGGGGAATTACCTCCGTGATCCTCCTCGTCGGCCTCGGCATCGGTTTCAACATTCAGCAAAAGGAGCAGCTTCGCACTATTGGCACCGACATCGCCATCGTCTTCGGTGGTAAAACCGGTATGCCCTCTGGCGGGTACGCCGCCGGTCGCGACGTCCGTCTCACCATAGACGACGTCCTCGCGATTCGCCGGGAAGCTACGCTGGTTCAGAACATCTCGCCCGAGATCCGGCGCACCGTCTCCGAAGTCAGCCCCTGGAATGCCTCCAGCCGTCCCATTCGCGGCGTCTGGCCCGAATACCAGCGCTTCCGTTCCCTCGCCGTCGAACAAGGCCGCCTGTTCACCCAGGCCGACGAGGACCAGGCCCGGCGTGTCGTCCTTCTCGGCTCCGAATCGAATCGCCAGCTTTACCCCGGCAAACCCGTCATCGGACAGGTCCTCATGGTCGCCGGATATCCGTACACCGTCATCGGCGTGCTCGAAAAGAAAAAACAGAACGGCTCCTACGGCTCCGGCCCTGACAACACCCAGCTCTTCGTCCCGTACTCCTCGATGGCGCGCGACTTCCCACCCGCCGAACGCCCCGGAGTCTTCCCTGGATGGATCAGCAACATCGTCGTTCAGCCGGTCAGCGCCGACCTTCATGTACAGGCCCTCGCGCAGGTCACCCGCATCCTCGCCGACCGGCATCACTACGACCCCGCCGACAAGGAGGCCGTCTGGATCTGGGACACCCTCGAAGGCGCCAAGTTCACCGAGCGGATCTTCTCGATCATGACCCTCTTCTTCGCCGCCGTCGCCCTCCTCACCCTCGCCCTCGGCGGCATCGGCGTCATGAACATCATGCTCGTCGCCGTCTCCGAACGCACCCGCGAGATCGGCGTCCGCAAAGCCCTCGGCGCCACCGCCATCGACATCCGCCGGCAGTTCCTCGCCGAGTCCGCCATCATCACCCTGGTCAGCGGAACCCTGGGCCTCTCGCTGGGCGTCGGCATCTGCCTCCTGCTCCGCCTGGCGCCGCGGCCAGACTTCATCCCTCTCCCCGCCATCTCGCCCGTCGCGATCGTCGCCTCTCTCGTCACCCTCGGCCTCATCACTGTCTCGGCCGGTACCTACCCCGCCCTCCGAGCTGCCAGCCTCACCCCCATCGAGTGCCTCCATGTGGACTAATCGAATCAGCCGAGCTTGTCACTACGAGCGAATTCAAAGGACCAGCGTCTCGGGTCTTGCCATGGTCTGCCCTTTTGCTTGTCATTCAGGAGCAAAGCGGAGGAACCTGCTGTACCGCAGCTCTAATGCCCGTCATCCTGACCCTAAGAATCGCGAACGGGAAGGACCCGCTTCTCTACCGCCACGGTCGACTCCACGGAGCCTCCGCCCATGAACCTCGTCGAAGTCCTCCGCCAATCCCTCCAGGCGCTCGTCCGCAATCGCCTCCGCTCCGCCCTCACCATGCTCGGCATCGCCTGGGGTCTGGTCACCGTCGTCCTCCTCCTCAGCTACGGCCGCTCCCTCGGCAAAGAGGTCCTCAACGGCTTTCTGGGTATCGGAAACAATGTCATCATGGTCTGGGGCGGCCAGACCTCCATGCAGGCTGGCGGCGAGCGCTCCGGCCAGAAGGTCAAGTTCAAGGATGGCGACGTCGATGCCATCCGCGACTCCGTCCCCTTCCTCAAGGCCGTCTCTGCCGAAACCGACGATGGCTTCTCCTTCCACTACGGCCCCAAGGTCGTCAACATCCAGTCCAAGCTCGTCGACCTCCCGTACGGCGAAATGCGCAACCTCGTCATCGAGCAGGGCCGATATTTCGAGGCCTCCGATTTCACCGACCACCGCAAGGTCGTCATCTTCGGCCCGCACGCCGCCCAGAAGCTCTTCAACGGCTTCCCTCCCGTCGGCGAGACCGTCGAGATCGAAGGCCAGGTCTTCGACGTCATCGGCGTCCTCCGCAACAAGATCCAGGACTCCTCCAACAACGGCCCCGACAACGAGAACGCCTTTATCCCCTTCCCGCTCGTGCGCGACCTGCGCCAGCAGCGAGACCCCGACTCCATCGTCTTTCAACCCTCCCGGGCCGACCTCCACCTCAAGGCCATCCAGGCCGTCCGCACCGTCCTCGCCCAACGCCATCACTTTGACCCTGCCGACCAGAAAGCCCTGGGCTCCTGGGACACCATCGAGGACTCCGCCTCCATCAACCAGTTCTCGCTTGCGCTTCAGATCGTCCTCGGCATCATCGGCGCCATGACCCTTGGCGTCGGCGGCGTCGGCGTCATGAACATCATGCTCGTCTCCGTCACCGAGCGCACCCGCGAGATCGGCCTCCTCAAAGCCCTCGGCGCCCGTCCCCGCGAGATCCTCAAGCAGTTCCTCATTGAGTCCCTCGCCCTCACCTTCCTCGCCGGACTCGCCGGCATGGTCGCCGCCATCCTCGTCGCGCACCTCGTCCCGCCCATGCCCCTCTACTCCGATATCTACAAGACCGCCAACAACGAGGGCGACATCATTCTCTCCGTCTCTCCCGCCATCCTCCTCACCGCCTTTCTCATACTGGCCGTCATCGGCGTCGTCAGCGGCCTGATCCCCGCGATACGCGCCGCACGCCTCGACCCCGTCGCCGCCCTTCGCCGCGAATAAACGTCCAGGCGAACTCTGGAAACGTAGGGAAACCTTTGCGCCCCTTGGCGTCCTTTGCGGTGAGCTCTTTGGTCTTCCACACCCCCATCAACATGCAATTCACAAATTCCAGTTACCATCAGAAACGTGAATGAAGGTCGCTGGGTCCTGCTGATTGCCTCCGAGGTCGGTGGCACCGATTCCGTCTCTGATCGCGCCATGGAACGTCTCGTCGAGGCCGTCAGCGACGAGGGCTACGAGGTCCTCCGCACCTCCACACCCGAGGACGGCCTCGCCCTCGTCACCTCCGATCCCTCCTACTCCGCCATCCTGCTCGACTGGGACCTCGAAGGCGACAACCAGTTCGAGGAGCGAGCCGCTCTCGACATCCTCCGCGGCGTCCGCCATCGCAATAAAAAAGTCCCCATCTTCCTCATCGCCGACCGCACCCTCGTCTCCGAGCTCCCCCTCGAAGTCGTCAAGCAGGTCCACGAGTACATCCACCTCTTTGGCGATACCCCCGTCTTCATCGCCAATCGCGTTGACTTTGCCGTCGAGCGCTACCACGCACAGCTCCTCCCGCCCTACTTCCGCGAGCTTAAGAAATACACCGACCAGGGCGCCTACTCCTGGGACGCCCCCGGCCACATGGGCGGCGTTGCCTTCCTCAAGCATCCCGTCGGCCAGGAGTTCCATCGCTTCTTCGGCGAAAACCTCCTCCGCTCCGACCTCGGCATCTCAACCGCGCCGCTCGGCTCCTGGCTCGACCACATCGGGCCCCCGGGAGATTCCGAACGCAACGCCGCCCGCATCTTCGGCGCGGACTGGACCTTCTACGTCCTCGGCGGATCCTCCAACTCAAATCAAATCGTCGGTCATGGAGTCATCGCCCAGGACGACATCGTCCTTGCCGACGCCAACTGCCACAAATCCATCTGCCACTCGCTCACCGTCACCGGCGCCCGGCCGGTCTACTTCAAGCCCACCCGCAACGGCTACGGCATGATCGGCCTCGTTCCCATCAAGCGCTTCTCGCCCGAGTCCGTCCGCGAGCTCATCGCCAAAAGCCCCTTCGCCCCCGGTGCCCGCTCCCCCACCCCCACCTACGCCGTCGTCACCAACTCCACCTACGACGGTCTCTGTTATGACGTCGACAAGGTCGTCCGCGAACTCGCCAAATCCGTCCCCCGCGTCCACTTCGATGAGGCCTGGTACGCCTACGCCAAGTTCCACCCCATCTACAAGCATCGCTTCGCTATGGGCGTTCCGGACGATATGCCCGATCGCCCCGCCATCTTCTCCGTCCAGTCCACCCACAAGATGCTCGCCGCCTTCTCCATGGGCTCCATGGTCCACGTCAAGCTCTCCGACCGCGCCCCGCTCGACTTCGATCAGTTCAACGAAGCCTTCATGATGCACGGCACCACATCGCCCTTTTACCCCCTCATCGCGAGTCTCGACGTGGCCGCGGCCATGATGGACGAGCCCGCCGGCCCCACCCTCATGGACGAGACCATCCAGGATGCTATCAGCTTCCGCCAGGCTATGAGCTCCATCGCCCATCGTCTGCGCGCCGAGGCCGAAAACGGCGACGGCTGGTTCTTCCGCCTTTACCAGCCGGAGATGGTGACCGATCCGGCCACCGGCGACCGCATCATCTTCGAGGAGGCCGAGGATGAGCTCCTCATGAATCACCCCTCCTGCTGGACCCTCAAGCCTGGCGAAGACTGGCACGGCTACCAGGATGACGACATCGCCGACGAATACTGCATGCTCGACCCCGCCAAGGTCACCATCCTCATGCCCGGCGTAGACTCCCACGGCAAGCTCGCCGACTGGGGTATTCCCGCCGCCATCCTGACCGAGTTCCTCGACAGCCGGCGCGTTGAGATCGCCCGCACCGGCGACTACACCGTCCTCGTCCTCTTCTCGGTCGGCACCAGCAAAGGCAAATGGGGCTCGCTGCTGGAAAACCTCTTCGAGTTCAAGCGCCTCTACGACACCAATGCCCCCATCGAAGAAGCCCTCCCCGAGCTCGTCCAGAAATACCCCGCTCGCTACCGCAACTGCACCCTTCGCGAGCTCTCCGGCGAGATGAACGCGGCCATGGCCGACCTCAACCTCGCTGGCCTCGTCAACGCCGCCTGCGACGAGGACTTCGACCCCATCCTCACCCCTGCCCAGACCTACCAGAAGCTCGTTCGCAACGAGACCGAGCGCATCCGCTTCGGAGAGATGGCCGGCCGCATCGCCGCCGTCATGCTCGTTCCCTACCCCCCCGGTATCCCCATGTCCATGCCCGGCGAACGCCTGGGTTCCTCCGAGAGTCCCGTCATTCGCCTCATCATCGCCATGGAAGAGTTCGGCAAGCGCTTCCCCGGCTTCGAACGCGAGGTGCATGGCATCGAACTCGACTCCGATGGAAACTACTGGATGCGCGCAGTCATCGAGACAGCTCAGCGGACCAGCACACCTTCCGTGGAAGGTGGCGTCCCAACTGCAACCGGCAAGCAACGCAGAAAGGCACCCAGAACTGGCAGCGGGCCGGAGCCCGGCAACAAGGCGAAGAGATCGAAGGGCCCAGGCTCATCGCCCCCTCATGAGTACGCATCGCCCATCAAACCCGTCCGTCGTTCCACCGAATAGGGCCAAGCCGCTCGTGTCGAGTAGCTGCGCCTGAGCAGCAGTTACGCGCTGAACTGTCCACCTCCGCTTGCACGGATTGGGCCTGCTCATGGCGCGATCGCGAAACCTAAACTCTTGTGCCCGGTACTGCCTAACTTGGGATGGCTCTGGCTTGAATGGCCTGTGACAATAGTCTCGCGAATGAACTGTCACCTTGCGCTACACAAGACAACAACCAAAGAACACAAAAACAAACGGGAGCCGGTCAGGGCTCCCGTCTTGCAGAGCAGAGAAGTTACACGTTGAACTTGCGGCGTGCAACTCCAACAGCTCCGAGCAGGCCGGTTCCAAGGAGCGCGAGCGAAGACGGCTCAGGAACTGGAGAAGAACCAGGCATCGCCGCAGCGGAAGCGGAGAACGTGGTGATCGTGCCCAAGGGCTGGCCTGCCACGTACTGCGAGGTGAACGAGAAGGTGGCCGGACCCGACGTGCCATTCACCGCACCGGTTGCGGTGAAGAAGCCGTTGCCGGTGACGTCGAGACACGTGCTGCCAAGGGAGCAACCGTTCGTTCCATTGTTGATGTAGCCAGCGTCATAGCTGCTCATGTTGAAAGTGAAGGTTGCGCCGTTCTCCGAAGTCGAAAAGATCGGGGCCGTTCCGGAAGGAAATACAGCGGTCGGGGGGGTATTCATGCCGTTTCTATAGGGAAGGGTTCCTGGAAGGAAGCTGATCGGATTGCCGTCAGTGAGGTAAGAGGCGAAGGTGCCGCCAATCGCTCCCCCAACGACTGCAGGCCCGAAGGTGATGGTGGATGGGGTAAAGGTATCTGTACCGGTCGCGGAGAAATAGCCGCTAATAGAATCGGCGTGAGCAACAGCAGCAGTGCTGATCACAAGGGCAGAAAGTACAACGAGGCGCTTGAACATGATGAGTCTCCGGGAGGTCTGATTTTACGAGGTATGCGTCTTCCTCGATTCAATCAGATGCAAGTCCCTGGCCAAACCTCATTAGGCGAGTAAGTACACATAAACGGCTATAAAGAGCGAGTTGGATCAGGAACTAACGTACGCCCTCAGTCGATTGTGCAAGGTTATGCATGCAAGGAGAGCGGTATTGCTTATCTCGGGAGGGTAGACCTGTACTGAATCATTGGTTCAGAACCCAGTCACTCCGAAGTTGCATTGGATAAGAGGTCTCCAACGTCTACTCTGACGACGTTACATGTTCCCGGGATACGGGGGGCATGAAGAGCTTCCGAGGTAGCGCACAGACAACCATTTGCTCGTATACTGAATCCATCGCCGCCTCCCGGCTTTCGCCTGTGTGCTGGATGTAGTTCCTCCGCCAGCCCTCTGCATAGGTTTGTCCCACTCCTGCGGAAATGTCGCTGGCAAGTGAATCACTTGTCAGCACTTGTGTTCACACCACATCTCCAATAGAGGTTTTCAACGCATGCGCATTGCATCGGTAGCAACCGCTTATCCTCCTTATCGATACTCCCAAGCAGCTATAA
>JAABUK010000889.1_pt1 | contig 60269 bp, 86 predicted proteins | sample 5559141 | NCBI WGS metagenome assembly JAABUK01 (sample SAMN10711869, study PRJNA513367) | rock metagenome | isolation source: Antarctica rocks | place: Antarctica: Victoria Land, Pudding Butte nord | collected 2016-01-03
AAGAGAGAATGACCCGCAGAACCATGCTGGCTTTTGCATGAGTTCTGTCTCAGCTGCACAGCCTTGCAAGGCTGTGAGTGCTTGCAACTGCACCGCTTCAAGCCAATATCATTGCGTTGTGGCTTGGTGTCAAGTACCTTTCCAAGCTTCAGCTGCCCGGTCAAACACCTCCAGCAGAGGGTAGCGCCCGTCAAAGTTGAACTCAGCAGGACGTTCCCGCCAAGTTGCAAAATCCTCTCTGTGATTAGTGGCAGCTTCAGCTACAAACATAGGAAAACAGGCTGAAACTATTGCCCTATCATATCAGATTGTGCCCTCTTCCTGCTGCATGCTGCATCAGCAAATGATGTGAAGTTCAAATGACAATGGGCATGTACGAGTGACACAGCCTGCATTGCATTTGGTTTGCATGCCTCTGCTTCTTCAGGCAGTACAAGCAATGATGATGTTGTTGTCAGTGCGTGGCAACTGTCATGGTAGAGCGATTTTGAGCTTACCTTGCTTCATGCCCTCCATCCAACCAAGATGGGCTTCTTTCAGAGAATCCAGGTATATACAAGGGCTGTCTCGGCCTTGCCCTTGCCAGATGATCTCAGTTGTTGAGCGTGCACGCCTGATAGGGCTGCTGAAACAACTGCAGACAGCATCACTGCTGGTCCAGTGGACTGTGTCCAAATTTTTGGGCTCATGTGTATGTTAAGAAAGGCTACACACTGACACACTGACATCTATAACATCATACAACGCGTCATCTGGGAACATGCAGATAAGTAGAAATTTTACTGTATCTGCCATGGCAGCTGGAGCAACACTGCATTACAGCATTGGAAACGCTACATGAGTTCACCGATGCTGTCCAGTCAAAATCATGATGACACCATAGGAGCAATCAACCTAGCTGTACCTGTCAAACTGCATATGTGCAAGGGCATTTCGACATCGTACTGCCTGTGCTTGGCCATGTATTGTCAATTCTGAGCCTTCTGAACTTCCCTGCATAGCATACCAGTAGTAAGGCAGCATAGCATCTCACCACAGTTTTCTGCTACACATTCAAAAGGAGGGAGGACTTTGCCTGTATCCGCTGCTCCTCATTCCATGTTGTCATGCCATGACGCAAAATCACAATCGTCTTTTCAGCTGGAATTGAATGACCACACAAACTGGCTGTGGCTCCAGCTGTGGTAATGTCCATACTGCCTGTGTTGAAAGGGCTGCGTGGTGCCGGCTGAGCTGAAACCTCTTCTTGCCTTGTCATCTGTTGTCGTTTGTCTGAATGGGTCGTCTGTTGGCTTGTGTCAGTTCCAACATGAGTGGCTTGACAGACACAGCGCTGAACCCCTGCAAGGTGCAGCAAACAACCATTGGCATCAGGACCACAGCAGCTCCTTTTCTGATATTCAAGCAGTCTGTGCACACGGTTCATACCTGGACGCATGGTTTTGGGACTCGCAAAAGGTTTGTGTTTCTGCAAACAGCGGGAGATGACTTGAGTGTTATGGACGAGTGCTTTCCAGCTTTGCAGGAAGAGTGCGCACCAGTGAGGCGTGACCGCTCCTGAGCATGCTTGCAGACGAGGCAGGTCTGCTGTGAAGCTGAGTCATGTTGCACTCGACTTCGCAAAACCACTGTCAGGCTAAAATACGTGACCTTGGCTCCGCAAACAGCGCGAACTAGCTGCTATTTGACGAGAACTGTGCCTTGTAAATCAATTGCAGTGAACGATCAATATTTAATGTGATGCGAGTAACAAATCAAGACAGAGAGCAGATATTGATACCTTTGATGCTTCGCATCAGGCTTCGCATCACGTTCCGCGCTCATGGCCTCAGACTCTGAGGCTCAGAGAGCACGCACGCACAACACAGGTGCATGCATCTGTGCATCAGGTAAATGTATACCTGCAATCTGGTACTTGCAATCTTGGTCGCATGTGTGCCTGCGGTACCAGCAGAGCACGTTTGCATGTGAGCTTTGCCACAGCTGAGGTGACGCCAGACTGGCGCTGAGCGTGATGTGAATTGGCTTCCACCAGCTTGGTTTTGTTGCACACCACATACACCTGTGCTTTCAAGCCAGGATGTCTGATGAGTCACTACTGGCTCCACACCCCAGACTGTAAGTTATAAAATGAATTGGCAGCCATTTGATTTTGTACAGATCTGATCATTCTAGAAATGCAGAAGCCTATATAGATATATCACACTGCATCACACATCCGACACACACAATGGACCACTCACATACTGAAGTGACCACTGACCTACTGAACTGATCACTGCAGTCTGTTACCTGCTGACTGGTAGGATGTCCAGAGCCTTTTCGCGCACTGACATGTTGTTCATGCTCAGGAGTAAGCTTGCTGTGCAGCTGTATAGATGTGGAACAACTTTGCAAATGAACATTGGTAGCTAATCATGGTTGTCACATCAGATAAATTGCACACTGCTGGCACTTGTCATTTGGCATTTCAGTTACAACATCTCTGCTGTTGCCATGTTGTTCAAGCGCACCCCAAGAGCATTAGTGGCTGCTTGCGGTCACTGCTGCCTACACCTATTGACTACGGTGTGTATTTGCTTATTTTTAGATTCGCACACTACCTTTGAGAAATGTGGATTTTTTTAGGTGCTGAAAGGCGCAAAAAGGCACATGTGCAGGCGCCACAATTACTCATGATTTACAAGTACAGCGAGCAACCAACTAAAAATACCTGGGCACAAGTTTGAGCACAAGGAAAGACGCTGAAACAAAGTGATCGACCTAGTGCACAAAGGATCAAGCTAAACATATCAGATTTTGAAATGCAAAACGTACAAATGTTCAAGATCCTCCTGCAACCGTATGCAAACTCATTGCAAAACACAAAGCTTTATCACTCCTTGTCCTCAAACTCCTCCTCGTCCTCAAACTCCTCCTCACCTTCGTTTGACTCATCAGACTCCTGGTCTTCATCAAAAGCTTCCCCGTGCTCTTCAACCATCTGACAATTATCCCTCTGTAAAAAGTGTAGATCATTGCGAAGGTGTTCCACAAATCCACTGACACCAGCTGGGGCAGGCTGAGCAGCATGCTGCACACTAGGTTTAACTGACAAGGGCTGATTAACATTTACCAGCTTGACATAGTCCCAGGACAACCCCGACTTCCAGTGTCCTGAGTGGCACCAGAGCCTGACAAAGACTTTGGCAAAATCAGCAATCAGTATGTTGCCACCAGGCACATCCACCCACTGCTCATAAGGTAGGTCGTTAAAATGTGACAGGTCGTGTACAACTTCTGTCCGTTCATCTTGACAATGTGAGCCATCTTCAGATGAGTGCACACTCTCACAGCTAACTGACATATGCACCTTTTGTTGTGGTGAGCCCACAGGCCGCAATGCATCTTTTCTTGTTCGCCAGAGCACCTGATACTCCCCAGGCAGCACACCCTACATACTGTTGCAGTCAGCACATGCAGGAGCAAGGAGCTGCAAAACAGGCAAGCTGTGCACTGGAACAACGCAAAGACACATGTGCATGCTGTTTGCTATACCTGGAATGAGGCTGAGATGTCCAGCCAGCAGACAGTCCGCAAATGTAAGACAGTGCCAAATGTACTGCCTGCCATTGTCTTATGTACCAGGTACTGCGGGTCGGTGCGTATATTTGCCCTTGCCAACCATATAGCCTGTATGTAAAAATCGAATCAGATTTATCCTGCACTGCCACTGAAAAGGCAGATCCAGATGCACGACTGGCATTTGGGCAATACCTGCATCTCAGGAGCTGGTATGATCTGGCGAGACAGATGGAGATATTTTTGTTTCAAGTCAAGCACACCCAAGTGGGTGTTTGTTTGTAATAACTGGTCTAACATAAGCTGACCGAAACGCTGAACCAGTAGACTTTGCCAAAGGGCAGGTCGATTGACCATCTGATGGCATCCGGTACTACACAGCTCGAGGCTACGCAGGTCGGCTGCCTGCATTTCATAAGGTATTGACTGAGTATGGCCAGCAGGCATGCAGCGCTCGCTCCAGAATTCAGATTGTACTCACCACAAACAGATGCTGGCAGATGATTTGCTCCACCTCACGTGGCAATGCCAGCAGGGAGCTGGGCTGCGACATAGTGGCGATGTGCGGAGGCTGGTTGACGATCACTATTGTACGGTATGCACAACTGAAGTGCAGTCTGGAGTGGTCTGAGAGCTGGTCTAGCGAAGCAGCCTGTCAGATCAACAGAAACATGTAAAAGCAGATATAAATGTCCCGGCTTGCACATGCGCTACCAAGGCTTCCTCTGAGGCTTCCTACTGCTTCAGACTGCTTCCTGGAAATCTGAAGTGACGCACGTGGTTTGGCGATATCAACGATGGCTTATACAGACGCATTTCTGTACTTTTAACGTTCAGAGGACTTCGAGTTGCTTGTCATATTACGCATGGCCTCAGATAGCACGTACGCACAGCACAGGTCACAGGTAACCCCATGGGCAAACGCAATAAATTTGCGTATATGGTCGCATTTGTGCCAGCCGTACCATCAGAGCACATTTCCATTCGAGTCTGCCACAGCTGTGGTGACATTAGGCTGGCGCTGAGCGTAATGTAAATTGGCAGACAATTGAGTTTGTGCAGGCATGCAGATTTTGATTCGAGAAGCCTGCTACACTGCGTCACACATCTGACACACCAAATGGACCACTGACATACTCAAGTGAACACTGACATATCAAACTGATCACTGTAGTCTGCCACCTGCTGAATGGTAGGGTGCCCAGAGCCTTTTCATGCTCTGACATGTTCATGCTCAGGAGCAAGCTTGCTGTGCAGCTGTACAGATGTGGAACAACACTGTAAATGAACACACGAACGTTGGTAGCTAATCATGCTTGTGACATCAGACATATTTGCACAATGCTTCCACTCAGCATTTTGCATTTCAGTTCCTGCAACTCTGCTGTTGCCACATTGTACAAGCAACCCCCGAGAACTTTGGTGGCTGCTTGTGGTCACTGCTGCCTACACCTATTGAGTACATTGCGAAGGTCTTCCGCGAGGCCACCGACACCCGCTGGGGCAGGCTGAGCAGCATGCTGCACACTAGGTTGAATTGACAAGGGCTGGTTGACATCTACCAGCTTGACATAGTCCCAGGACAATCCAGACTTCCATTCTCCTGAGTGGCACCAGAGCCTGACAACCACTTTGGCAAAGTCAGCAATGAGTATGTTGCCACCAGGCACATCCACCCACTGCTCATCAGGTAGGTCATTAAAGTGTGACAGGTGATGCACAACTTCCGTCTGTTCATCTTGTGAGCCACTGTGTGAGTGCACACTCTCACAGCTAACTGACATATGCACTTCTGATTGTGGTGAACCCACAGGGCGCAATGCATCTTTTCTTGTTCGCCAGAGCACCTGATACTCCCCAGGCAGCACACCCTACATACTGTTGCAGTCAGCACATGCAGGAGCAAGGAGCTGCAAATGACGCAAGCTGTACACAGCAATAATGCAAAGACACATGTGCACGATGTTTGGTATACCTGGAATGAGGCCGAGATGTCCAGCCAGCAGACACTCCGCAAACGTAAAACAGTGCCAAATGTACTGCCTGTCATGTTCATATGTACCAGATACCCAGACAGGCTGGTCCCTGGATTTAAATGCACAGCCTGTATGTGAAAGACAGTTTTTAATGCACTGCTACTGAAGAGCTCCACATGCACAACTGGCGTTTGGGCAATACCTGCATCTCAGGGGCTGGTATGATCTGCCGAGATAGCTGGACATATGTTTGCTTCAAGTTAAGCACACTCAAATGGGTGGTTGTTTGAAACAACTGGTCTGCCGTAAGCTGACCAAAGCGCTGAACCAGTAGACTTTGCCAAAGTGCAGGTCGATTGACCATCTGATGGCATCCCCTACTACACACCTCAAGGCTATGCAAGTCGGCTGCCTGCATTTCATATGGTATTGATACTGCATTTCATACGGTATTGATACAGTATTCATGAATTATAAAAAGTATGCCAGCGGGCATGCAGCGCTTGCCAAAGCTTTCAGCCGTGTGTACACACCACAAACAGATGCTGGCAGATCATTTGCTGCACGTCACGTGGCAACGCCAGCAGGGAGCTGGGCTGCGACATGTTGGCGCTCAGCGGAGTCTGTTGACGATCACTATTGTACGTTATGCACCCGTAAATGCAGCCAAGAGTAATCTGACAATTGGCCTAGGTAAGCAGTCGGCCACTAAAGATCAGTATACACATGCAGAAGTAGATGCAAGAGTCTTGCGTGGATCGTGCGCTACAAGGCTTCCTAACTCGGTCGCAGCAATCTGACAGACGCATGTGATTTAGCGGTCACAGACGCACAGACGCTTAGCCATCAAATTTTGCGTGCAAGATTCAAGACGATACCTGACGATATCGATATGTGGCGTGTCAAACAATAATGTTCCATGTGCAGCAACAGGCCTACTGTACTTTCGATGTTGAATAAGAAAACTCGGTTTGCTTTGGCTTACCGGGGTTACAGACAGGAGCTTGGCAATGCCACAGTTCTGGTATGGTGCAATATCCTCCAAGGAATTTGAAGCATTTGCTGTTTCTGTAGGCATGAAACCTGTTATTAGCCTTTGCATGTATATTACATTGCTGTCACTGACTTGTTGTGCAGCCTGAATTGCACAAGACTTGCACAATTGTCATAACACACTGTGTTTGACACGCAGAATGTTGTGTAATTGCATTGGACCTACTTTCACTGCGACACAGTAAAGTTCCAAGCAACAGTTTCTGCCAAAAGCAGACATGCTGTCATCAGGCAACCTATTCAAGAGGGCCACATGCAGCTCCGCACACAACACCACATATCGCAGGTTGTAAGACAGCTACTTGACAACCAGTGATTGCAAAAGCAAAACAGCACACAGCTGGGCTAAGGCTCATGCAGCAAACATACATGCTCATGTACGTACAGTATACAGCACGTAGAGTTCAGCTGCAGGGGCGTGGTGCACATCCAGCTCAAGGTGACATAAGCCACTGCTGAGCAGACTACAAAAAGGCAGCTGTGAGGCAGCAGCAAACATGAGGTGGGAATACTACATAATCATTGGACGCCTGAAACAAAGTCACGTCTGTTTACTGTATCGCATAACAAGAGAGTAGAACAGAACTACTCAGCACACGAAGACTCGATTTTCTACTGGTACATGGTAGTCTGCAGCCTTAAATCCATCAGAACAGTATAACAATAACCTGACTGTTGATGAACAGCATATGTCAAATGGCATACAGTAGGAGGCAGGGATGTGCACTACAGTATGGTCATACAACGGACTGCTGACAGTGAATTTTTGAGCTGCACAGTGCAGGCCACTGCATAAGGTGTGACACAAGCTCTCAACTCCATGTAAGCTTTGTCCTTTCTACAACAAGCCCCTTCGATTGCATAGCTCACATCTTGCTGGTGTTCCCATAATGATTGCTATCTCCAAAGGGCAAGATGAGGCTTTGGGTGATGGCAGCCAGCTTGTGGCAGCCTGCTAGTTGCATGCCCAGCATCAGCTCCCTCCTCAGCATCTGCAGAACCTTCCTGACCCCCTCCTCACCCTGGAGGGCCAGCCCATACAACACGGGTCGCCCCAGCATCACCGCATCTGCTCCCAAAGCAATTGCCTGCATCACCCAAAGGGTCACATCAGAAACAGCTATGGCTGGTGTCATCATGCACAGGGTACAGCCCCATGTGAGGGGCACCAGCATGGAAGCACTGACATCTGCAGCTGTTGATGCATTGCTGTGATATCCTGCACGCTGACAGGTGGCAAGTGCAGCAACTCCAAGTGTGAATGAAGAAAGTGTGCTACGTCCAGGGAAAAAAGTCACAATGAGCTTTGGTACCTGGTCATGTGCTGTAGAGCTAAGACTGCAAGCTGCTGTTGAAACATGCGGCAAGGATAGTAATGTGCTGATACACACGTTAAATTATAATAATAATTAATACGTGTACTTAGCCAGCAGGCATCAGGTACGAGCGACGCAAGTTAGTTCCCTCCAGACAGGCTTGTTCAGAGCATCACGGGTGTAGCGGTTCAACTTCAACTTGAGAATGTCAAACAAAACAACATCGTTCCAGACAGTCCTAGGTCTGCCACGACAGTTTTGGCCTACTAACTGTCCAAGCATGAGTACTTTGGGCAATCTGCTGTCAGATACACAAGTTGATGTCAGTAAACAGAACAAGGCAGGAGCAACAAGCAGGGTATCATATCTATGTCTAGCATCAAAACTAGCAACTAGCAGCTCAATTCAACCATATGACAAAAGTGCAGCCCTCTGAGGGGATGCCTCCAACAAATGGCATTTTGATGAGAGATGTGAGTTGCATGTATACTTGCCTTCAGGACATCTGTTCCCCTTCTGATGCCACCATCCATGAGCAGAGGCACCTGGTGCCCAATGGCTGCTCTGATGGGAGCAATCATATCCAGGGTGGCTGGTGAGTAATCCAGCTGGCGTCCACCATGGTTGGACACCACAATGCCGTCCACTCCTATGTCTACAGCCTTTCTCGCATCTTCAGGTGACAGTATACCCTGCAATGGACACTACAACTTTCAGCAAGCAAACATGCATGATGTACAGAGACACAGCATACCTCAATACAAGCATGTCAAGTAAGAAGCATAAGCAAAAGTGATTCCCAGGGAATCAGGAAACAGTCTGCTCTGAAAGCACCCAGCACAAGCACTGATGATGATTCCGACACATGTACAAACATCTAGGCAGCACAGATGAACCTACCTTGACGAAGACAGGTAGGTCAGTCACCTCCCGCATCCATGACACAAATTCCCATGTGAGGGATGCATCTACTTCCTCTTGGAATATCCTGACTATATGGGAGGAGCTGTCCCCCTTGCCCTTGCCCTTCTCCAGCCCTTTCAGATTGCTGATCTCCATTCCAGGAGGCAGAGAAAACCTGCAGACAGTTGCACATTGCTGTTGGTGACTATAAGTGATAGCTTATATCCTGGGCAAAGTTTGGCCACAAATCCTCAATGCAATGTCCAGCAAGGCAATTGCAGGTCTAAAACATGACCATCAGTCAATGGCTGTAATGGGCAGTGTTGCATGAAATCTGGCACGTAGTGAGGTACAAACAGCAAGAGTCAGCTGAACGTGCATCATTGGCATACTTGTTGCGTTCATCAGCTATCCTGTTGCCAAGTCTTGGTGCATCCACTGTGACCATGAACCCAGCGTACCCAGCTTTCCCTGCTCCTGCGCCATACTTCAACACAGTCAGCTGAAGCAGATCAGAGGTGGACCTCTTGAAGAGCATGGTGCATTGGCTATGCCCTACACGCATGCTGCTACAGCATGATATGGCATCCAGCCAAGATTGAAGCAGCAAAGCAAGGCTTGGCAAGCAAAGCAGCATGCAACTTGACTTGCAGCACCCCCAACAGCCTGCCATAAGGATGAGCTCAACGACCACGTTACATAACAATATGCTGAGACTGGTGCATGGCCTCACGCTGTATCAGGCTCTTGCAGAACTTGCGGTCCTTGATGACATATAGCTGGAAGAGCTGCAGAGGGCCGTCCTTGCCAGCTTTGGCCACATCTTCCAGCGGCTGTGTTGCCATTGTGGACAGAACCTATGCAACAAACCCAAAAGGGCTCATCACACGGTGGTTGCAGCTGCTATAGGATGTAATTGTGTCTGACCAAGACCACTACAAGCTTTGATATTCACATTAGGACAGTAATAGCAACAAGCTCTTTTAATATCTACAATGGGTTGCATGTGCTACTACCGTCAAGGTGTACAGGACCTGACTACTCAAGAGCTTGATTCACTTGGCTCACCATGGCTGTGCCTTCTTTGGCGACCGCTCGTGCAACTGCCAGTTCACCTTCATCATTTGCCATCCTCTGCTGTGACATGGGAGCCACAATGATTGGCATGCTCAGTTTGCGCCCTAGGATCACCAGGTGACAATGAATTGTCCAACAAGACAAATGGCTGTGATGGATGACTTGTGCTGCTTTGCAAGTGTGGTGTTCCACTGCCAGCTTAAATGTTACCAGCAGCAGGACTGGCAGCATTCCTGGGCTATACAACATGCAGGGACTGGTCCTGGGTAACATACTGGCGGTCATGTCCTTGCATGTCAAGAGCCAACATTCAGGCAAACTACGACCCACGAAAATTGCACAGCAGCCTTCATGCACAGCATCTTGTACTTGTAGATGACAAACAAATGTACATTTCAGCATTTGACATCAGTGACTGCAGTTCACGCATACCAATGCCGTACCTAGCAGGGTGTATGTCATGTCACAGTGCGATACGTCCACCATATATCTAGGCAAAAGACGGTATCGTGCATACACAGCCCTGTTGTCCCTGACCGTGCTTTCTGTGTCTGCTCCACCGGCATAATAGTCGTAAACCTGTACCGGGGCATGCGATCTTAGGTCATAAGCAGACCGAGCCTCTGCACACATACAACATGTTTCGCTGCGCTAGGATGCATGCGCAACGTTGCAGCTACTCCTTGCACGGCTTACAGGTTTCTTCAGCTTCTTCTTGGCCAATGCTTCGACTTCCTCCAAATCGAAAAACTCGTCGTGTGACCCATCCATGGAGGCCGGGCCGAGCTGAGTTGACATGATGATAAAATTCGGATCCGACGACAAATCAAATTGTTGTGCAGGCTACAAGCGTTACAAGCGAGCCGGTGACGATCCTCGGATGCGATCAACGGAGGCAGTCGCAACGATCTCTCGCTCAGCAGTCACTCAAGTCCAGCACGCGGTCCCCAGATCTGCCGAAACTTGCGCAGCTTCTGTGTTGCTGAAGTGATTGTGTACAGCCTTGAACGCTGCCAACGGTAATCGGACCTCTTGCGGGAGCTTGTTGTTCGTTTTGAATCCGTTTCATCTCAACTTGCAGGAGTTTCTCTTCTTCAATGGATGAGGTGTATTTGGACGCTCTGAAGGTTCAAGGCTCAAGGTTCACGACACATCCCCGTGCACGGTTTCGGCAACATCTGCTCGTCCCGCGTCAGTCTATTCGTTGTCACGTATATCCCGCAGGCGTAAGCCTGCATCTCATGGCCGGACCTCCTCACAGCAGCGCACCAAGTTGCTCTTGCGGTCAACAGACTGGACGAAACCCTCGAAACAAAAGCCAGCTGCGAGCGGCCTTTTCTAGTGGCAACAACACCTCTTGTCTGGGGAAGAAAGGCACTGCGTCAAGCTCTGTACAGCCTGCAATCAGCAAACATTTTGCCCGAAGACCTATTCAGGGGCTGGTATCGACTCAGCACGGGAGTACACTCCCTGTGTACTCTTCCACCACTTACCGAGATGAGGGGGCTCTGTCAGAAATTACCATAGCTGATTACTTGTGTGAACAGCTACCACATAGCAGCACAGCTGATTTGCGAGCAGGCTCAGCACAGACTCAGCTTGTGACAAGCTCAGCACCAAATGTACACAAAAAGGTACTGCTGGTCCTGTCTTTTACGTCCATAGCCAGAGTTTTGCGCATTGTGCTGACGCCTGTAACTTGCACAGCGGCCTGGCAACTTTGCAGCATGTTGTAAATGTTGGATTACCTGCAAGTAGCAGCTTTCTAGTTTATTCACTTCAGGCTGCTCTGCAAATGCTCTAGGTCAGCAGCTTATCTGAAGAAACAGCCAGGCGAAGACAACAAAGGTCTTGCTACCCAGCGTCGCATTTAGACATGTATAGCGTTCAGCATAGCAACTTCTTGGAGAGGCGCCCAAAGGTGCAGGTTCCATCCAGATTGCAAGGATGCGTTACCGAAATTGTACCACAACCACATCCCTTATACCAGGGGGATGCTGGTGTGCTGGATGGGTATGCGCTTTACCTGTGCAGCAAGCACACTGCATCCCACATGTATGACTTTATCAGGTTGCATGTCTGCCTTGCATCATGCATTGCTGCACTGCAAGGTGAGTTATAACCCAAGCCAGGATGTTGCCGTGTGCTGCATCACATGCGTCGCAGTCTCTTGCGTATCCGCAGCCACAGCATGTTCACACCCACAGACAATTCCAAATTGAGTTTGTGCCTACAGGGAAGCTCAGCTGGCATTGTGGTTCCAGTATTCCGCTGCACTCAATGCAACTGCAGTCAGTTATGCCTTGCATTCCAAGCTAGGCAGGAAACCAGCAAGCATTCAGCTTGCAGCAGCTCTCTCTTTGCCTTCATCAGCAGCTGTTGCTCGCTTGTTGGCGGAAGGAAAGGTTAGTCTTGTCAAGTTTGTTGTCTCTGAGACTAGCTGAGCCATCTTAAGCGCTTGATGAAGCTCACACTTGTGTGCGTAGTACCTTGCTGTTGAAGCATGACCGGTGGCGCATGTGACATGCAGCTTTCATTCAACAAGACAAGACACTCTTGTTGGGTATCTATTCTGCGCTGTCATTCCTTTGCCAAGCACTGATGAACTTGCAGAGTGCCAAGCTTCAGCTGGTAGCAGCCAACATTGGGCTTGTGCGCAAGCTTGCACATGACTACAAGCAGAAAAACGAAGTTCCTTTCCAAGATCTGGTACAAGCAGGTCTGTGGGGCCTGGATCGAGGTCTGTCCAAGTATGACCCCACCCGCGGAGCCAAACTTAGCACTGCATTGTATTGGTACATCCGAGATGCCATCTTCAAGACATATCGTCTCGAGGCACAGATGATTCATATCCCTTTGACAACTCAAGAGCAGATGGACAAGCTGCGCAAAGCCTTGGGGCAGTATCAGCAGCAGCATCCAGGCCAGAGTCCTTCTCTTGAATACCTGAAGAAGACTACTGGTATGGGGAAGTTGGCTGTGCAGCGTGTCCTCCAAGTCAATGCACTCTCAGAGTACTCCCTGGATGCCTTGGCTGGCCAGGGGGGTAGTCACTCCTACACCTATGATGACAATAACACAGACAGCTTACTGGAAAGGCTGGCAGGCAGTGATGAGGAAGCTGAACGCTCGCACACTGTCCATGTATTGCATATGGATTTGAAGGTGTTGTTGACTGCTCTGCCTGATCCTATGGGTGTCATCATGCAAGAGAAGTACGGCCTCCTGGATGGCCATGCCAAGACTTTCGAAGAGGTAGGCTTCTCTGCCACTGTGAATGATTTGGGAGTAAGCTGCATGCTGTGATTGACATGTGTTCCTGGTGTGTGCTTCTGTGCTTTGCACATAGGTGACTTGTTGCTTTGACTGAATTTGCTGAGCAGGCGGTTGCAGGGGCCTGTGCCAGACACATGTTCTGTGGCTTTTTTGGAAAAGTAACGAGAATGAGTGCAATGATGAATTCCATGCAGGTGTCTGATATGTTGAACATCAAACGCTGGAAGGTGCAGGAGTATCATCGCATTGCCATCAAAAGTCTGCGCTCTGACAACAATCTAGTGCAGCTGGCTCATGCCCTCTGAGCATATCTGATGTGGGCCGTACGGCTTCAAACGCATTTTGTCACCAGTTTTGGCATAACGCCATCATGCCTTTGGCATACATTTCAGGCACTGATATTGGCAGCCATTTGTGCGGTGTGTTGATGGATACTGCTTATACATCATTTGGAGAAAACTCTGATTTTTGACTATGATATTCTTTGAGAGTGTGTTGTTGGTACCAAGTTGGCTGTGCTCTTGTATGGTGGTTGATGCTTGACATCTTGCCAGGTCTAGTCACCAGATTACTGTCATTCTTTTTATCTTTAGTCGAGGTATATGAGTTATATGGCAGCATCGCATGTTGTTTGCCTATTGCCTGCCAGAATTGATGTCCAGCAAGGCATGCTTGCTTCACAAGGCAGGTTGTGACATTATCATGTGGGCACATTCAGGACTGTTCAGGGGAATATTCAGTTCATGCGTGAATCTTATCTACTTGTAAGCAGGGGAGAAATGTTGTAAAAGGTTGTCAGGGTTGCCTTGCGTCACGTTGGGTGGCTCTGCAGCATCACTAACTGCAGACAACCCTAGCAAGCATAACGCAGATGAGTGCGAGCCTATCAAAGCTTCATGCGTTTTCGTCAGCAGATCAGTCTAGACTCTGGAGGCAAGCACTGCCTGTGTCACCCGAGGCCAACATTTGGTAGACACGGTTTAAAGAGCAGATAATAGATAAATGAATGGTAGCGTACACACAACTGAAACTACAAGATTAAGCCAGCAATAGTTGGACAAGACTAGCACGAACAAACAGGTTGTGGGACAGGGAGAGAGGCTCCAAGTCGGACTCTCGACAAGATCACATGAAGGTAGACCCAACACTGGTCAGGGGCAGAGTTCAGCACCAACCACAAGATGCCTTTCTCACATGCTTTCTCTCGCAGGAGCAGCATACCTAGCAGGAACAGCATACAACAGCACTATGCTACAAACAATTAAGAGAACGCTTGCGCTGAAGCAGCCACCAATGCAGTCAAGCCTGCAATGGCTGCAATGCCAGAAGCTCCAACCAGAACAGGCTGTCTTTTCAACTTCTCACTTGGGATCTTGCTGGTCTGACTCAAGTCTTCTAGAATGGCCTGTCACAACCACAGGCAGTCAGCACAGCTTGCAATACAATCCTTCAAGCACGTTACAACAAGATATTGGCAAAATCAGGCTGTAGCCTCTGAATATGAGCAGCAATGCAGATGCATACTCAGATCACGAGCTCAGCAGCTGGAACAGCTTTCGCGTCTGTGCAGCTTGGACAGATGCCATGCATACTTTGTTTTTGAAACCATTGCAGGTTGGCCTGCTTAGAGGGCATGACCCACCTCTGTACACAGCTTGCCAGAAAAGACAGCACCCTCCATAGACGCTAGGTACTTCTGTTTGGTGTAGTCACCTGCCAGGTAGAAATTGGAGAAGGGAGACCGCTGTGTGGGCCTGCACGCATGCAAACTGCTAAAGCCGAAGCCAGCCAGAATGATGCATGTTGTGAGATGCAACAGCTGCTGCTGGAAAGGATGAGCTACTAATGCTTGTGCTTGGATGTAACCTTTCAACAGCACCGATGCTATGTCAGCAGCAACAGCAACTCTACATTCTGTCCGACAGTCAAACCACGTGAGCGTGACACCTGCAGTGACCTTACAAACTAGCATCAACATGCAGTGTAACAGGTATTGGCTTGCCAAAGCACGCCAAATCCTGTACAGTGGCTGAGCTGGGGTCAGTGAAGAAGGGAGGATGTGGTGTGGGGTTGTACCTGATGGCTTCACAGCCAGCAACAGCCTTGTAGACAGACTGGGGTGTGCGCACCACCTTGCTCTTGGTGATCTTGGCTTTGCTGCCGTCAGCTGCCACCTCACCAGGAAACAGGCTGGACAGCTCTTTCATTGTCTCTGCAGCAGCAATGAGCTCTTTGAGATACAGATATATCACTCTCTTCACAGTAACATCCCTTTTGCAGTGTAAAATTGAGTCCAAGGGAACAGGTTGGACAGCTCTTGCATTGTCTCTTCAGCAGCAATGAGCTCTTTGGGATACAGGTACATCACTCATTTTCCACAGGAATGTCCCTTTCGCAGTATAGAATTGAGTGCACACAATGTCCGGGGATTGGACCAACAGCGTGTCTTCATTAATAAAGTATGTAAATAGGATGCATTGAGAAAGTATGTCAAAAGGATGCAGTTGGATACACAGCAATTGCCTTAAGCAGACTAGGCTGAACAGGCCGCAGCCATTACCACAGAGACTTGAGCAATGCAGCATCCTGGCTAGCAAGAGGCTTCGTAAACTTTATGCTGGTCACAAAAATGGCATATGAACAACAGACAGAGCCATATAGGGTTGCCTAGGGTTGTATTACATGGGAAGCTTGACAGCATTCTAGGATACAAGTAAATTGTGGTAAGGTATCAATTGAAGAATGCATCTCTGATAAAATAGCCCACATGCATAAAACGCCATTTACATACCTGCAATGATGTCTTCATCGCTGCGTGAAATCCATGCAGCTGCTGGCGCAAACACAAGCTCCAGCATGGAGTTGTCAATATTGTTGTAGTCCTGCAGCAGCAGCCAGCCCAAAATTAGCTATGGTAACCAATCCCATACATATCCCCACAGGTTGCTGAGACAGTTGAACCTGCTCCATTGCTATGGTTGAGCATGTCAGATTTGGAAAGAAGCTGCAGCCTTTGCAACATGCGGCAGTGCATGAACAGGTGAGGCAACACAATTGCAATAAAAGCATGCGGTGCAACAATACAGCTTTGCAGATGCTCAGCAGCAAGCCTGTATGCAACACACAGGCAAACATGGTCTGGGTTGCGTACTCTGCAGGTGGTGGACATGTCAGCATAGACCGACAGGGTCTTGCTGCGGCTGAACAGCAGGTGGTCCACTGTGGAGAGCTTGCGGTCAAACCAGATGTGCACGTTGATGACAGGCACCCCCTTCAGCCCCTCCAGCTGACTGAAGTATGGCTTGGGCTGCCACTGCTTGGGAATGATCCTCTTCACTACATCGACTGTGCACAGCCAGAAGCACGTGTCAGACCTAGGCAGTCAATTCCTCCTGATCCCTATCTCCATTCATTGTCTACATTGTCTCCACTTTCGTGACATTTCTTCACAAAACTTTTTAAATTCAGAAGTTGTGACCCCAAAAAATTTGTCTGATCTTGATTGAGCCCCTGTGGCAGGAGTGGTAGACATGGTAGGTGTAGGCCCAGCTTTTCAGATGGAGAGATATGATGGCAAACGCATCTCACATGCGCTGGCACTGCAAGGCTTCTGCTGTCAAGCATATGCACATATGCACAAAACAGAAAAGGTCCAGGCTGGGTATTGCCCACACTGCAGAACCAAACATCAACACCTGACTGATCGCAGCCATAACCAGAGTTGACAGTCACTGGCTGCGCACTGCATACGTAGATCTTACCTGGCATGGCTGAGACATACAGGTCTCCCTCAAGAGTGCTGCCGTCTGCCAGCCTGAAACGCTTTACGCTGTCATCATCATTCAGCTCAATCTCCTTTAATCTGGCATTCATCCTGCATAAACAAAATGATGACATAAGCAGCTGGCCAGTGCTTGCTGATAATGCTATGGCAGGATGCAGAATAAGCATACTCAGCAAGGCTGAACACGTATGCCTGATCATGCTGCAGCAAGCACCTATAAGCCAGCTGACAACATGCTTGGTACTGTGAACCACCTACAAGGCCAGTGGCCTGAAAATGCAATGAGACAGAAGAGCATGGCACCTGATCTCTCCACCTCTCTGTGTAAAGTGGTCAACAATGGGTTGGCACAGCTTCTCAGGAGGGAGACCGTCCAAGAACGCCATCTTGCTGCCATGTCGCTCCTACAAAGCACACGCAAACTGCTGTCAGCATGAAACATGATGCAGTGATTCATCACCAGTGCGATTTGATTTTGAGCTCATTGTGTAAAAGCTGCCCAGCGCTGAATATGTGACAGCACTGATTGCTGACCAGCCGGCACAGATCTGTGAAGACGCAACAAAATATTTGTAAGCTGCTGTTCAGAAACAGAAGATGCTACAATGTGTTGCTCTTTCTCAACAACGAAACACACAAATATGCATTGTTGGTCAACAGATACTCCGTTTGTGAAATAGGTTGCACACCAGAAGGAGGCAAAGACGCTGACAGTGACCCACCTGAAGAAATCTCTTGAGGGCGGTCAGGACAACAGTCATAGAAAGATCATCTGGATCGATGAAGTTGAGTGCCTTTGCCATAGCAATGAAGACCTCATCATTCACACGCGCTGGCACACCCTGCACATCCAGACAAATGTCTGCTCAAGCTTTGAGCCCTCTTCCCAGAGTGCAGCTCCAAGCTTTGATATGTAATATGCAGCAAGAAGCAAGAGTGCCACAGCAGCAGGCATGTACTGGCCTGTCAGATTTACAGGCATGCAGACAGGCAGAGATTGGTGCACCGGTTGCAGAAAATGAAAATCAGAAGGGAAGACTACAAGTACAACTGCATTGATGCAAATTGAAAGCACATGCCTGCTTCTTCATCCACTGGCTGACAGTGAGCTTGTCCTGCTTCTCTACGTAGCTCTGACCCTGTACAATGGCTGGCAGCAGGCCTAGGGCAAACTTGATCTTCTCAGGCCATGTCAGCATTTGGTTGTTTCTAAGGATGGCAATCACGCCATTGATGGGGGCAGGCAAGTCTGGAAACTCAAATCTGCTAAACTCTCCAGGAGCATCTGGCCTGGCAAAGATCATGGAATGACTCTTCCATTGTAACCTGTCCTCGATGTTTAGCTCTTTGAACAAGCTCATGGTGTTGGGATAGGCACCCTGAAAAGCAGCAGTAACACCTGAATTTCAACGCCGCAACAGAGATGCAGATCAGATGTGACCTCTTGACCACATACTGCAAGGCAGTAATATCAGTGAGAGACACAAACTTACAAAGAAGATATGGAGCCCGGTTTCGTATGCATCACCATCCTCATCTCTCCACGCAGCAACCTGTCATGCAACATCAGCTCTATTAGACAGAAAAGGTGGCTGCACAGCAATTAACAGTGAATACTCTGCAGAAAAATATACCTTGCCTCCCAGCACGTCCCTACTTTCTAGCACTATAGGCTTGTGGCCAGCGTCAGCTAAATACTTAGCTGTGCACAGTCCAGCCAGTCCAGCCCCAGCAATAATCACAGTCAGAGGCTTCTCTGGCCTGGCAGCTAGCCTGAGTTTGTCTGAAAGAGTGGCTGCATCTTGAAAGGTGCCAGAAGTCTCAAAATTTGGTTTGGGGAAGTCTCTGGCGACTACTGTGAATCGGCAGGGGCCAGTTCTGCCGTGTCTACTTGTATGTTGTCTCAAGCTGTTTGTATGTGCTTGAGTGTGCAGGACACAGCGAAATGGCTTCGGTCGAGAAAGATTGTGTGCAAACCCACACGACCCTACGTGTGCCGTAGTCTGCATCTGCGACGATTTATCAACCGCAGCGCAGGCAAGAGCACCCTTGTTAACACAGCAGCAGCGAGATCAGCCAGATAGACGGTCACAGGACACTTTGGAGGACGCGCTTATTGTTCTGTGAAACTCGCAGCAGCCGAGGGACTATCTCAGCAGAATGTGCGGGACTGTGCCAAATTACCAGCAAGCAATCATAAACTTGGCCTCAAGCTTGCCACCGTGGCCTCTAGACTGGATGGGTTGAATTTTTACAACTTCAGCATCCGCACCTAGCCTGGATGACCAAGAACATCCAATCGTTCGATCGCAGGCGTACAGTTTGAATGACATTGTAAATTACTGCAACAGTTCCTGGCCTTGCATGCAAACAATGCACTAGAGCTTTGAAATTGCTAGCGTAACGATCACTCAAGCAGCATGGCTACAACACAAGCCTTTTGTGTTAGGCCCTTCACAAATACGAACAAGTTCCCGATAGCTAAAAGGCTCACAGTATCACAGCAGAGGCATGGCTTGCGGCAGGCGACGGGTCGTGTGCAGCGTAGCTGTACACCGTGTGCAACCATCGTAAACATAGGTGCTCCACCAGGTGCTCCTGGAGGAGGAGGACCCGCAGGACCAGGAACAATGCCTCCTGGTGGTGGAGTTCCTGGTGGTGGAGTGCCTGGTGGTGAGGCATATCCAGACTCCTGTTGTGTAGTGTTTTCTTGTGCCTGCTATGGCCTACAAGTTGTGTATGTGTTCACAACTGTGTTGGAGCATGAGCTTGGTGACTTCATATGCTTACAAACATGCGTGCATATGCAGGTCCAGCACCTGAGCCGCCGCTACCAGAGCCACCCACTCAGCCTGGCCCAGGACAGCCCGATGTAACACCACCTGGGGGTCCTGCCCCTGAACCCCCCTTGCCAGAACCTCCTGCTGGTCCAGGCCCAGGCCAGCCTCCAGTAGAGCCTGGCGGTGGCCCTGCGCCTGAAAGACCGTTCTGACTGCCATAGTGCTGCTGCGAGACAAACGTGAGAGTGCATGTCAAGGGGCAGAAGCTGAAAGACCAATGCCAGGGTGTCAAAGCGTGCTTTACCCACCCTGCAACAGCGCATTGATGATCATCGTCGTTACAGATGTGCGTTGCGCTTCCAACATCTAGGCAGGCAGCTTGGACAGCTCAGATTTGTTTTCGCAAAGCAGCGGCGATCACAACAGTATAAAATGCCGGTCAGGAATGCAAGCAATGTATCATACATTCAGTGAATTCTGAAAATTCTGATTTCAAGACTGCGTGCAAGGCTTGTTTCAGAGATTTCTCAAAGCAATCAACGACAAAGTTGGGGAGATTTGTGAATTGGCGAGCCAGCTAAACATAACATGAAATTTGAAGTCAAAAGAGGCAGACTTTAAGGTAGTACGCTCTGACAACACAAACTAAACATGAAACTTGAAGTCAGAAGAGGCAGACAGCGTGAGCAAGGGCTCTTGCATCTCTCCACCTAAATATTCTGGAACAGAGAGTCTTTATATTCACTGTGATTTGAGCAACACTCTGGCATTACCTCAACCGCAATCTGCTGTGCTGTTGCCCAGAGTGTTGCACCTTGCGGAATTGCTGGCCAGTATGGTAGTGTAAGCTTTACCGAAAACAAAACAGGGCTACAATTTTACCTTAATTCGCAGAAGTAGAGGGAAGGCGATGTCATGCGGCCGCAGCTGAGCAGGTCGAGTCATATCAAGATGATTCAGGGCTGACTTGACAGAGCAACAAAACAGCCATCACTGCCTAGATTCGTTCATTGCTCCGCTTCAGTCGCAATCTGCTAGAGCCAAAGTTAGACCACCGCTATTCTGGGTGCTAACAGCGCTGGTTTCTATGTCAGCAACTGATCTTGCATCCAGCTATCTCTCGAATGAGTGGGCTGACGCAGACTTGTATGAACCGGCAGCTTCAACCCTTGGTTCAAGATACAAGCGAGTCGCACGCAGCAAGTCTTCTGTGTCAGCAGTTGACAGCCATTCCAGCTCAACTTTGAAGGTGGTCAAGTTAGAAGTCAAGGCCCCAACAGCGCGTCGGTCCGGACTTTTAGCAGCTCAACTGAAGGGGTACGCTTGCCAGCTGCTGTCTGCATGACCTTCCGTGTCGGGCGCGGCATTGGCATTACCTAAGAGCTACCGTCTGCAGGTCACCTTCACCGTCAAGTCCTGCACCACTGTCAGCTAGCAGCGACTCCCCTTCTAGCAGAAAGCGCAATGGAAAACTAGACAGTCCAAAAGCAACGTTAGCAACTGTTGACGAGCTGTCTTCTGCCTCTGTCGAGTCTGCAACTTCCAATGCTCGCCTGCCTGTGCCTGTCAGCCCAAGCTCAGGCAATACCTCTCCTTTGGCAGTGCCTGCCAAAAGGCAAAACACCAACAGCTGGGGTATCAGGCCTGCTACTGAGGATGAATTTGTGCCACCACACCTGATGTCAGCGCAGACATTGCCGTCTGACTTTGTGTATGCTGAGGACGCCCGCCCTGTGAGTACAAGTCATGCAAATGTCAGCGTTGTAATTGCTGGAATATATACATTAATCCAGCAGGTGATTAAATTGCGTCTTCTCTTGTGCTGAGCTTGATGGCTTGCAGGGGTCTGTTCTGGAAGGCGTAGGGCGCAAGCTGAGAGGAAGCGATGCATTTCGGTTCCGAGAGTCTGTGATGAGGCAGACTGGCTTTCTTGAACCCCAGAGCCTGCAGCATAAGCCAGCAGACTAGTCACTAAGCATCTATGACTCTGCATATCTTCAACAGAGCGCAGCTCAATCTCAACCCCCCCCCTCCTCTCCAGGTTTGCAGGCTGGTTAGCTGTTGCTCCCCTGGCTGTCCCAGCAATACAATGATTTGTGTTGTTCATTTGTCTGCTCTATTTCCAGCTGTACAGACTGAAAAACTGCACATTGTTTGTGTGCAAGGCCTCAGGCAACAATTTTGATGTTTAACAGGACCAATGCATGACTTTCAGAGCTTGATTTCCTTCAGTCGCAAGTATATTTGGCACTTGCACAGGTGGTTTTGTGGTAGCTAACTTGGCCAGCATATGGTTCATGTTCTTGTTGGTCACTGCATCACTGCAATTTTTTTCATGGCCTTGATGTTGTCAAAGCTATAGCCTGTGTGAAATTTTTTTGGAGTCCGATTGAAATAGAAATAAACTATCGTATGCGAGTGACTTCAGCTTCCAGAGAAACCTGCCATTTCTAGAGGCCCCTGCATGTTGATATGTAATCTGTACTCACACTGTAAAGTATGCATTGCTGCTCCAAGTCCGGCTGACATTGTCACCTGCCATTCCTCATTTCAGGCCCTGTATATACAACCCACGCAACGAAATTGTACTTGTGCTAAGCTTTGCTTGCATGCTAGCAGCACACACCCCTTTTAACACATTAGTCACCATCTGAGCAAGGTCAGCCGATTGGATTCGGAGCGGACCCGCCAACAGCTTACAACAGCCCAGACACAGCTTGTACAGGACTGACTTGGCTCAGTCCCTGCTGTGAGGTCGTTTGACCTGGTATGTCGCCGAAGATGGAAGTCCACGTTAGACTTAAGGTGTGCATGATGGTAATGCTTGTAGTTGTCCGTGAGGGTCTCGAGCAAAGCTGCAAGTGTAGTATTTGGATCGCTCGCAGGGGGTCAGCAATATATTATGGGTACAGAAATTTGAGGTTGAACAATCTATCAAGGCAGTACGGGCAAAGTTTGCCAAGTTGTTTGGTTTGCACCTAAGTTCTTGTCAGCTGTATCACCACAGCGATCAGCTCGCAGATCAGCCAATCCGTCAGGTGTGCCGGATGCTATTTCGTACGTGCACGATGTTTGCTGCAAGTCGTTGCAAGTAGCATTATGCACCGTTTCGAAGCAACGCCAGTCAGAAACATTTGTTGACAGCTGCAGGTGCAGCCAAACACACTTTTTCTCGAATTGACAGCTGTATTCCCCCACACCCTTGCCCTTAGTATGTGGCAAACTTTTGCTGTCGGCCATGGTGACATCAGTGCTGCAGTGCCTGAGCTTTGGCAAGCAGCTGCTGACGCTTTTGCAGCTGAGAAAAATTGGGACATGCTGGACTTGAGCAGCCCAGCAGGCCTTGCCTGCTTTGCCAGGGTAGCTCCAAATGAGATTGTGCCAGAAGACATGGCCTTGAAAGCTTTCAACCTGGGATCTCCTGTGTGGTCTGAAGAGCCAGTTGCAGCACTGCCTCCCCTACTTCTTCTGCAGAACTACCTCCAGCTAGCATATGCGCACAAGACCAACAGTGTGGAAATATGCGAGCGTGGTGCAGCTGAGGTCATAGCTTTGAACATGGCCAAGTTCAGGCAGCACTCCCCTCCAGCATCAGCCAGCAATGCTTCAGCCGCTACTTGCTCTGGTCACACTCAAGCCCTTCGGTCTGCCCTGCTGTTGCTCAAGCTGTTGTCTGCTGTGGCAAGCATCAAGGTGGAAAATGACAGCGTGGATGGTGCCATCAAAGCCATCTGGACAGCAATTGGCTACATAGCTGACCACAACATATCAAAGCAGGCTGCCAAATTTAGTTGGCAGCCACAAACCAGAGCAGAAGCTGAGGCAAGGCCAGAAGGGACCCTGTCTAGGATGCTGATTCAGCTTGTGCTGCCCGTGATCAAGCCGTTGCTGAAGACTGACACAGAGGCAGCATACCAATGTATTTGCTGCGCTTGCAAACTCATCATGGGCCTGATGCCAAAAACCAACCCAGCCCTCTGCCACCTTGTGGCCTCAGAGATTGTGTCAGAAGGTGATATCTTGCCATGCAGTTTTCTGCTATTACTTTAAACTATGTTTGCCTGCTTTGTGTTCAATGCACACCATGCTAAGCTTTGAGCCATTGACAGCGCTGTTTTGCCTGAGCTCAGCTGCAAGACCCTGCTCGGCTGCAGGACCTGACCAGTCAATGTGTGATATCACATGCTAGCATTTAATAGCGTCACGTTCATGATCAAGTTGATCTGTATGGACAATCTGACCCTCAACCATGCATCACATAGACTCACAGCACCATCAAGGTTATGACAGCTTACCAGTTCTGCTGCCAGGCCAGCATTTGCATAGAAGTTTTGCCTCATCTGTGTGAGTTGAATAGCGACCACATCAACATACAAGCTGGCTATTGTGTAGGGGGTGTACCAGTGCTGGTGGCTACAGTTGACCCAGTACAGCGAGGCAGGTGTAGGTGCATTCAACATCCTGTATGAGATCACATACCGTGAACACCTGCCAGCTGATCATGTGGAGACTGTGGAGGCCCTGTTGGTGCGCTTGCGAGCACCCCACCGCATGTGTCATGTCCTGGCTGCCTGCCTGCCGCCAGTGCAAGGAGGAAGCATGTTCATACCAGGCACTGACGGTGAGCCCATCCATCCATCTATTGATCCATTCACAGTTCAACTGGTCTGTCTGTCTATCCGTGCATCTGTCTGTCAGTTCATCCGTCCATCCATCTATCCAGTCACCCTTCTGTTCACCGTGATGCTGGTGTGTCTGTAGATAAATGCATCACAATGTGCAAGGCTTTTGAGTTCTGATGACATGCTGTCGTGGTGACATTTTCTACCACACAAACTGGACAGAACTTTGCATCGGGATGCAGGATGTATTGTAGGTCCTGTATGCCATGTCATATTTCACAAAGCAACTGACATTGTTGCCTCATGTCTTGCAGTATGTACGCCGCTCAATGAGATATGGGTACGGCAGGCAGGACCAGGCAAATGGCCTTTCATGAAGTGCCTGACTGAGACAGCTACCCTGCTACTCATGCGTGAGCCTCCACCATCTGACCCCCTCCAAGCTCGGCCCACCCCCACGCCTGCCCACTGGGACAGCTTACATGTAGCCTTGAAGCAGGCGGTGGCTGTCCAAGAGTTCTTTGTTGGGGTAGACGTCACACATACTGACTTTTTGGGCTTGAAGAGTGACTTGATGAAGATGCCATACTACATGCTGGCCGGGCACCTGCCGGACCTTAAGCTTGATGTCACCAATGTCATGAGGTAATATCTCTACCTGCAGCTATGACGTGCCATTGCATGGTTGATGCATTGGAAGTAGACCTGTTGTTTCAAGGTTGACCATGTTGTTTGGTCTGTCTTTAACGCACTGTCATATACAATTGCCCACTCATGTATGTTCTCTTTAATCCACTCACATGAGCACTGGCTCACTCACTCACTCACTCACTCACCCACTCACTCACTCACTCACTCACTCACTCACTCACTCACTCACTCACTCACTCACTCACTCACTCACTCACTCACTCACTCACTCACTCACTCACTCACTCACTCACCCACTCACCCACTCATTCATTGGATATTGCTGAGATCTGTTTTGAACAGCAACATATTTTCAACATGAAGCTGAATGACTAATGTCAACAGGACTGTCACATCAGGTTGATGTCGAAGAAGGTGCTCATGGACTGGCAGCCTGCTGCAAAGCCTGATCAAGAGCAGGATAACCTTGGCTTTGCTTTTGTCAGACGAATAGGCATGGAACCCTCGCTGCTGTGGGTGAAATCTCATGAGTTTAGCTGCAATGCACTTTGCTCAAAGCGCAACTGCTGGGGATGTTCCAAGTGTGGTTCTCCTGAGTGGATCTTCAAGATCGAGATGATAGCCACTCTCTGGAACCTATTCTGTAAGCTTGAACCCTAGCTTTATATCAGCTGGCACAGACCAGCTGACAACTATGTCAAGCCAAGCAAGTTCATGTGCATACCACTCAGTGTGACAGTTGACCTGGTATTCTAGAGCAATCACAGCATGACACCATTTGGTGTGGCTCAGTACATGTCCAGAGTTGCAAGAAGATACAATTGGCATTGCATCCCATTACTGATTAGATGTGTCATCACGCTGAGTCCTCTCTGTTGCACAGCCAAAGTCTTTGCCTGCTCAGAATGGCATGCCTGAGTCCAAGCTGATATTCTTGCCAAACTGCTCTGGTGACAACAAACCTTGTGTGTCTTCCTCCTTTTGTGATGAAGTCGTTGATATGTGCAGGTTCCCAAGCACACACAGCTGGTTGCCAGATGGCTGCATCAGTGACAGTGGATGCTCTTTATGTTGCGATGATGGGTTGCAAACACTGGCTGCAGTTGGAGGGCACACAGGCTGGCCACCAGGTGCACGGCTTCACCTCTGCCATCAGGAGTTTGGATGGCCACTTGACAGCTCAGCTCAATGCTAGTGCCTGCTTGACACAATTGTTGGTCCAGGTAAAGCTCATTACAGACTGCGACGTGACAGGCTTTCAGTCTCACATAATTTATCTGTCAAAAATTGAGGACTGTTCATGTTCACCATCAATTTGAGAAGAACAGCACGCATGGTTCTTGTTTATAGTGTATGTTGCAGAAGGGTCTTGTATAGTTATGACCTACACTGATGAGACCCAGAACAAGGAATGAAATTGATTGATTCATTGGTTGGTCGGTTGGTTGGTTGGTTGGTTGATTGATTGATTGATTGCTTGATTGATTGATTGGTTGATCTGCAGCAATGGTAAGATGTGCATCATGCAGCCTGAAATGACAGCCACAGACAATTGTGCTGCTGCATGTGCGCTCTCAGCCCCAGCTCAACTTCGAATGGGCTCTGTATCAGATGTAAGCTCCCTGTTGCTGCAATAGGGCAGCAGACACGCTATGACAGCATGCTATAGCCGGTCTCTTCTTGGCTGCCACGATTGATGCAAATGGCTTGACCACAATGCAAGGTTAACTGCTTGGTACACACTTACATGTGCTTTGCATGCAGGAACCACAAGGAAATCAGCCTGTAGGCACACAGAAAGCCAAGATGCCACGGCTCAAAGCAGCGCTGCATGAGGGAACCTTCGATGTTATGTACGAGTGTATCCAACATGCTGTTCAGGTATGGTCTTGCTCATGACAGAGTTGCATACCTTGTGATGATACAATGGTCAGGCGTCCAATGCTGGGAAACATCAGTAACAGCATGGTCTGAGGCCAATGTCAGCTACTGTCTCATCATTGGGCTGATGACTTGGCTGCACTTACATGTATGTGTTCATAGACATGCATACTGAGTTGACATGTACGCTGAAGGGCATGTTTCTTGCATCTTGTACTGCTTTTCTTTGTTGCATGAGCGAAGGGGTCACTTCCGAGGGTTGATTGGTGTCTCACTTGGCTTATGTATGCAGGTCAAGCTGCCATGGGATACAGGCATGAGCGTGGCTCTGGCTAGAGTGCTGACCTGCATGACTCAACTATGTGATGCAGTCTCAGTTGAAGCCCTACTGGCAAAGGTAGGATGGCATGAGTCATGCATGCATGTCATGCCTGCGCTTTCACTCTACACAAGGCATCTGCCGCTTTATAACTTGCGCTTATGCTTGATTTGGCAGATGCTATGTGCAATGGCTGTAAAGCATGTGCTAATTTCATCACGCTGAAACAGATATCTGAGATTCATTGCAAGTATTTGATGGACACTTGATGCCAGAAATGTGCTTGTGGCTGTAGTACGCGGAGGTGAGCTTAGACGTCGTGGCGTTCTTATTGATACGGTTGGTAGGGATGACAGATAATGACGGCATGCAGCTTCGCTTGCTAGAGCCCTGCGTCAGTCTGATGAAGCAAGGTCTGCAAGCCTCGACAAGAGCACCGGCCGCCCCAGCACATGTGAGCAAATCAATTGAGACATGTGCTGCATCTGCGCACTAGAGCTGCAGCGCACCTCAGCCTTGAGAAGGTTGTGGTGGCGCATGGATGCATTACACTCCTTTGTGTGAAAGCAGCGAGTCAGCTTCAAGTTAAGATCATGTTGCACCCACCCAAGTAAGACTTCAAAATGGCATGTAGGAGCTCTGTGCCCCCCTGGTCAATGCTCTGGTCAGCTTGCCGTTGGACAAGGCTGTACACCCTTCAGCTCAGTTTTCTGTTGGGAAGGTGGTAGCACTGGAAAGCATGCCCAGCATGCAAACACTACATCCAGCCATGCTGTCACAAGTCCTCCTCTTCAACAAGGATTTGGAGTGTCGCAGCTATGTGTGGCAGCACATCATGCCTCTGTGCTCAGGCTGGTTCACACATCGGGTGGATGTCATGGTCCAAACACAGTTTGCCTGCATCGATCTGGATGCCTATGCTGACCTCCTTGGTGAGCTTCATTGATACGGCCCACAAACTTGGGTGACCCTTTGTACCAAGACATTGACTGTTGACTACGGAGGACACTGGTAGTATGCTGCAGAGCATAATTCCTGTGCCCGTGCTGAGATGCGAGTGTGGTCATTTTGCTTGTCAAGCTAGAAAACTGCATGCTTTGCTTTGAACATATGCCCATGTGAAAACCGCCAAAGGACTGGCAGAAAGGCTTGTTACAGGCTCTTCACTCAAGGCTGCATGTCTTTCAGAAAGACCCATCGCCTGTTCAAGTCTGCCTTGCTTTTGGGCTGATGCACTGCCAACACAAAGCAGGTCATTGTCACTGACTGAGGCTTTCTCAATTGCAGTGAACTTTGGGGCGTGGCGGCCCACAGAGGGACCCTCTTCGCAAGGTCAGCCCTCAGAGACAGCAGCAGTCACCATGATAGCGGCCGTGTACATGTTCTTCCATAAGCTCCATAATGCGCACAGCAATATGGCTTCAAGCAAACACCTGGCTGGTCTGGCGATGGCCTCAGACAGTGCTTGCAGGACCCTTGATGACCAAGCGGCGCTGTATGACGATGAGATGGTCGTGTACCACAACAAACTCCGTGACAACCTTTCTTAAAATTTGGATTATAGCCACAACTGTTATACACAGCTGCTGCTGCCCCCCCTCCCCTGCCACAACACCTTTGCACAAGCCAAAAGTCATTGTGTTGCGCTCAATCAGCGTTTGTGTGTTTGCCATGTCTAAAAAGAGACTGCAGCGCACTTGATGGAGCAACCTGGCCTTTCATGTGTTCAAAACCTTTGCATCTCCAGTCATGCTGCAAAGCTTGTCAGTTCTGCTTGCAGGCCAGTTCTTGCAGAGGTATGAGAGTATGCGGCAAGACCCTGTTTGGGTGCCTGTCATAGCTAGACTGCAAACGGCTCCACCTGCAAACAGAGCCAAGTTGCAGAAGCACGTGAAGACGCACTGTGAGGTGGTTGCTGATTTCAACAGCGGCTTGGCGCGTTTGTTAGCTAGATCCACAAATTGGTTGCCACTGACAACTGTTCAGCGCCTGCAAACCTGCCTGTCGCCCTTGGTGAGGCTTCAGCCTCTGCAAACAAGCTACTTCTAGAATGAGAGATTTTGTTGCGTACATGATGCTGCCTGTTACATGTGTTACCATCATACCTTCATACTGGCAAACTGGTGTACATGTTGATGCCAAACAGAGTGTTCAGTCAGATGAAGCATGTTACTCAGACAAGCGCGCCACCTAACAAGCATGAAGCTGTCAGCTCAAAAAGTGTGGACCTGTGAAGCACTGAATCTGTGCCTTTGCCTATCATACTGTCCCAAACATAGGTCATGATCTGCACATTGCAGGTTGTAGACTCAAAGGGTAACGCAGAGGCATCGGCGTCCTCAGCAGTTGAGCAGCTGATGGAGGAGGAGACTCAGGCAGCCGCCAGGGTAGCTGCTAAGAAGGCCAAGAAGCTGAGGCAGAAATCCAAGAAGCAGCAAGCCCGGCAACCTGAGTCACCGTCACATGGCCATGTGCCTGTTGAGTCAGATGACAGTGCTAAGCAGTCCACCAGTGATCCTGGTCATACTCAGCCACAGCCATTGGTGCTGCTCCCTGAGCTGCAGCCAGAGATGCTCCCAGCAGCCTTTGAAGGCCTCAGCTCAGCGCCTACAAATCTGCATCTGACACAAAGGCAGAGTTCTAGATGTTCTGCAGCTACAGTCAGTGCAGCAGCCCCTGACCTCCAGTCTGATAGTACGTGCATGCGTGACAGCAGACTTGCATCTGGCCAAAGGACAGCAGGGTGTAGCTGCCCAGCAGATCATCAGGTTGCAAGGCAGCTTGACAGCCCGCAGCTGCCAGCAGTTGCAATATCACCTGCATGCTGTGCATCAGACAGCTCAGAGGAGGCTGATCTTGCCCCTTCAGGCATGAATGTGGCCTCAGGGCTGGACAAGGACGCCCTGTTCCTGCAGGCCCTGTTCTGCTGCCCTATCACTAAGGTCAAATGCACCTTGCCTGGCTACAAGCCATCTTGAAGCTGTACATTTGCTTGTTGTTGACTATGCTGCAACTTGGAAACAACTTGAAAGGACGTGCTCTGTTTAGACTGATGCAAATATCAGACACACAGCTGCAATAGATGATTGGACGAAGGTCAAGAGTCAGCAGCCTCGCCTCAACCTGCATGCTGCATGCCACTAAGCTATTGCTGCCTGCAGGTGGTGATGGTGGAGCCAGTGATTGCTGCAGATGGGCACACCTAAAAGAGGGCTGCCCTGGAAGAATGGCTTCTCCAGCATGTCACCTCCCCTGTTACTGGGGACTTCCTTGCGCACATGCGAATAGTGCCCAACGTTCTCATCAGAAACAGGGCTGGCTGCTCGGGTGCACATAGTTAGCACTGTTGGGAGATAGCATGGACTGCTACCCCTACTGAAGCCTGCAGCAGACCTGGGATCAAATGCATGCAGGTGATACCGCAATCTTCTGCAGGGAGAGCATTGCTGGTCTTCTGTTGCATTCAGCTCCCGAGCTGATGGATCAACTCATGTTGATGAGCTGCAGGGTGTGGGCAAGAGATGGTGGTCGGCTAGATCAGAGTATGCAAGGCATTGACTACTGCGATACAAGAGCCAATAGCCCCTCAAGAGGAACTTGGCAGGAGTGTAACTTTGTGCTGGCAACCATTTGGGTATGCCTTGTACACTAGGCCGGTCACAACTAAACTATGTTGGAACTGTGAGATCAAGGATTTTGCTGCATGTCGTATTGAAGAGTTTGCTGCATGACAGCTTGCAGTATATTGGGCAGCTTGGAAAAGCCCTTTACAGATCCTGTATTCAGAGGCTGTATTAAGCGTCTTGAGCACGTATGCCCATGCAAAGTTTTGTGCTAGCATAGGAGCATTGGACTAAGGACAGTTTGGTCTGATACAGTTAAGCCTATCAAATTGGTTCAAAGTTTCAAGAGTAGTGTGTGTTTGCTGTCCTTTGCTTTGCTGGTGCAAGGTCAGGGAAGAACACGTAATACGAAAAGTGCCTGTGCATTCTCCACAGGCATGCTCCAATGAGTTTTTGTGCAAATAATGCATGTTGGAATGTTGCGCTTCTACTGAGCACAGTCAGCACACTCCTATAGCAAGGGCTCCGATCTGGCAAAAATCTGTTAGGGACTTCACAAATACTGCATCAGAACCAATGTCTGGGTGTTGCTGCAGAGCATTTGGCAGCTGCAGTGGTGCCACTGGTCAGTGGAATAGATGACACCAGCAACTCTGACCAGTATGCTGAGTCAGTCACTGAAGTCGATGAACCCCTGCCACCCTCCTGAGGTGCATAGGTGCTGACTGAAATCCACATAGTCACCAGTCGACTATGAGATACGAAAAAGAGACTTCGAACACAGACTATCGATTTTGCAGAGGCACTGCAGGCCTTGAAGGACTTCTGATGGCTGTGTCCAGCCAGCAAACACACCATTGGCATACAGACCAGTGTTCAGACAAATACAGACCAGTGTTCAGACAAATACAGCAGTCCTTAATGTACACAAGCAAACAACGTCTTGACTTTTTGAACATGCTTTTGCGTCTGAGTTTACCTTCTGTATTTTGCTACTTTAGTAGAACTGACAAGCTGTGCGGTTGTATGTCCAGTGCTTGTCTTAGAACTGCTGTGATTCTTGAGTGTGACATACATATGTTGTGTGTGTGTGTGTGTGTGTGTGTGTGTGTGTGTGTGAGATTGCATGCACATCAATTTTTCTATTTTCTGACGATTTGAGGCCTCAGTGTGACGAAGCTTTGTGTTTGCTACAGAGTGCACTGTGTGTGCCACAGTGCAAAGCCTTGTAGATAGACAATCATTGCATTGCTGGCAGTAGCAGCAGCGCAGAATTTAGCACTGCACTATAGCAATGACCATAACTAAACATTATGATACTATTTTCTGGCTTTAAAATTTGCTGCTATGGAATCAATCTCGCATGAGACAGCTGCAACTCCTAAGTAGATCTTGTCAGTACTTCGGCTAGCCAGCGCTACGGACTAATGCATTTCTCTGGCTTGCAAGATCGTGTTATTTCTTTGTGATTATCCAGAGAGCAAAACCAGAGCATCACAGAATGCCTTGCATTTCTCAACACTTCCATTGGTGACGAATTTATATGTCTTACGTCTTCTTCATGGCCTTCAATAGGTTTGCTGGCGAGTAGCATCGCCGGTAGATGAGCAACATAAGATCCAAGGTAAGCATGCGACTTTACCCACCACAGCTTCTCCACACCTGAAGCGACTCAGTCAAGCGTGAGCATTTAACGCTTCTGTGTCAAAAGTGGTGGAGTTGCTTGCATCGGAACCCACTTCAGGCCGACCACAGTCAAACCCAACGCAGAATGATGCACATTATTGTTAGATGTGTGTTCTGCTGCGAATAGACGATGATGTAGCATGCATTGTTCAATCCACAAGTTTTTAATGCCGCTTAGTACAAAGCTTCGATAGCCTGCAAGCTGCCTGCCCTCGTAGACAAAGCCTCGAGTAGCTTTTGATCATATCGAATCTCCTTCGAGATGACCAACGCAACGGGCTTGCCGGAGGAGCCGGGAACCTGTCTGCAACAGCTTGGATGGGTGAAGCTTACCTCTGCAGCCAAAGATGACAGACCGATTCAAGAATTTAATCATATTCTGACGGTATGACTGCTCTGCTGCTGTTGATTGACAGCATTGACATTCAAGGTGTTAGCAGCATTCATGCTGTGTACATGTGTTGCAGTGCTTGCCGTGATTGCTTTGCATGAAAGCAACATTGCAGTTGCAAATGATTCAATGCAAGCTGCTCCAGGTCAAGTCTGTACTGCTTGCATGCAGCTAGAAGAGATACAGGCCACTCTTTCAAGCAAGCGAGAGGGACGATTTGCATCCAGCCCTCTGGACCTATCAGGTATGCCACAAGATTCAAGAACAAAGGCATTTGGGAACCAGATGCTGCTATAGACGCCATGTCTCATCAAGTCTTTAATGCTGAGGCCACTTTGCGACGCATGTTGCGCTTCATACGACGTCTACATGGCTGAATGACCGAATGCATGCATGGCTGCATAAACACACACACCTTGGCTCACAAACTTGACTTCTAGGCTGGTTGGCTGATGCATGCTGTGATTGTCTCCAGTCCAAGCACTTCACCTAGACCAATACACAAAACTTGATGTGCATGATGATTGCAGACAAAGCTGATGAACTGGACTCAACAGCACGCCGCAAGTCCAAAAAGAAAGCAAAGCCGCCGTCCTCAGCATTGTCTGTGAAGTCCAGCAGGCCGGTGCAGCTGTCTGCAACAGATGTTGCCAAAGGAGCCATGACTCTGCAAGAACCCCAGCTGCTGGACAAAATGGAGAATGTGGCATACCGGTTGGAAACACAAGCACACGAGCGCAAGAAGCGCATGAACTCTCGGTACCCACTTGCTTGCCCCACTGTGCTTGTCTGTTGTGTACTGTGCACGTGCTATGACGAATCAGCAAGGACAGGTAGGTGCAAGACCTGTTCTGTGGGGTCCCAGCTGCAAAGCAAAAGACTCAGTTTCCTTAGATCTAGTTTGAGTGATGGTGACAACTATTGACACGTTTGTATTAGTACGCCTTACAGGGATGCACAATACAAGCTGCTATAGAGAGGCATGTCTTATCCTGTAAATACCTAGACCATCATGAGCTGGAAAGCTTAAGACTACTGGTAGTCCATGTCATTTTTTGTTATTATGATCATTGTTATCATTGTCATTACTATTTTGGGCATGGGTGTTATAAGCCAGGTAGGAACAGTAAAATAAGGTGACTTGACTGCAAGGGCATACTGCTGGTCACATGTCTCTGTGTTTGCTGAGTGCCTCGACATACATGCAAGTGAGCATAGTGCAAGCAGCACATCAAGGCAGCAGCCGCTATGGCTTCACATCATGGTCACATGTGTAGTGTAGGGGCGTATTTGGCGAGGAACAGAATGCTCTGAGGGCCAGATCAGTTCAGAGGGTGCAGCTGTGGAAGGGGCTGCACCCATCTGCCCTGTCTGAAGCTGTCAGCCATTTCACCAAGGTACATAGCACGCACAGCATGTCTTGTCATGAGTGTCACATACAAGAATCATGGTGGAATTTGAATACTGTGCGCCTGTAAGAGCATACATTGCACAGCTGGTTGCTGCACTGTCCAACAAGATGCATCACTGCACCATTGCATAAGCTGCATAAGCTGCAGCACTGCAAAATTGTATAAGCTGCAGCAAAATTGTATAAGCTGCAGCACTGCATGAGCTGCAGCTTATGCTGTGACACCTGATCTTCTGCTGAAGCATCATGGAGACAAATTTGCATCAACTTTCAGCACCATAGACCAGTTCATGAGGATTTGCATCAGTATCTCTTAGAGCACTCCATCTATGTGAGGACATTGGTGAATATACTGTCTCTGCTGGTGAACATAAGCCTGTGGCTGTGTGCTTGCAGTCCCAAAAGCTACAAGGCAAGACCAGCATTACTCGCTCAGGCACGCTGCAAGCACGCACAGAGAAGGCCTGCCTGGATGTGCTCAGCAGGCTGGATGCTGATCTGCCCTTGTCTGCCATTCAAGGTCATACACACACCACTACCTTGGTAGACTGACCAAGGCACATATGTTTTCAGCCATACTGTTGTCTCTGTGTTGCATGTCGCAGTGCTCAATCGCGTGACAAGCAAGGTGGACGTACATGTGACAGGCAACCTGACTGATCACTGCACAGCTGAATCCCCAGTCTATTGTTCTTGTTGTTTCATTCACAGGCGACTTTGAAATTGTGTTTCCAGTCTCTCCACCGCATGTCGTTGTTTCATTGCACCGTTATGCTGCACTCTGCTTTTGCCTTGGAATCCCAGTCACGCCTGGGTTGCTTGTGGGCAGCTCAAGACGGACTATGGTGCTGAAGTCATGACTGCCCCAGAGCAGCTTGAGAGAGACTCTGGTGCTGAAGTCATGATTGTGTGCAATAGGTACTTTGGATGCACATGCGTCTGGGAAGCTGAGTGGGTCCAAGCTGGACAGCGCAATGGCGGGCCTCACTGCTGAGTATGCAGCCAGGGGCAAGTTGCGTAACTTGACACCGGAGCAGGAGAGCAGCCTCAAGCTCAAAGTGCTGGAAGCACAGGCATGTTTTGCCTCTCCTCTTGTGGAGTTTCTTCTCAGTGGGTCCTTTTGTGAACATGCTGATGTGGTCTGTTGAGTCAGTAAATGTTGAACACAGAGTGTACTCGCCGCGCCATGCTGTGCTGTGCTGTGCTGTGCTGTGCTGTGCTGTGCTGTGCTGTGCTGTGCTGTGCTGTGCTGTGCTGTGCTGTGCTGGGCTGGGCTGGGCTGGGCTGGGCTGGGCTGGGCTGTGCTGTGCTGCCAAGCATGCACTGCATGGCCTATTTTGTCTAAGCATTTGCATGTCACAGCAGAGACCAATCAGAGGGTCAAGACTGCAGGGTGCTTCATGCATAAACCTGAGAGTGTGCTGCATCCAATTCATCCCTAGAACAGATACAAGCACCTTGCAGTGTTTCATGCCTGCATAGCAAAGACACATTGTATCTGCCAGAGAGGCCTTGATGTGATGCACAGGCTGAGAGGCTGCAGCAGTATCAGGACAGAATTGCTCAAGAGTCAGAAGCAGTGCTGCTGCGAGCTGAGACTCAGCGTGCCCAGTCCAACCTTGAGCTGCTGGTCAACAGTCTAGGGGAGGAACAAGCAGAGCAAAGCATGGAGGCAAGGTATGCTGCAATATCAGCATTTGCGGCATTAGAGGCAAGGCATGCTGCAAGCGTTTGTTTGGCACCATCATGCCAGCAGTAAGTGCGCAATGTTGGCAGCTCACAAACAGAACTCGCACAAGGCCCCATAAGCATGTGTGCTTCTACTCTGACAGCCTTTGTTTCTCCGGCAGACAAGCCTCAAAACTCAGTGCATGGTTTGCTTGTGGCAAAAGGGCTGAGCTGTGTTACTGTGTTCTGACATGAGCTTCCCGTGCATCCCACAATGCAAGTCAGTCTATCAACAAAGCAGACACAACAGAAGTCGGATTGAAACACATCAAAATGTGAAGGTAAGATGTTTGCTAGGGGTCTTAGGGAGCGCTTTGTGGCTGTTTGTGCAGGGTGGAGGAGAGGGCACATCTGACAGCCTCTGGCCCTGCCCTGCTGGAGGCTGTGCTGGCTCGCATCAAAGCAGCTGAAGAGCGCCTGGCTGCCACCAGGTCTGCATCCCACCACCTGAAACTTGCCCACCATGTACCTATGCATGCACTTTCCAAAGAGAAACCACTGCTGTTGACTGCAGACCAGCTGTCGGCTGACAATCTGGGCGGTGTATCTATGCTTGCATTTTCCAGAGAGAAACCACTGCCGTTGATTGCTGACTAGCAGTTGCCTGATAATGTGGGCTGCAATGCTGTGAGTGCAAGAGCAGCCTATTCAGCATGCTGCTACTGCAATCATGCAGCCCTGCAGCTCAGCTGAAGCTGCAAGTCTCTTCTGTGCAATCTGTATGTCTGTTTGTCTGCATAAGGCCCACAGGATTTATTGCCTGCTGTTTGTGTCAGGGCATCTTGAAAACCTGTGTGTTTCTTCTGGTGTAATGGGCTGTTGCTCTGTCCGGGGTGTGTGCTAGCAGCCTTTCCGTCTCTGTACATGTGAATTGTATTCTTCAGTCTGCACGCTGCCAGTCTTGTCTCTGCGCATGTGCAGGCTTCAGAGAGGGGGCACCAAGGGAGCAGCCCTGAGGGCAGGAGCCCTGGCCCATGTCACTTCCTACTTGCCTGAAGAGGACTATATGGAGAGCCCCTCTACCCCTGGGGCTGCTGCTCTCAGCCCCCGAGCAGCTGCTCACACGCAGAGGGGGGTGGACTATGAGTTTGGCAAGGCCTTTGACAGGCAGGATGCTGACAAGTACTTTGGCGGGATGATCAGTGAGTTGCCCTCTCTCTATGCTGTGAGTGTTTGTGCATGTGTGCAGCTTCTGCATTCATCGATCTTGAGCACAGCTGGGATGTGGTTCTGGCACTAATGTTTCTGCCTGAAGGCTGCTGACATGGTAGCTTGGCAAACCAGCGAGTGTCAACACTTGCAAGAAGTGCAAGCCCTCAAGAATCCTGCACTGCCCTGGTTTTTTGTTGCATTCCTTGTTTGTTATTTCATTGATTTCAGCATGTGCACGCAAAAGCACGCCAGCAAACAACATCGAGCTCCGCATTCAGGCTTGAGGACCAAGTCCGGCCATGTGATATTTCAACCTGCACCTGCCAAGTCCTGGGAATCTGGCCAGCGGCCCAGGAACCTGCATCCCCATGAGATGCCCTGGGCCAGGACAGGTTCCCGCAGATCCTCCCTCAGTCCCCAGAAGTCGGTCCCCAAACCTCTCAGACCCTCAGCGTCCACAGTTGCATCCCTGGTGTCAGATGCCAGTCTTGACGCTGCCATTCTTGCTGAAGAAATGGCAAAGCAAGAGGAGGCAGCAAAAGCGGCAGCCGAAATTGCTGCTGCTGCTGCAGAAGAAGGGCACAATAAGTCAGCGGTATGTCTGAGCATTTCTAAGCAGGCATGTACCCATCTAAATGGCACATTAGACTGCTGCGAGAAAGGTACTGCCGCACAAGAGCTGAAAGCTGTCAGGCCACTAAAGATGATGTTACAAGCTCTATTTGCCTTGACCTTGACTGCTGCCTTTCAGAAACTGACAGTTTTTCTGAACAGGGCTAAGAGTAGCATGACAATAGCTGGTTGCACATAATAATATTCAGACTGAAGCAGTCTGAAGGCATCATGTGCTACTACCTTGCTGCACATTGATAGCAAGGCAGCGATATGTTTGGCTGCCCACATTGCATCAGACACAGCAATGCTCATCAAGATTCAGAAACCATGCAATCGTGACTGAGGTGATTGACAGTGGACAATGCATGACCTGGTGTTCCCTGAGAAAACAGAAGACTACACATCATGGCGTCAATTTAATGAGAAGCCAAGTATTATACCGGGTTGCCCAGATGCACGACCTGGTGGTCCCATATCAACACTGAGGAACAGGTTGTTGATAATGGTGCAGGCGTCCATTCTGGATCAGGCCTGGGGGGGTGACATTGCCCTACCCACCAGGGAGGAGGTGGGGGCCATCCCAATGCCGGGGCTGCCCAATCTGGAGCCACCCTCCCCTCGCACCCAGTTTTGAGACCATTGCTCAGTACCTCCAGGTGCAATCATTTGCTTTGCCAACACCTACTGCTGCTGCTGCTGCTGTTGATGATGTTGTGGATATTGTTGCTGCTATGGATGGTGCTGATGCTGGCACTGTGGCTGTTGTCATTGCTGCTGCTTCTGCTGCTGCCGCTGTGATCACATTGACTTTTTGGTGCCTTTTTGCAGCAATGGCAAGATTGCCTTGCTGCTTCTGCTTCTGCTGTTGTGATGACAGCATGGGGATTGCTCATGCAGTTGCTGCGGTTGTGGCCGCATTTGGTTCCTAATCGGAGGCCAACTTGGCCCTTGCTCATGTTGGCTGGCCTTTGCTGGTGAAGCTTGACAGAAAGAAAAGACAAGAAAAGTTTACGCTTTTCAGCAATCATGACTGGAGCCTCCCAAGGCGGCAGCCCGGAGCATCAGGCTTGACATGACAAGCCCAAGGTGTGGTGCAGGTGCGACTGGAGCGGGTGTGGAGCATTCTGCAGGTGCCGGTGACAGCCAAGCTGGACTGGGTCATCCGCTACACAGGAGAGGAGGGCTGCGACCTGTTTGAGCCAGCCCTGCAAGCCTGGGAGCAAGCTGCTGCTGCCGTGCTGGAGCGGGAAAGGTCAGCTTACATGTCACACATGTCTCCCTGTCTGATAGCAATAGCGACAGTGATGGCAATGGTGATAGTGATAGTGATAGTGATAGTGATAGTGGTAGTGATAGTGATGGTGATGGCCTTGACAGTTGCTTCAAACTTCAGGGTTGCCAGTAGCATGTCACACGGTACTAAGGGTAGTGATCTACCCTGCCCATTCCTTGGTGTGGTACTGGTAGCATTTACATGAAGCTTTACAGACAATGTACTCTTGACGTGAGACCTGACATAATTCTTGAGGGTGGCCAGCAGCTGTGTACAAGCTGCTGAGGTTAATGCTCTACCCTGTGTAGAGGTGCTGGCTATTTGAGATGTGTTCACCTGTGCATCACTTCTGATTTGCACAACACACATGCAGCAGAGCCTCCCCCAAAGAACGTGTCCAGCTGGCTGCATCTTTGCAGTTGCGACACTCAGCCTTGTGCACTGTTTTAGCAAAAGAAGCTGTGCCCTGCTATGCATTGATGTGCCAATATGTAGTGAAAGCATCATGTGTTGTTACAGCTGTCACAGTCAATGTCAACAAGAGACTTTCAGGATCCCATAAGTTGCATGTGTACAGGTTGCTGGGGCAGTTATCTCTTTTACAGCAACATCTGGTGCAGCCTGGCCGGCTGTCAGGCACCCTTCACACAGGCAGAGACCTTGCTGCTGAAGCAGATCGCCTCAGCATCTGCTTTGTCATTGCCACAGTTCAAGTTGAGGCAGCTGCACAGCTTCTGCAGGTCAGCACATGCATGACCTGCCTTTGTACATCAAGATGGTGACAATGCCGTGACGTGTCATGCATCTGAGGCTTTCTATGGCGCTTTCACAACATGCAGCAGCACCTGACGTAAGAAATTCCATCAGCATGATTGGATGCCATCATGCTATGTGTTGCCTTGTATCCCTGCAGGTGGCAGTTTGTCACTTAGAGCCTATAACGCTGGTACTATATTTCAAGTTGCTTGCCATGACAATGCCTGCTTGCCATGACCACCTGCTTGCCATGACCACCTGCTTGCTGTGACCACCTGCTTACCAGCCATTGTCACATCGTGCAGTCTGACTTTGCATAGCAATCTTGGTTTCTGACATATGCTGTTGCGTGTGTGTGTGTTTAGGAGGTCTTTGGAGACAACCTGCTATATCACGGAGTCCTGTATCCAGGAGCTCAAGCGCTCACATTGGCACAGTTGGAGCAATTTGCAGCCAGAGTCCATGCACAAAGCCAATAACTCTGCTATGCAGACCTGCATGTATCTTGTGACCTGCTTTGCCAGTTTCTGTTCAGCTTGAACCATGATGTGCCAGATCACAATGCAGGATGTGTACCGGTACTCAAGTTGGCAATATAATTGCCTCTTGCCAAGTTGTTTCATGCCGTTGAGCAAGTACTCATCTGTTTATGAACTTGTATTGCATTTGGCCCTGGCAGAGTGACTGACTTGCTTGCTAGGTGTCTTTATGCATGAGTTGTTGGAGGCTTTGTTAAAGTCCCTGACAGTTGTTGCCAGCTCAGACCCTTTGCTGAGGAATTGTGCTGCCTGCGCTTAGTCAAAGTGCAAGATTCGAACATGCATAAATTACATCAAACCTACCTGGGGCATCCCTGTAGAAATTGCACAGGCGCATTTCATTCACTGGCCTTGCATATTTCCCTGGCCTTGCATGAGCAGAGCAAAGGACAACAAATGCATGCCGGCTGAGAGCTCATAGCAGTTCGATAGGCTCAACCGCATCAGGCATGCTTGAATCTGTATGTAATTTAGACAGGACTGAGGTCTCTTGCACGTATCTGACAATCATTGACAACTATTATGGCATGCAAGGGCTCCTGTGCTAGCACAAACGTGTGCAAGCCGCACATGCTGCCTGACCATCCACAAAATACCAATTTTGTAGAGGCCTGTTTCACAGTGAAGTAGGATACCAGCTGCCCTATATACCGCTACGGCAACCTGTTATGCAGCAGACATTTTGATGGCATATCACAGTGACCAATGCCTCAGATGCTGTGCTGCAGCCATCCATTACCTCTTGCCCACACATAAACATGAGTTGTTCCATCAGCTTGAGATGCAACAGAAGAGCAGCATACACTTCCTGCAGAAGATTGCGGTTTTACCTGCATGCATTTGATCCCTAGTCTGCTCAGTAGGGGTAGCAGTCCATGCTATCTCTCAACAGCGCTAATTATGTGCACCAGAGCAGCCAGCCCTGTTTGTCTCTATTGCACTTCTGATGAGGACGTTTGGCACTATTCGCATGTGCGCTAGGAAGTCCCCAGTGACAGGGGAGGTGACATGCTGAAGAAGCCATTCCTGCAGGGCAGCCCTCTCATAGGTGTGCCCATCTGCAGCAATCACCGGCTCAACCATCACCACCTGCAACCAAATCTGGCTCAGTGGCATGCAGGTTGAAGCAAGGCTGCTGACCCTGGGAATGTATGCTGATCATCTGTTACCGTTGTATGTCTGATACATGCTTCAGTCTCAACGACACATGTTGTTTTGAGATGATTTTCAGCCATAGTGCAACAAACAACCAGCAATAGTAGAGCTGCAAGATGACACTTAGCCAGCCAAATATGTGCATTTCACCTTGGTGATAGGGCAGCAGAACAGGGTCTGCAGGAACTGGGCATCCTTGTCCAGCTCTGAGGCCAAATTCATGCCTGAAGGGGCAAGATCAGCCTCCTCTGAGCTGGTCGATGCACAGCATGCCGGTGACATTGCAGCTGCTGCTAGCTGCATGCTGTCAAGCTGCCTTGCAACCTGATGATCTGCTGGGCAGCTACACCCTGCTGTCCTTTGGCCAGATGCAAGTCTGCTGTCACGCATGCACGTACTATCAGACTGGAGGTCAGGGGCTGCTGCACTGACTGTAGCTGCAGAACATCTAAAACTCTGCCTTTCTGTCAGATGCAGATTTGTAGGCGCTGAGCTGAGGCCTTCAAATGCTGTTGGGGGCATCTCAGGGTGCAGCACCAATGGCTCTGGCTGAGTATGACCAGGTTTACAGGTGGAATGCTCAGCACTGTCATCTGACTCATCAGGCACATGGCCTTGTGACAGTGACTGAAACAGCTGAGCTTGCTGCTTCTTGGACTTCTGCTTCAGCTTCTTGGCCTTCTTAGCAGCTGCCCTGGCGGCTGCCTGAGCCTCCTCCTCCATCAGCTGCTCAACTGCTGACGACGCCGATGCCTCAGTGTTACCGTTCGAGTCTAAAATCTGCAATGTGCAGAGCGTGACCTGAGTTGGGGACATGGTGACCTGGGTTGGGGACAATGTGACCTGGTTTGGGGACAATGTCACCTGGGTTGGGGACAAGTGACCTGGGTTGGGGACAATGTGACCTGGGTTGGGGACAATGTGACTGGCAAGGGCGTGGATGCAGTGCTTGATGGGTTTTTCCCTGTTGACTTGACAGCTTCATGCTTGTTGGGTTGCATGCTTGTCTGAGTAACATGCTTCATCTCACTGAACCCTGTTTTTGGCAACATGCACACCAACGTGTCAGTATGACAGTCCAATGGCAGTACATCTGAAAAGAAGCATCACGCATGCAACAATGTGTTGTGTGGAGAAGTAGCTTGGTTGCAGAGTCTGAAACCTCACCAACGGGGACAAGCAGGCTTGCAAGCGCCGGACAAGTGTCAGAGGAAAGCAAGTGGTGGATCTATCCACGCGCGCCAAGTTCGTCTTGAATTCAGCAACCACCTCCAGGTGCGCCTTTACGAACTTCTGCAAGTTGGCTCCGGTTGCAGGTGGAGCTAGCCCAGCTATGACAGGCGCCCAAACAGGGTCTTGCCGCATTCTCTCATACCTCTGCAGCCATCTGCCTGCAAGCAGAATTGACACCCTTTGCAGCATGACTCAAGAACGCAAGGGCATGACTCAAGAATGCAAGGGCATGACTCAAGAATGCAAGGGCATGACTCAAGAATGCAAGGGCGTGACTCAAGAATGCAAGGGCATGACTCAAGAGTGCAAGGGCATGACTCAAGAATGCAAAGGCATGACTCAAGAATGCAAGGGCATGAAATAACCATGCAGGGCTCGCATGACAAGCCAGGTTGTTCCAGCAAGTGCCCTTTAGTCTCTTCTGATGAATGGCCAACAGGAAAACACTGACTCAGCGCAGCTCAATGAATTGCGCTTGTGCAAAGGTGTTGGAGAGGAGGGATGGTGGGAGGAGGGGGGGCAAGCAGCAAGTGTATGACAGTTGTGAGCATGACCCAAGTGTGAGGAGAGGTTCTCACAAAGTTTGTCGTTGTACATGACCAACTCAGCGTCATACAGCGCTGCCTGGTCTGCAAGGGTCTTGCAAGCACTGCCTGAGGCCGGCTTCAGACCAACCAGATGTTTGCTTGCAACAGCATTGCCGTGTACATCGTGGAGCATACGGAAGAAGATGTACATGACCATTATCATGGCGATTGCTGCTGACTCTGGGGGCTGAGCTTGTGCAAACGGTCCCTCTGTGGGCCGCCATGCCCCAAAGTTCACTGCAAGTGGGAAAGCTTCAGTCAGTGACAACAATCTGCTTTGCATCAGCAGTGCATCAGCCCATGAGCAAGGCACGCTTGAACAGGTGATGGGTCTTTCTGGATGGCATTCAGCCTTGAGTGAACAGCCTGCAACAAGCCTTTCTGCGAGTCCTTTGATCAAGACCACATGTCAAACAGTTTGGTCGCTGGACAAACAAGACAGACACACTCGTAAATCAGCAATGGCACCGGAATTTTATCCCATGGCATTATCCCATGGCATACGACCAGTGTCCTTCATAGTCAACAGCTCATGTCTTGGTACAAAAGGTCACCCAGATTCATGGGTCACGTCAATGGAGCTCACCAAGGAGCTCAGCATATGGATCTAGGTCGATGCAGGCATCCCGTGTTTGGACCATGACATCCACATGGTGTGTGAACCAGCCTGAGCACAGAGGCATAATGTGCTGCCACACATAGCTGCGACACTCTAAATCCTCGGTGAAGAGGAGGACGTGTGACAGCATGATTGGCTGTAGTGTCTGCATGTCGGGCATCCTCCCCACTACTACCATCTTTCCAACAGAAAACTGTGCTGAAGGGTGTACAGCCTTGTCCAAAGGCAAGCTGACCAGAGCATCAACCAGAGGGGCACAGAGCTCCTGCATGCCATTTTAGGGTCTCTCTCATGTGGGTCTGACATGGTCTTGACTTAAAGCTGACTTTGATTCGCTGCTTTCACATAGGCGTGCAATACATCCATGCACCACCCCTGTTTCCTTAAGACTGAGGTGCGCTGCACTCTTAGTGCAAAGATGCAACACATGTCTCAGTGTCTTGCTCATATGTGCTAGCGCGGTTGCTCCTCTGGTTGAGGCTTGCAGACCTTGCTCCATCAGACTGACGCACGGCTCAAGCAAACGAAGCTGCATGTTGTCATCGTCTGTCACCCCTACCAGCCGTGGCAGTAGCAGCGCCACAACATGTAAGCTCACTTCCTTGTACTACAGCCACAAGCACGATTTTGGCATTAGGTGCCCATCAGACACACGTAGGTGATCCTGGATATCTGCTTGGTCCTGATGAAGTCAGCACATGCTTCATGACCATGACGTACATAACGTCTGCCAAATCACGCATAAGCGCCACTTGCAAGCTAACAGATGCCTTGTCTAAAGTGAAAGCGCAGGCATGACATGCATGCATGACTCACGCCATCCTACCTTCGCCACTCGGGCTTCATCTGGGAGTTCATCATATAGTTGAGTCATGCAGTTCAGAACTCTAGCCAGAGCCACACGCATGCGTGTATCCCATGGCAGCTTGACCTGCATAAAAACCCCAGATGGGGTAGCGGTCAACCCTTTGAAGTGAACTCTTTGCTCATGCGACAAAGGAAAGCAGTACAAGTGGCAAGGAATATGCCCTTCAGCATACATGTCAACTCAGCACGCATGTCTACGGACACATGAGTATCAGTGCAGCAAAGTCATCAGCCAAAGCAACACCTAATGGTGAGACAATAGCTGACATTGGCCTAAAACTATGATGTTTCTGATGTTTCTCAGCATTGTGTATCCGACTGTTGTATCATCACAAGGTATGCAACTCTGTCATGAGCAAGACCATACCTGAACAGCGTAAACGATGCACTCGTACACAACATCAAAGGTTCCTTCACGTAGCGCTGCTTTGAGGCGTGGCATCTTTACTTTTTGTGTGCCTACAGGCTGAATTCCTTGTTCCTGCTTTAAATGTTCACCAGACAGTCAGCCTTGCATTGTGGTCAAGCCATCTGCATCAGTTGTGGCAGCCAAGCAGAGGGCGGCTACAGCATGCTGTCATAGCGTGTCTGCTGCCCAACTGCAACATTGAAGCTAATGCAGAGCCCATACAAATTCGAGCTGGTGCTGGAGCGCACATGCAGCAGCACAATTGTCTGTGGTTGTCATTTCAGGCTGCATGGTGCACATCATACCATCACTGCTGATCAATCAGTCAATCAGTCAATCAATTGGTCAGTCAATCAGTCAATCAATCATTGAATCAATGGATCATTGAATCAATTGATCATTGAATCAATTGATCATTGAATCAATTGATCACTGAATCAATCAATCAATCAATCTCATTTCTTGTTCTTGAGATATACAGGCCCTTTCTGTAACATACACAATAGACAATCACCAGGTGTGGTATTCGTCTCGATTGGTGGAGAACATGGACAGTACTTGATTTCTGACAGAGGATTTATGTGAGACTGCAAGCCTGTCACATCGCAATCTGCAACGAGCCCCACCAGGATCAACAAGTGGGTCAAGCAGGCACCAGCATTGAGCTGAGCTGTCAGGTGCCCATCCAAGCTCCTGATGGCAGAGGTGAAGCCTTGCACCTGGTCGCCAGACTGTGTACCCTCCGACTGCAGCCACTGCTTGCAACCCATCAGCACAACATAAAGAACATCCACTGTCACTGATGCGGCCACCTGGCAACCATCTGTGCGTGCTTGGGAGCCTGCACTGTCAACAACTGCATCAAAAAGAGGAAAACACACAAGCTTTGTTGTCACCAGTCCAGTTTTGCAAACACGCCATTTGCGACTCAGGCATGCCATTTTGAGGAGGCAAAGACTTTGGCTGTGCCTCCGAGGAGAATCAGCATGACACACCTATTGAGTAATGCAACTGTGGACATGTATTGAGCCACACCAACTGGTGCCGTGCTATAATTGCACGGAAGTCAGTCAGATCAAGAATGTCAGATCAACTGTCACATGAAGTGGTATGCACATGAACTTGCTTGGCTTGTCATATTTGTCAGCTGGTCTGAGCCAGCTGATATATACTTACAGAATAGGGTATAGAGAGTGGCTGTCATCTCGTTCTTGAAGACCCCCTCAGGAGAACCACACTTGGAACATCCCGAGCAGTTGCGCTTTGAGCAGTGCACGTTGCAGCCAAACTCATGAGACTTCACCCACAGCAGCGAGGGTTGCATGCCTATTCGTCTCGCAAAAGCAAATCCAAGGGCATTCTGCTCGGGACCAGGCTTTGCAGCAGGCTGCCAGTCCGTGAGCACCTTCTTCAGCATCAACCTGATGTGACAGTCCTGTTGACATTGCGGTTTGAAGTCATTCGGCTTCATGTTGAAAATACGTCGCTGTTTGCAATGGATCTCGACAATACCCAGTGAGTGAGTGAGTGAGTGAGTGAGTGAGTGAGTGAGTGAGTGAGTGAGTGAGTGAGTGAGTGAGTGAGTGAGTGAGTGAGTGAGTGAGTGGGTGAGCCAGTGCGCATGTGAGTGGGTGAGCCAGTGCGCATGTGAGTGAGCGAGAATTCATGTGAGTGGGTGAGTGAGAACATACATGAGGGGGTGATTGCATCAGGCCATAAAAAAAAGGGTGACCTTCAATCAAGATGTCTACATCCAATGCATCAGGCATGCAATGGCATGTCCTAGCTGCAGGTCAAGATTTACCTCATGACATTGGTGACATCAAGCTTCAGGTCTGGCAGGTGCCCGGCCAACATGTAGTATGGCATCATCATCAACCTGCTCCTCAAGCTCAAAAAGTCAGTTTGTGTGATGTCTAGCCCAGCAAAGAACTCCTGGACGGTCACCACGCCACGTAAGCTGTCCCAGAGGGCAGGCGTAGGGGTGGGGTGAGCTTGGAGGGGGTCAGAAGGTGGATTCTCGCACATGAGTAGCACGGTAGCTGTCTCAGTCAGGCACTTCATGAAAGGCCATTTGCCTGGTCCTGCCTGCCGTAGCCACATGTCATTGAGGGGCGTACATACTGCAAGACATGAGGAAGTAATGTCAGTTGCTTTGTGGACTATGACATGGCACACAGGACCTGCAACACATCAAACACCCTGATGCAAAGGTCTGTCCACTTTGTGAGGTACAAACATGTCACCATGACAGCATGTCATCAGAGCTCAAAAGCCTTGCACATTGTGCTGCATGTTGCTACAGACACATCAGCATCATGGTGATCAGTGAAGTGACTGGATGGATAGATGAATGAATGGACGTACGGACGAACAGATGCGCAGACAGACGGACAGACCAATAGAATCATGAATGAATGGATGGACGGGCTCACCGTCAGTGCCTGGTATGAACATGCTTCCTTGGACTGGCGGCAGGCAGGCAGCCAGAACATGACACATGCGGTGGTGTGCTCGCAAGCGCACCAACAGGCCTTCCACAGTCTCCACATGATCAGCTGGCAGGTGTTCACGGTATGTGATCTCATACAGGATGTTGAATGCACCTACACCTGCCTCGCTGTATTGGGTCAGCATAGCCACCAGCACCGGCACACCCCCTACACAACAGCCAGGTTAGGATTGTTATTCAATTCCCACAGATGAGGCAAAACTTCTGTGCAAATGCCCTAGCAGAAGAAACAGTAAGCTGTCATAACTCTGATAACGCTGTGAGGCAGTGAGATGCATGGTTGAGTGCATAGATTGTCTTTACAGATCAGCTTGATCATAAAGGTGATGCTATTATATGCTAGCATGTGATACCACACAATCACTGGTCAGGTCCTGCAGCTGAGCTCAGGCAAAATAGCGCTGTCAACGGCTCAAAGCTTAGCATGGTGTGCATTGAACACAAAGCAGGCAAACGACGCATTGCAACGTAACAGCAGAAAGATGCATGGCAAGATGTCACCTTCTGACACAATCTCTGAGGCCACAAGATGGCAGAGGGCTGGTTTGGTGTTTGGCAGCAGGCCCATGATGAGTTTGCAAGCGCAGCAAATACATTGGTACGCTGCCTCTGTGTCAGTCTTCAGCAGTGGCTTGATTACGGGCAGCACAAGCTGAATCAGCATTCTAGACAGGGCCCCTTCTGGCCTTGCCTCAGCTTGTGCTCTGGTTTGTGACTGGCTACTAAGCTTGGCAGCCTGCTTTGATATTTTGTGGTCAGCTATGAAGCCAATTGCTGTCCAGATGGCTTTTGTGGCAGCACACACTCTGTCATTTTCCACCTTGATGCTTGCCAGAGCAGATACCAGCTTGAGAAACAGCAGGGCAGACCGCAGGGCTTGTGTGTGACCAGAGCAAGTAGCGGCTGAAGCATTGCTGGCTGATGCTGGATGGGAGTGCTGCCTGAACTTGGCCATGTTTTCAGCTATGACCTCAGCTGCACCACGCTCGCATATTTCCACACTGTTGGTCTTGTGCGCATATGCTAGCTGGAGGTAGTTTTGCAGAAGAAGTAGGGGAGGCAGTGCTGCAACTGGCACTTCAGACCACACAGGAGATCCCAGGTTGAAAGCTTTCAAGGCCATTTCTTCTGGCACAATCTCATTTGGAGCTACCCTGGCAAAGCAGGCAAGGCCTGCTGGGCTGCTCAGGTCCAGCATGTCCCAATTCCTGTTAGCTGCAAGAGCCTCAGCAGCTGCTTGCCAAAGCTCAGGAACTGCAGCGTCGACTTCACCATGGCCGACAGCGAAAGTTTGCCACATGCAAAGGGCAAGGGTGTAGGGGAACGTAGCTGTCAAGTTGAGCAAAACTGTGTTTGGCTGCACCTGCAGCTGTCAACAGTAGTTTAGGACTGGCGTTGCTTTGAGACGGTACATAATGCTACTGGAAAGGAGGGGACCTGCAGCCTATCAAGGTGCACATACGAAATATCACCAGGCTTGCCTGACGGATTGGCTGATCTGCGAGCTGATCGCCGTTGTAATACAGCTGACAAGAACTCGGATGCAAACCAAGCATCTTAGCAAATGTTCTCCGCACTGTCTTGATGGAGTCTTCAACCTCAAACTTATGCCCCCATAAAATGTTGCTGACCCCCTGCGAACGATCCAGCTGTCACACTTGCAGCTTTGCTCTCGAGATCTTCACGGACAACTTCGTGCATCAGCATTCTGCACACCTGACATTTGATGAAGACCTCCATCTTTGGCGACATATCAGGTCAGACGACTTCACGACAGGGACTTAGCCAAGTCAGTTCGTGTACAAGTTGTTCAAAAGCCTTTCGTTGCCGGGTGGGCTCCGAATCCAATCGGCTGACCTTCCTCAGAACCTGTGAATACGATAGCGACAATTACGTGTGAGGGAAGAAGGGGGCACGGCGTGATACGTAGCTATAAGCGGCATTCCGCCCTGAAACGTGGGTGGCAAGTACTCGGGGCAGCACAGCTCGAACAGTCAGCTTTGTGACTATTGCTGCGCTTGTGCGCGTCTATTAAGGGCCGCAAGCTGCACGGAGCTTCCACAATGTGTCAAGCGTGTATTGCCTCTTTGAGCAGCGCTACGATCGATCGTACGCGTCGCTTGTCAACTCAAATTTACATGCTTAAGTAGAACACACTGCGGTACTCAGCAGACTGCACCACAGGAGAGCGCGCGTGATGGCTCTGCTACCACAGCACCAATTGGGCATTGAGCAGCAATTTGGGCATTAAGTTGGCGACTTAAGGTGTCGCTCGGTCGTGATCAGTCATAGTCAATCATGCAAAGCCCAACCCCCGTCGATAACAATGCCGGGAAAAAGCCCCGCAAGCCTAGCACTGTGTGGGGGGGCTTATTGCAGCCTCATGCACACAGTGTGGCTCTACTGGACAAAGGTAGGAATGCTGTGCAGCTTCAAGTTTTTGAACATGCACAGGTAGAGATGCCTTGTGTACGTTTGTATCACAAGATAAACCGATGAGTCGTTGCAGAACTTGTGCTTTATGCCGAGAAGCAAGGCATAACCAAGCCAGGTAGGGCTTGGATGCATTGCACAGCACAGGTATTATAGTTGCTGTTGTGACTATCCTCGGTGTTGCAGCTGCAAAGCAATGGCTTCATCAGCTGAGGGCCACCAAGTCAGACAAAGTCTCCAAGTGCTTCAGAACAGTAGTCAGCGGACAGATCAACCCGCTGTTTGTGATTATTCAAGTTGCTGCGCTGCAACACAAGGTATGTCCAGACATGCTCAGTCAGTACGGTCAAGCAACTGCCAGAATACACAGAATACCTCAGCTTTAGCTGCAATTTTGCCGTGTCTGCAGGGAGTTCAGTGGACCTATGCACAGCTGGCTCTGGACTTGCTGGAACTGCATGATACAGAGACTGTAAAAGAGGAGTTGAAGCCATGTGCAGCCAAGAATGACAACTATGGTGACTCAGATCAGCAAGCTGCACAGATCCTCGATATTCTGTATACCGAATGCACAGAAGTATTTGCTGTGTGGTTGAAAGAGCTTCATGACAAGCTTTCTGCATCATCATTCCTGGTCTCTGCTGGCAGATCAGCATCAGCGACAAACAGCACTGAATACTTTGCTGATGCTTTGAAGACAGAGGAACAGCGCGATGTACAAGCACGGCGACTGATGGTAGCTCTGGGCCGCAACTTACATGATTGCAACAAGCTGCTGCCACCGCATGAATGGCTGTCAGTTGTTGCCCAAGGCAGCCTTGCAGGCAGCAATTTTGTACGAGGGGATGCTGTCAAAGTTGGCACTGATCGCTTGGTCCAGGACATGTTGGCAACACAGTCAAGCAGCAGCTTCATGCAAAAAATGCTAGCAGACAGCAGCCAGACCTTTCCAGCACAGGCAGCTTATTTGAGCAACCTTCCTCAGCAGCTGCGCACAGATGCTGCCATCCCACCACAGTGCTGGCGCTTGGCGGCCATAGCAATGAAGAGAGACATTTGGATTCTAGATGCAAGGTTGTGGAGACTCAGCTGCTACAGCTGTCATGATGGGTCAGTGTGTGTCTATGGAAACTCAGCAGGCACACACAGCCAGCTATCCAAGCATTGGACAGAGCCAGGATATCATTTCAGGCTAGGCCAATTACCCCTTCCTCAGTTCCTTGCTGAACACGGATATACCTCCATGTTCCTCCTCATGGTTCCTCAGGACAGATTGTAAGCAGCTCCATGATGAGCGGCACTCAGCTGGCCAGTGCACAATCACGCACCTTAGCTGTTAAATCACTTGGCTATGATTTGGCAGCAATGGATGTCAATTCCAAAGGTCAGTTGATTTGCTATTTCTGGCTGCACATGCTCAGACATGTCATTCAAGCAAATGGCACAACACATGAAAGTTGGGCCTTGTGCACTGCTTTGCGACACTTCTGCTCTGTCAAATGATGTCTGTCTCATTGTAAGGAGCAGGCTAGCCATGTACACATGCACTGAGTACTGAGTCAGTCTCATGCATGTGTTTGCAGGCCCTGATGGAAGGCCTATGTCAGCACAGGCTACAAAGAAATTAAAAGGTGACGTTTTGTTTTTGTTTGATATCTTCTGTTCCTTGTCAAACTTTGGCATCCAATACCAGCAATAGCATAGAGATTGCTTGAGTTGCAGAATGCTTGTGCAGGCGGTGCAGCTGCCTGTCTAGACGTGTTGAACCTTACTTTGGGAGCTGGTGCCAGTCAAGTCAACTTTGACTATGATCACTTGAAGCCTGGGCCTGAAAGCACAGCAGCCTCTCTTGACAATATGCAACAGCATCTGCAGCAGTGTCCAGCTCCAAAGCTGACTAAGCTTCAGGCAGCTACACTTGCGTATCTGTGGCGCAAGGGTGTGTACCATGATGATGCCAGAAGCAACATCTACAGGCTGTTGTCTAGTACCTTGCCAACTGGCTGTCAGGCAGACACCGCAGTGGGAAGCTTGCTGGCATCTGTTCTCAACTGGAAGCCTGGTCATCCCCTGCCTTCGGAAGTCAAAGAATGCTTTGAGCCAGTGCATGTTGGTGAGCCATGACATTTGTTTGTTGGTCCGCATCAGGCAACTGTCACAGTTTGCTCAGGGTAGAAACAGAGTATCCAAGCCAAGCCTGAGCATGTCTGTAATGTTGAGTCCTTCACAGCTGCACTGTTGGCTGAGCTTGCGAGAACATATTGCACTTGCACTGTTTGGTCTCACTAGCATTGTCAGCAATGCAGAGGCTGTGAAGCTACCAACACATGAGCATGTTCAGAAGTGCTTCTGAGCAATGATTTTTTCTTCCACGTTGACATGCAAAACCATTGAGATGCAGGTAAAAGCATTGCTGATGACACCATTGCCTGCGTCGCCCCTAATGCAGCAGCAAAGGTGATCCTGAATTCCAAGACGCTGAAGCCTGGCCGAGATGCCAAGATTGCCATTGACTGAGTATAGTTTTTGTGCCTGCTGAAAGGCAAGGACAGAAAGCAGCATGGACGATGCGGCAGATGCTTCACATGACACTGCACAGCACTCGGCAGCTTCTGCCCGCATTGTTGCAACAATGGGTGGTGCCCCAGCATTGGGCCGCTCGCCTGATCTGACTGGTCTCTCTTCTGACGAGGTGCAGATGCCTTCCTTTTTTCTCAATTTTAGCAATATGGCTGTATTGATGATTGTAAAGAACAAGCTTCACAAACCTGAAAGCAGTCTTGTCATGTCTTTTGAGATGGCCTTCCATTTGCATGTGTCTGAGTCTTGCTTGCAGCATATTGACAACAAAAGGAGCACAATTTTACTGTGCCAGGTCATGCATCATCATGGGCGTATTTCAATTCTGCATTCAGCAACCTTTATTGCTCATGGTAGTCTTTTACATTGTACTGCATTGCACCACTGTTTGATGAACTGCTTATTGCAGGTGCTGCGGCTGCTCATGACAAGGTTGAGTGCCATGGATCAAAGGACAGACCAAAACCATGCCATGCTATTGGCAAGGTTGAATGCCATGGATCAAAGGACGGACCAAGGCCATGCCATGACTCAAGCAGCTGCTCACCACTTGAGTCAGCTCAGCAGCCTTGTGTCAGGCGGCGTTGGCGTCGGTCTGCAGACATACCAGATGCTGGTCCAGAGCGGCGTACATCCCACACATGCAGGGCTGCCAGCAAAGCGCACAGCTGCTGGTAGAGAGGATACCCAAGCACCAGCCACTCAGAGTGCTCCCACGCGCCGCAAGGCTGAAGCCAACTGGCAGCGGCACTTGCAGAAGCAGCGTATGGCACAGCTGGCACCTCCACCAGAACAGCAGCTGGATGAGCAAGCAGCAGCTTCAAGGCCTGAGCCATCTGCACCGGCGTCAGGGGCCCCAGCTACTTCTGTACAGATCCCAAGGGACCCATTGGAAACCATTGATATCTCAGTGTGCCTCTGCAGGATCCTATCCAGTAACTGACCCAGTTGTGGAAGCAGCCATACAGGTGGTGGAACCAAAGCGCAGCCAAAATGGCACCACCTTGACTCTAAAGAAGTTTCTGTCTAATGAAAAGGAGGCAATCTGCAACTCAGAGTTTGAGTTGATGCACTTTGGGTGGCCACTGCCTGCCAACATGCTGAAGGGCAACCCAAAGCGCAAGCGCACAAACCTTGATGACTGATTTTAGACACTGAAAGCACACCGAACTTGTCAGTGTGTGCCAGATGCTGTGTGAGAGCTGTGCCAGCTGACGATGCTGCTTGTGCCCATCTGCTGGATGCTGTGACTTGCATGCTGTGCTGTGTCAATTGCCCTGCAATGCAGTGGGCCTGGGTGTTGTGACCAGTCTTGAACAGCAGTGTGATGCTGTGATGAACAGTTCTCTCTATGTTTTAGCAATGCTATACAACGTTGATGATGCTGCAGTGCTGCATGCTGTGCCGTGCATGCTGTGCTTTGTCAGTCATCCTTCAATACAGTGGGCCTGGATCTTGTAAATAGTCTTGAACAGCAGTAACAACCTGCACTGCAATGGGCTTGGATGTTGAACAGCAGTGTAGATGCTGTGGTGGAACAATGTCTGTATGTCTCAGCAATGCTACACAATGCTGATGATGCTGCAGTGCTGCTTGTGTCCATATTCAGCATCTGTGACTTGCATGCTATGCTTTGTCGGTCACACTGCACTGCAGTGGGCCTGGCTGCTGTTGAACAGCAGTGTGATGCTGTGGTGGACCAATGTCTCTATGTCTCAGCAATGCTACACAATGCTGATGATGCTGCAGTGCTGCTTGTGTCCATATTCAGCATCTGTGACTTGCATTCTAGGTCACACTGCACTGCAGTGGGCCTGGATGCTGTTGAACAGCAGTGTGATGCTATGGTGGACCAATGTTTGTATGTCTCAGCAATGCTACACAATGCTGATGATGCTGCAGTGCTGCTTGTGTCCATATTCAGCATCTGTGACTTGCATTCTAGGTCACACTGCACTGCAGTGGGCCTGGATGCTGTTGAATAGCAGTGTGATGCTGTGTTGGACCAATGTTTGTATGTCTCAGCAATGCTACACAATGCTGATGATGCTGCAGTGCTGCTTGTGTCCATATTCAGCATCTGTGACTTGCATGCTATGCTTTGTCGGTCACACTGCACTGCAGTGGGCCTGGATGCTGTTGAACAGCAGTGTGATGCTATGGTGGACCAATGTTTGTATGTCTCAGCAATGCTACACAATGCTGATGATGTGTGCACAAAGTTGATGATGTTGCAGGGTTGCTTGTGTTCATTTGCTGCATGTTGTGACTTGCATGATATGCTTTTGTGACACTCTGGTGACTGCAGCTTTCCTATGCTTGTTTTTTGTCTGTGACTGCCTTCGTTTATGGTGCTCAGCTGCTGTCGTTGATCAATAGCTGTCGTCAAAACGTCACAGCACGCAAGGTCAGCGTGTGGTCTGTGACCCTTTTGCAGATTTGCTGTGATGTCTATATTTTGGATTGAAGGTACACCCGACGTGTTATTGCTAAGGAGGCGCCACTGACACAGCAAGGAGACAGCCAAAGTTTGCAAGAGTAGTTTTGTGCGCTCTCGTCTGTTTCTTAACATTTGCTGTATGGGCAACAAGCCGCAGGTTTGCACCCCTGCAGTTTGAGCCATGATCACACAGACGTACCGTCCGCTTCTCGGCTTTCAGCGCACAACATTACCAGATCTGCCTTCTTGATGAACACTACCTGATGCAGCCGTCGACGTTTTTGTGAAAAGAACAGTCAGCGGAGGCCCCAACGCTGAGGTTCTTTCTGCGGCATGTCAGAGTTGACCAGATCACAAAGCTCAAATCGCGGTCGGGCTTTTTCCGCTCGCATGACAGTTGCTCGCAAGCCCGTCAGCATCGGGTGCTGTCCTCCCTCTCTCTCCCCCGCGCTTTCTGCCGCGATCGCTTGGGCTCGCGGAAGCTGCTGGGGCGGTCGCCCCGGGGCGGTCGGCGGGCGCCGGGCCTCCAACCTCCCCTGGTGACACGTGCGCTCCGCACGTAGTCCACCACGTCCGGGGGCGTGGTTGGGCCCCCCATAACAGTGCTCAGGTGTTGGCAATTATTAGGTGTAGGAACGAGTGTGTTGCCACAATGTCAGCACAGCCCAGCACAGAAGCGTTTTCGTTGGGAGATTGTGTTTACAGGGCCTGAAGTGAGGAATGGCAGGTGAGAATGTTTGCTGCTGGAGCTTATCTGTTGGTTTTGTTCTCTGGAATACAAAAGCGACTCAATAAGATTCGAGACTGTCTGACAGGGTAAGGCGCTGGCGGGCCAAAATAATGATAAGATCTTAAAATGAGTTGCAGCTGTCTCGTGCGAGATTGATTCCGGTAAATGCCATTTAGTCAGATATAGTATAATAATAATGGTCAATGCTACAGAGTAGTACTACTCCTTTGTAGTGCTAAGTGCTGCAATGCTACTGATGCCAGCTGCAGTGCAGTGACTGTCTATCTACAAGGCTTCCCACTGTGGCTGATACAATGCATTTTATCTCAAACACAAAGCTTTGTCACACTGAGGCCTCAAATGGCCAAAAAAAAAAGAAAAAATGATGTGCATGCACAGACACAATATACACAAGTCACACTCAGCACTCACGGCAGTTCTCAGTTCAAAACGGTTAGGCATTCAGTGAGAGGTCAAGACAAGCATTGGACATACACTTGAACAGGTTGTCAACTTGTGCCTACCAAAGTAGCAAAACGCAACAGGTAAACTCAGAAGCAAAAGTATATTCAAAAAACTTAGGACATTGTTTGCTTGTCTACATCCAGGACTGCTGTATTTGTCTGAAGTGGTCTGTATGCCAATGCTGTGTTTGCTGGCTGGACTCAGCCATCAGAAGTCCTTGAAGGCTTGCAAAGCCTCTGCAGGATCTGGCAGGGGTTCATCGACATCAATAACTGACTCTGCGTACTGATCAAAGTTGCTGGTGTCATCTATTCCACAGACCAGTGGCACCACTGGAGCTGCCAAACGCTCTGCAGCAGCATCAAATCATTGGTCTGCTTTGTGCAACACTTACATGGTATGAGTCTCTCTGTCTCTCATAGTGCCACATAATAGACCCCTAAGGACTCAGGCACTCCTCTGACAAATCCTGCATGTTTGGTAGTGGCGGGCAAACTGACTGCATGACAACATGTTGGTGGGCGAAAAATTCGATCTTGATAGTCACAGCAGAAACCTATGATGTATGCCAGCAGGCAAACTGCAGCAACACCTGCCCCCTCAACACTGGTGTGAGGTGCATGAGCAACACAAGCAATAGCATGAAGCAATTACGTTCTGCAAGACCCTTCCAGTCAAAGCCAGAGAAGAAGGGGTGATCTCGAATGCCCATGGCACCAGCCTTCATGCAGCCCAGCCGCCTGGTCAGATCTACACTCAGCAAATGATTGATCAGGTCCTGCAAAGCAGGCCCAGGGCAAATTCAGCTGTCATATGAAACTGATGTTCGGGTTTCCTTTACATCTGACAATGCATTCTTGCAAGCGTCTGTTGCCAGCCCAAGACATCTCAGAATTGGACATGCCCTGACATGCACACGACAGTTTGCATGTGCAGCTCCTCAAGCTCACATGTGATATGCTGGAGTGTGATGTCATCAATGCCGCACCTTAGCATGTGGGTGCAAGCTAGAGGGCCATCTCAGCTTTCTGGTCACGATCTTCTTGTAGATGCCGTAGGTAGTCTCGTCCCAGAACGGAGGGTAGCCCGACAAGAGTTCAAAGAGTACAACCCCGTAGGACCACCAATCTGCGCCCTTGCCATGCCCCTTGCCTTGAATCACTTCGGGTGCTATATATTCTGGAGTCCCACACAGTGTATATGACCTCTGACTGCAGTTGCATGAATCCACGTGAGCTGAGTGACCATGATGTTGCTGGAATGTCTGGAGATAAGTATTATATTATTATGCTCTGCAGCTCATGATTACGTGCAGGACAAGTCTTTGGACTGTCTAAACACATGCAACACCAAGCATGACATCAGACATGACTTGCATGTGACTTTGACGTGCCAGGCAACTGTACATTGACAATGCATTGTTGACTCACAGGTATATAAATCCAACTGACAATGTATATGCACGCTTGTGCATGTGACCTTACCCGTCCTTGAGGTGCTTGGCAAAGCCAAAGTCTGCCAGCTTAACATAGCCATTCTCAGCAAGCACGATGTTTTCAGGCTTCAGATCCCTGAATTGGGCAGACACCACCGCAATGTAAAGCAGCTTCTGCATGACTGATCAAAACCTTACAATTATTGCAAAGTGTCCTAAGGGCTGGTCAAGGTAGCTGCATGTGAAGCTGAGGTGGCTGCGGGGCTGGTCAAGGCAGCTGAAAGGCTGGTAAAAGGAACTGAAGGGCTGGTCAAGCTAGATGCAAGGCTGGCAGGCTCATGGAAAAGGCTGAGACGCTCAGGTTGGACCTCAGGAAACCAGGTGGAACTGAACGAGCCCAAGGCTGGGGCACAAACTGAAGCAATGATCATGTTAAGGGGCTGATCCACATGGCTGCTGGGCTGAACAAACTGATTGCATAGTGCCATAAAATCAGAAGAGCTGGCTGATTGTCAAGCAGCCCTGGTGCTGTAGTGCTGCAAGTGACTGTCACAAATTTGAGGAGAGGTGAGTGGCAAATGTGGCAAGCAGCAAGCAGCATCAGACAGCCCTTGAAAGAGAGTCTCAAGCTAGCTGATGCCTTACACACTTGCCAACATTTGAAGGCTCTCATGCTGACAAAGTTGAACACAATGTCAAGGCATAATACGTGTCACTCTGACAGACCTGGTGCAGACTTTGCAGTGGACAGAGCAGCGGGGATGTTCCTTGACAGGAGTTTGGACTGGGTGTGCGATCAGAATGTGCAACTGCAGGTGCTGCAAATGAGGCTGTTTCAGGAGATGTTGTGACCTCACTGAGCTGCCTACCTGTACACATAGTCCTGCTGGTGCAGCTTCTCAAACACCAGGAAAATGCTGGCTGCATAGAAGCGAGCTTGGCCCAGTGAAAACCTGCCGGCTGACCTCAAGTGCTTGAAGAGCTCCCCACCGGGGACGTATTCCAAAAGCAGATACAGCTTCTGGCTGTCTTGGAATGTAGACTTCCTGCAGCAAAGGCCTATTGTCCAACAAAAGCGCAAGGCTGCACTGGACCAGGCTTGCATTGAGCAGATGCGCCGAAACCACAATGCTACGGCGCTGATAACAGATGTGTTGACAGAGGTGCCAACCAGTGTTTCGATTTGCAGTATGGTGCCATGTGATCAAGCCAGCACCATGATCGGCACTTACAAGCTGATGATGAATGGGTGGTGCACTTGAGAGAGCACAGCCTTCTCGTTGACAATATGTGCCACTTGCTTGCGCTCCAAGACCTTTGCTTTCTTAACTGCCTTCAGGGCCAGATAAGTTCCTGTGGAACGGCTTCGGACCAGCCTGACTCTGCCAAATGTCCCAGTGCCTGCGTGGCGTTTTGTTGCTCAACACCAGGCAAGTTTGCGGGCTTTGTGGTGCAAAGCAGGAAGTTTTATTCGAGCATACCATACCTAACGTCTGCAGAATCTCAAAGTCTTGCAACGACGGATATTCCAGATTGAGACATTGCTTTGTCACAAGGCTGGCTCTTGTTTCTTCGAAGCCCTTTTTCTGAATTCCTCCAGGTTTCAGTGTCGCCAAAAGGCCTTTGGCAGCTGTTAGTCTGGCACTCACACGATAAGGGCTAGCATCGTGGCTCTCGTTGTTGCGGCGATGGAGCTCAGATGTTGCTCCCATGATCTGGAGACAAGAACAACCTTTCTCAAAAAGACATGTCTGCTTACATATATTCGCATGGCAAGTTCATCACAATTCGCAGCGTAGCTGCCGGTCACAGCTTGCAGATTGCAAGCTCACTGGTTTTGCACATGTCCGGCAGCCTCGGCTGTGCAGCGCGCGCACGCCGTAACTTGTAGCAAATCAGGTAGCAAATGAATTGTGGAAGGACGAGGCAGATTGATTTCCCCATAAATGCCTAACCAGCCACCTTGCAAATTTGGCGGAATCTATTGCCGGCCACCTTTGAGGCTTAGTCATCACGTAACCCACAGCTTGCACGGAGCCCACCGCCATTACACGGAGTAGTACGACGCGCGTGAGCTCATCTGATCTCAGGCGGAATCCTGAGCATGCCCCTCAGCATGGCCCTGAGCATGCCATTGCTCATTTGTTTCCGGTTGTAGCCAGCTTACGGCCAATACATCCTTCTACGCGGCAGTTGCTGACGCTAGTGTCAGTGACTTTCCTACAGAAGTATACTAGCAACTGCAAGAGTTGTGCTTCATAAAATGCTTGCACTATACTGACTAGCTAGTGAGTGATTGCGCAACAATGACGAGCCGCAGCAGGGGCAAGCCTAGAGATGACATCATGGGGCTGATGCATGTAGTATATTGTGGGGAGGATGCACTACCATTGCAGCTAGATACAGAACTGTAAGCTAGGTGGTTACATGCATGTGACAGAAGTTCATATCTTGAATCAGACAAAGCAACTTGAGTCAGACTTGCAGGATG